>JGI994J12354_10003853_pt1 | contig 13770 bp, 13 predicted proteins | sample IntmicLarv3ML3BL_FD_12354 | JGI IMG/M metagenome (IMG submission 12354)
GTTGAAGGCTGATGCGGCGGCGCAATTCCGCCATTATCGTGAGATAGTCAAGCAAATCAAGACCCTGTCCGGCGACGAGGCAGACCGCGCCGCCAAGGTTGACCTCTACGCCTTCCAAATCCGCGAAATCGAGGCCGCCAACCTCAAGCCCAACGAGGACGAGCTTCTTGACGCGCGCAAGCAGTTCCTCGGCTCTGCCGAAAAGCTGTCGAAATCCGCGAACGACGCGCTGGCCGCGCTGTACGGCGGCGAAGGCGGCGGCTCTGCGCTGGACATGCTCGCTGCGGCGCTTTCGCCTGTCGAGACCCTCGCGGCAATTGACGACTCGCAGACCGGTTTCGCAGAATCTATCCGCGACATGCACGCGCGGCTCGACGACCTGCTTCGCGACTTCCGCCGCTACTGCGGCAATCTGGAAAGCGACCCGCAGGAGCTCGACCGCGTGGAGGCGCGTCTGGATGTCATCTATAAGTTAAGGAAGAAATACGGCGCATCCGTCTCGGAAATTCTGGACTATGCCGCGCAGACGAAGCAAAAGCTCGACGCCATCGAAAACAGCGGTGAAGCCTTGGAGGCCTTGCACACGGAAAAAGCCGCGCTTGAAAAGGAACTCGTGCGCCTCTCCGCGCAAATGTCTGCCCGGCGCAAGGCCGCCGCGCAGAACATCGAAAAGGAAATCGAAGCCGTCCTGCGAGACCTCGGCATGAAAAGCGCCGCCTTCTCCATCGCGGTGGAGCGCAAGAAGGAGCTGTCGCCGAGCGGCTTCGACAAAATCGAATTCCTTATCGCGCCGAACTCCGGCGAACCGATGAAACCGCTCTCGCAAATCGCCTCGGGCGGCGAAATGTCGCGCGTCATGCTCGCCCTCAAAACCGCGCTGGCGGACTGCGACCACATCGAAACCTTCATCTTCGATGAAATCGACACCGGCGTCAGCGGGCGCACGGCGCAGCAAGTGGCAGAAAAGCTCGCCGCCATCGGCCGTTCGCACCAAATCCTGTGCATCACGCACCTGCCGCAAATCGCTGCCATGGGCGACACGCATTTCCTCATCGAAAAGCAGACAGACGGCAGTCGCACGCTGACATCCGTCCAAGCGCTCGCCGCCGCAGACAGCATCCGCGAGCTCGCCCGCCTCACCAGCGGCGCACAAATCACGGACACCTCCCTGCGCGCCGCCGCCGAGATGAAAGAACTGGCGGATGCCTTCAAGGCGCGGGCTTTTTCGTAAATATCTCTCCCCTGTCATAAACCATTATCATGGCGCGGTGCAATAGACACCGCGCCATGCGTCATTAAAAAACGATTTCGTCATCCTACGCGAGATAGCAACGGCTGTCATCCCGCGCAGTGTAACCCCATTTTCATCTTTACGGCCTTGCACAGAAAGCCTTACACGGCACGCCCCGCTTCTTGCATTGGTCAATCACATGCCACGTTCCCCGACTTACTCCATCCCAAAATGCCAGCACAATATCCGCGTATTCAATGATTTGAATATTCCGTTTGAGCGGCGCACTCCTCCCATATTTATCATATTCCGGCAAAAACTCCGTGAACTTTATGCCTCGCTCCATTGCAAATTGCCGCGCAGACATGTCTACCCCCTTTGCCCCGCCTGAAATAATTTCCGTTATTGTAGCCGGCAGAAACTCTTCCAAACGTTGTACTACTATCCCTCTTGAACCGATTATAGCAATCTTCATCGCGCACCTCCAAATAGGCATATTTTGAACGCTTTTTATGTTCATTTTAATATCATATCACAAATAGAATATAAAATAAATGCATATTATATCTATTTTGGAGGTTTGATATGCCTATAAAGAGTTTATCTATTCGTATTGATAGCGAGATGCTGAACAAACTTCATAATATTGCCGACTACGAAGGTCGTTCGGCCAATAGCCAAATCCTAATCCTTATTCGCGATTGTATCGAGCAACACGAAGCCAAACACGGCGCAATCAAACTCAGCAACGACACAAAAAACCACTAACACAAAGGGATATGGCGCGGTTCAATAGACACCGTGCCATGTGTTATTGAAAAACGATTCATCTTAAGCGAGATAGTAACGGCTGTCATCCTGAGCGGAGCGAAGGATCTTAAAGAGTAGATCCTTCGCTTCGCTCAGGATGACGGTGAAAACCATTTGTCGGCAATCTGTTGAACCACATTGTTGGGTTCATTTGAACATTGTACTGTGTCTCTACCATATATAAATCTATATAGCTTTGAGATATGATACAATCATATCCTCTGCAAAATTATTCAGAGTTATATTAACTCCACTTTCGAATTTGCACCATATTTCAACGCTATAATAAATCTACATCCGCGTTGAAAGGAGCATAACTATGAAAAACGAAAAACATCTAGGCTTACGAATTGACACAGATTTACTGCGAAAATTCCGTTTCATTTGCATGTATGAGAGGCGTTCCGCAAACGCGCAAATTCTTGTTTTGATGCGAAAATTCATTGCCCTGTACGAAAAAGAACACGGCACAATCGAATTCAACAATGACACACAAAACCACTAACACAAGGGGCATGGCACAACACATGGATGTAAATACCAACCGCAGCAGGATATTCTGTCCCCCTATGAAAAGATAGCGTATAAAATCGCTCACGGGGCTTGTTAAATTTTTTTCATTCTTTTCCATAAACAGGCTTGTATTATGCCAAAAAAAAAGGTATAATATTTGGTGGTATATAGTGTATTATGAAGTTTCAAATATTGAAGGGAGTTTTTATCATGGCAAAGGTTATGAAAACAATGGACGGTAACGCCGCTGCCGCTTATGCGTCATATGCGTTTACGGAAGTTGCGGGTATCTACCCGATCACGCCGTCGTCTCCGATGGCAGAGAACACAGACGAGTGGGCAGCAGGCGGCAAGAAGAACATGTTCGGCCAGACTGTTAAGCTCATCGAAATGCAATCCGAGGCAGGCGCAGCCGGTACAGTTCACGGTTCGCTGGCAGCAGGTGCGCTGACGACGACATACACAGCGTCGCAGGGTCTGCTCCTCATGATTCCGAACATGTACAAAATTGCGGGCGAGCTGTTGCCGTGCGTATTGCATGTTTCTGCACGCGCTTTGGCGAGCCATGCGCTCTCCATCTTCGGCGACCACTCCGACGTTATGGCGTGCCGTCAGACAGGCTTTGCATTGCTGGCTTCGAACAGCGTGCAGGAGGTTATGGACCTTGGCGCAGTATCGCATTTGGCGACAATCAAGTCGCGCGTGCCGTTCCTGCATTTCTTCGATGGCTTCCGCACATCGCATGAGCTCCAGAAGATTGAGTGCCTTGATTATGATGACCTCAAGGGCATTGTTGATATGGATGCCGTTGCGGAGTTCAGAAAGAACGCCCTCAACCCCGAGCATCCCGTTCTCCGCGGCACAGCGCAGAACCCGGACATCTTCTTCCAGGCACGCGAGTCCTGCAACCCGTATTACGACGCAGTTCCGGCCATCGTTGAGAAGTATATGGGCGAAATCAACAAGCTCACAGGCCGCAACTATCAGCTCTTTAACTACTATGGCGCGGCTGACGCGGACAGAGTCGTTATCGCAATGGGCTCGGGCTGTGAAGCGCTTGAAGAGGTTATTGATTTCTTGAACGCAAAGGGCGAAAAGGTTGGTATGGTGAAGGTTCACCTGTACCGTCCGTTCTCCATTGACCATTTCATGGGCGCTATCCCTGCTTCTGCAAAGAAGATTGCTGTTCTCGACAGAACGAAAGAGCCGGGCGCACTTGGCGAGCCTTTGTACCAGGATGTTTGTACAGCGCTTCGCGAGAAGAACGACAACCGCACGGTTGTGGCTGGCCGCTACGGCCTTGGTTCCAAGGATGTTACACCGGCATCCCTGCTGGCTGTGTTTGAGAACCTCAACGCCGCTGCACCGAAGAACCACTTCACAATCGGCATCGTGGACGACGTAACGAATCTCTCTTTGCCGGTAGGTAAAGACGTAGACGTTACACCGGCAGGCACTATCAGCTGCAAATTCTGGGGTCTTGGCTCTGACGGCACTGTCGGCGCAAACAAAAACTCCATTAAAATCATCGGCGACCATACCGATTTGTACGCGCAGGCATACTTCTCGTATGACTCCAAGAAGTCCGGCGGCATCACAACGTCGCATCTCCGTTTCGGCAAGCAGCCGATTCGCTCGACATACCTCGTGAAGACGGCAGACTTCGTGGCTTGCCACAACCCGTCTTACATCGACAAGTATGACATGCTTTCCGACCTTAAGGACGGCGGTTCCTTCCTTTTGAACTGTCTCTGGAACGAGGAAGAACTGGAGGCAAACCTGCCCGCTGAAATGAAGCGCACTATTGCCGCGAAGAACATCAAGTTCTACACAGTCGATGCCATTGGTATCGCAAAAGACCTTGGCCTCGGCAACCGTACAAACACGATTTTGCAGTCTGCTTTCTTCAAAATCGCAGATGTCATCCCGATGGACGATGCCGTCAAGTACATGAAAGAAGCTATCTTCAAGTCCTACGGCAATAAGGGCGAGAAGATTGTCAACATGAATAATGCCGCTGTCGATAAGGGCGCGGACAGCTTCAAGCAGATTAACGTTCCTGCTTCCTGGGCAAATGCGGTTGACGCAGAATGCACAGAAGGCAAGCGTTGCGAGCCTGATTTCATCAAGAATGTTGTTCATCCGATCAACGCGCAGAAGGGCGACGCACTCCCGGTCAGCACATTTGTAGGCCGCGAGGACGGCACATTCCCGCAGGGTACAGCGGCTTATGAAAAGCGCGGTATCGCAGTGGATGTTCCGGCATGGATTCCTTCCAATTGTATCCAGTGTAACCAGTGTTCCTATGTCTGCCCGCATGCTACGATTCGCCCTGTTCTGGTAACAGAAGAAGAAAAGGCAGCGGCACCGGCTGGTTTCGAGACAATCAAAGCAATCGGCAAGGGCTTCGAGGCATACACATACAGAATGCAGGTTTCCGCGCTTGACTGTACAGGCTGCGGCAACTGCGCGCAGGTTTGTCCGGCAAAGGAAAAAGCTCTTGTTATGGAGCCGATTGCTTCCCAGATGGGCGAGATGGACAACTGGTACTACATGACAGATAAAGTGGCTCCGAAGGCAAACCCGGCAAATCCGGAAACTGTCAAAGGCAGCCAGTTTGAAGCACCGCTGCTTGAGTTCTCGGGCGCGTGCGCGGGCTGCGGCGAGACACCGTATGCAAAACTCATCACACAGCTCTTCGGCGACAGAATGTACATCGCAAACGCGACAGGTTGTTCCTCCATCTGGGGCGGCAGCGCACCTTCCACGCCGTACACAACAAACCACAAGGGCCATGGCCCGGCTTGGGCAAACTCCCTCTTTGAGGACAATGCCGAGTTCGGTCTTGGTATGTTCGAGGCGGTTACACAGCGCCGCGCTAAGATTGCTGACGTTCTGACAGAGCTCGTTGCGGGCGACGCACCGGCAAACTTGAAGGAAGCCGCTCAGGAATGGCTTGCAGGCATGAACAACGCCGCTGCTTCCCGCGCTGCTGCTGAAAAGCTTCTCGCCGCTGCACAGGATGACTGCACAGGCAAGTTCATCAAGGACAACGAAGACATGCTCGTGAAGAAGTCGCAGTGGATTCTCGGCGGCGACGGCTGGGCATATGATATCGGTTTCGGCGGTCTGGACCATGTTCTTGCTTCGGGCGAAGACGTGAACGTTCTCGTGTTTGACACGGAGATTTACTCCAACACAGGCGGTCAGTCCAGCAAGGCGACACCGACAGCGGCTATCGCAAAATTTGCGGCATCAGGCAAACGCGTGCGCAAAAAAGACCTTGGCATGATTGCCATGAGCTATGGTTATGTATACGTGGCACAGGTTGCCATGGGCTCGAACCAGAACCAGCTTATCAAGGCTCTCTGCGAGGCAGAGGCGTACCCGGGCCCGTCCTTGGTTATCGCATATGCACCGTGTATCAGCCACGGCCTGAAGCTCGGCATGGGCTGCACACAGCTCCAGAGCAAGCGTGCTGTCGAGGCAGGTTACTGGCATCTGTACCGTTACAACCCGCTTCTTGAGGACGAAGGTAAGAACCCGTTCATATTCGACTCCAAAGAGCCGACAGCGGACTTTATGGAATTCATTGGCTCCGAGAATCGTTACACGTCCTTGAAGCTGATGTTCCCCGAAGTGGCAGACCAACTCTTCGCACAGGCTAAGGCCGATGCAGAGCGCCGCTTGGCAACATACAAGCGCATGGCGGTTGCACAGTACTAAAAATAGACGCCTCATAATTTATAAATACAAAGGCCATAAGGATTTTCCTTATGGCCTTTGTATTTGCCTTTGGCCTAGCCTTAGTTGACTTCACTCAAGAAAAATGTTACAATGGGTGTGAATTGATGATTGTTCGGCAATCGCACCGTGAAGGGGGACTTGTCTATGCCATACACGATTTTTCTGATTTGCTTCGGTGTCGGCGCGGGTTTCGTGATTTTATCGACTTTGTTCGGTGCCATCATGGGGCATATGGACGCAGGCGGCGGGGATGCATCCTTTGACGGCGCAGAACTCGGCGGCGACATGGGCAGTCTTGATGGTTCCTTTGATGCCGACTTCGATGCAAGCATAGGCGACGCAAGCGGCAGTTTCGACATTGGCGGCTTGGATGCAGACTCCATTGGCTTGGCCGGGCATATTTTTGGACAGGGCGTTTCACCTTTCAAACCCATGATTATCGCAACATTTCTGACCATCTTCGGCGGTGCAGGCCTACTGATGAACCCGCACCTATTTTGGTTGTTCTCTGTTCCGCTCGCGCTGTTCTTCGGGCTGGCGGCTTCCTTTCTCTTATTCCGCTTCGTTTACGTGCCCCTGTACAAATTCCAAGGGCGCGGCGTGATTGAGAAACAACGGCTGGTCGGCCTGTCCGCCAGCGTGACGGAGTCTATCCCGCAGGGCGGCTTCGGCAAAATCAAATACGTGGCAGACGGCAACCGCTATACCGCACCCGCCAAAGCGGAGGACGGCAGCGCCATCCCGCGCGGCAGTGACGTACAGATTATGTACATCGAGCGCAACGCTTTCTTTGTNAAAACGAAATTTTAGTACATCTAAATTTATTATATGGGGGGAANTCAAATGGAACCGATTGTCATCATTGTTGTTATTCTTTTTGTTGTATTTCTCGTGCTGTTCAGTGTCATGTCGCTGTGGAAAAAGGTTCCGCAGGACAAAGCTATGGTTGTCACAGGTCTGCGTAAGCGCGTCATCTCCGGCGCGGGCGGCCTTGTTGTCCCTGTTTTCGAGCGGACGGACCGCATCTCCCTCGAGAACATGAAAATCGAAGTGCGCACCACTGGCGCTTTGACGGAGCAGGGCGTTGACATCATCGCGGACGGCGTTGCCGTCATCAAGGTTAAGAGCGATAAAGAGTCCATCCTCTCCGCTGTCGAGCAGTTCAACACGGGCAGCGAGACAAAGACGATTTCCGTCATCGAAGACATCGCGAAGGATGTGCTGGAAGGTAAACTCCGCGAGATTATCTCGAAGCTGACCGTAGAGGAAATCTACAAGGACCGCGAAAAATTCGCGTCGCAGGTGCAGGAAGTTGCCGCGCTTGACTTAGCAGACATGGGTCTGGAAATCAAGGCGTTCACAATCCGCGACATCTCTGACGACAATGGCTACTTGCAGGCGCTTGGTAAAAAGCGCATCTCCGAGGTTAAGCGCGACGCGCAAATCGCAGAGGCCGAGGCCGCAAAGGAAACAAAAATCCGCACTTCCGAGGCAACACGCCTTGGCGAAGAGGCGCGCCTGGTTGCCGAAACACAGATTTCCGAAGCCTCCAAGGAAAAGGAATTGAAGGTGCAAGCATACCGTAAGGAGCAGGAAGTCTCCAAGGCGGCGGCCGATTTGGCATACGAAATCGAAGCCAACAAAGTCAAGCGCGAGGTTACCGAGACAGAAATGCAGGTCGAAATCCTCCGCAAACAAAAAGAAATTGAACTGACCGACACACAGATGCAGGTCGAAATCCTCAAAAAGCAAAAAGAGATTCAGCTGGCCGAGCAGGAAGCGCTCCGCAAGGAGAAGGAACTGCAAGCAACCGTCATGAAGCTGGCCGACGCGGAGAAATACCGCCTCGAAAGCACCGCCGAAGCAACCAAGTACCGCGAGATTCAGGACGCTCAGGCCCGCGCAGAAGCTATCCGACTGGAGGGTACGGCACGCGCGGACGCAAAGCGTCTTGAGGGTATGGCCGAGGTCGAAATCATCCGCGAGCGCGGCAAGGCCGAGGCGGAAGCTATGCTCAAGAAAGCCGAAGCGTTCAAGAACTACAATGACGCGGCTGTCACGCAGATGATTGTCGAGCGCCTGCCCGAAATCGCGGAGGCAGTCTCCGCGCCCCTGTCCAAGACAGAGAAAATTGTCATCGTGGACAACGGCGGCACAGGCGGCGGCGCAGCAAAGGTTTCCGGCTATGTCACAGACATCATGGCCACTTTGCCCACCACAGTTGAAGCCCTCACAGGCATTGACCTCAATAACGTTCTCGGCGGCGCAGCAGGCAAGCTTGCGGCAAAAACACCGCAGGCCAAGGCAAAGCCCAACGCCAAGGCCAGCGCACCCGAAGTCATCGACGCAAAGTAATTTCTCTTAAGACAAACAATACAACAAAGGCGCATCAAGCAATTGCTTGATGCGCCTTTTACAAAAAACAACATTGCGTACAGCGGAAGGGGCGAAAAATGTGACAACAAACGATATATTCCAAAGCGCCGTCCGTCACATTTATTCAAACCTACAGCCACTTGGATACAAACTTCTCAAGAACAATGATATAAAAAAGAAAACCGGCAAATTCACCGCAAGGATTTTTTTCTTCCGCAATTCTCGCAACTATCTTGTAAGCGGCAGCAACAGCGGTTCTGTCAAGACTGAAATACACTGCATCATAAGCACCAAAGACTGCGAAGGTGCATACCGATTGCGTTTTGGCGAAACCGGGACAAGCTGGTTCGAATTATATGACAATAAGGGCGGGATCAATACGCAAGTCGTAGAAGACGCTTGCAAAATCATTATAAAAGAATTTGTCAAGGTTGTTGAAGGCTTGGAAAAAGATGCTCATGCGCAGCTTCAAAAAATGAATCTTGTTCCCCATTTTCACTCTGATGACTTTTCATACATATGCTATATAAAGCGCCGATTATTAGAGCTTTTCGGTTTCCCTGACATTCTTAAAGAATATGATGCAAACAGTGAACTTTTTAATCGCCCTGATATGCAAGCCAAACGTGCGCAAGATCATTATTTTGCAACCTTGCGGGAACGAATCAATTATGCTTATGCCGAAAGCTTGTCCAATCATTCTTTACTTGCGCTATTAGACGAGGCATACATATTTCTTAAAACAAAGGACAAATACAGCGCGGACAAGCTTAATGCTGATTTTCAGCTATGCCACACAATCTTAAAAGAAGATAAGGTTCGTTTCGTTGTCGCTGTATTCAAGTTCTTGTACCCTACAACTTATGTTTGGTTCAAAGACGAACCGGCCATATCAGAACTTAATAGAAAAACATTGGAATTATATGAGCGCCTAATCAAAAAATAGTGCGGCAAGCCGTTTGCCTGCCGCACTATTTCTGCAACTCTGTGATGAATTGCCAAGGTGTGAAATCGACAAAGAGGTAACTTTTTATGAACGACTCTAATTCAAAAGAAAACACAACCAAATGGCTATCACAGCCGCTTTTTCGCGCCTTACACGACTCTAAACAGATAAGGCGATACACAAGCCCTTACCAGCAGGGAAAAACGAAACTCGCACGATTTTACCTTTGCCGACTGGGAAATCTTTGTGGAAATCCGGCGTAATATATGCTATACTAGGGTATACCAAAGAATAAGCATCAGCCGCGCCCACCTTTGTCAGAGACGCACGGCTGTTATGGAGGTTGGCCATGACAATGAAGAAGTATATATCTATCACATTGATGCTCGTGCTGTGCTTAACGCTTGTACTATCCCTCGCCGCTTGCGGCGGTGGCGGCGCGCAACCGCCGCCGCGGACGGTTTTGCAAGTTGCGCAGGATTATGACAGCCGTCTGGCCNAAATGGAGGAGTCGCTCGACCTTGCGGATCTGGCCGAGATATCAATAATGGTGTTGGGTTTGACAAAAGATGTGTTTAGTAATCGCGGGTGGAATTTCTTTATACCTCTGGGAGGGGAACCTCTCTCTACAAAAGAAATGGAGCTTGGCGGCTGGCCTGTACGCGTGAGGTTATTAACAAACTCCGACTTTAATATTTCGAAAGTTGAGTACGCCTACTACCTCGATGCAGGTGTTAATCTGGATGTTCTGCTCTCAATCGTGACAGACTGCGATACAGTGTACGGTCAGGTTGCGCGAATATACACGAATTTACCGTATATCGAACAGGATACAAAAGACCTTATCACCGGCTCTAAGGAGGGCGGCGCCGCGATTATGCTGTATAAGGATGCGGCAGCTGAACGAGGCGATGCAATTATCGAAATGACATGGGTTTACGAAGATGACGAGGGCAGTGAAGTCATGGTTGACCTCCATTCACTACATATGGTTGAAGGGCCAGCAAAAGGGACAACAATTAAGTTGTCATATTGGTCTTGGTCTTCCATCAGGGATTCAGGCTCCTCCGGTTCAAGCAGCGGGAGCGCAACAAAGTGTACGCATTGCAACGGTACCGGCTGGAATGACCCAAGCAATAGCAAGACGGCGCATGAGTGGTTGCAGACGCGCGTACCATGTACAAGATGTGACGGGACAGGAATTGCCAAATAGACATGAGATTGCCGGCAGGGAAAAAGATTTATCCTCCCCGCCGGTTTTCTTTTTACCTGCGCAGAAAAAATAGCATTGACCCGAACCATGTACCACCCGCCCGACCACGACATTGCTGTGGCTGCGTTTCCGCACATCACATCGCCGCCGCAGTTCCCCAACGAAATTGCGGCTGTTCATCGGCTTGTAGCCGTTATCCTTCGTCCATGCCGTATAACGAAGGTATAAATCGGGCGTGGAGATACTGCCTTTTTCACTCTCCGCCGTACATTCAAAAAGAAACAGCCCGATAACATCCGCCTCCTGCCGGTACTCCGCGACGGCTTGCATGACCCTTTGCGACGGTTCGAACCCTGTTTCCAGAATCAGCCTGTAGCCCGTCACAAACCAGTTAAGCGCCGCGTTCAGTTCCATACCTTTCTCCGCCTCTCGGGGCTGGCCGCAAAAAGGTCTGCGGCTGTGCTGTCGCGGCATAATCGGCAAGGATATGGGCAATCTGTGATGAATTGTCAAGAGGTGAAATCTACTTTCCCCTATTTGTGATGGAAAATATAGTAATATAGCAGAGGTTATGCTATACTATTAGGAGTTACACAAGGGAACGAGGGCATTTTTAGTGCATGACGAAAGTTCAGTAAGGCGATAAATTAGAATTTGTAGATGAAAGGAGGTCGCTTACGATGAAAAAGAAAAGATTCCCTTTTTTTGCTATTGGCACGATGGCTGCATTATTCAACATTTCTTGGGTGGGCAGTTACGGGCAAATGCCGGACACACAGTATATATTTCTGCTAGTAGCTAATATCATCTTCATGCTTTGCAATATCGTGTATACGGTCATTATTTTCAAAAACCAAGATGAAAACAATAAATGATCCCCAAATTTCAGTTTATCTGCACCTTATACCAGCGCAGAAAAAAGCAGCACCGGCCCGAACTATGTACCACCCATGCCATATGTACCACCGATTCTATTCAGTGGTACAATGGCGCGAGTGGTATCAAGTTCCGGCCGCCCCCGCAAAATTAGGCGGGCAGAGATGTAGTAAACGCCATCACTCGCCCGACTACGACATTGCTATGGCTGCGTTTCCGCACATCGCACCGCCGCCGAAGTTCTCCAACGAAATTGCGGCTGTTCAGAGGCTTGTAGCCGTTTTCCTTCGCCCATGACGTGTAACGAAGGTATAAATCGGGCGTAGAGATATTGCCTTTTTCACTTTCCGCCGTGCATTCCAAGAGGAACAGCCCGATTACATCCGCCTCCTGCCGGTACTCCGCGACAGCTTGCATCACCTTTTGCGGCGGGTCGAACCCGGTTTCCAGAATCAGCCTGCAGCCTCGCACAAGCTAGTTGAGCACCGCGTTCAGTTCCATACCTTTCTCCGGCTCCCGGGGCTGGCCGCAGAGCAAAGAACGCTCTGCGACTCGCCTATGCGTCCTACATGTTTACGAACCTGGCACCCTTTAAACGCACGACGTCGGGCGAGGGCGCGGCACCCCGCGAGAAGGTCTGCGGCTGTGCTGTCGCGGCATAATCGGCAAGGATACGGGCACTCCATGATGCACTTTTTACTACGGTTCTATTTCCCCTCGTTATCGCCGTAATACCCGACCGTCTCCTCCGCGAGATACAGCACGTCAATCCCCTTGCCCCAAATGCCAACCTTCCCCGAATCGGGATAGTAACAAACATCCAAGTCATGCGTCGCGTCAAAATCCAGATAGACCAGCGGCTCACCCGCCGAGGCATTCGTCAGCGTATGCGCGCCTTGCGCCCCGGCGGGAAAAAACAGGAACTCGCCCGCGCTAACCGCACTCTCACCGTCAGGCGTTCGCAACAGGCCCTTGCCGGAGACGATATAGTACGCCTCCTCGTCCTTCATATGATAATGATACGGATAGGCCGCCTTGCCGGGCGGCAACTCGTACTGCGCCGCCGCACAGCCGCCGCGATTCGGCAGATTGTAGTCCCTCGCTTTCTGCACAAGCTCCCGCCGCGCATACTCGTATTGCCCGCACGCGCTCTTATGATACGTCTGCGGCACATCATTCACGCGAATCACATTCTCCATACCGAATCCTCCCTATCGCCGCCTTATCGCACACACGCCCTCAGGCTACAGCATTTTTACATGGTAAAACAGCTTATTCTCTGATGCTTTATGATTGTCAATATCCCCTTGGATTGCCTCTCTCATGTTTCTCGCATCCGCAAAAGTCACATTCCTTTTGCGGCATCTTTCTTCCAGCAAAGTATCATCTATGTCCAAGCACACAACGACCTCGCAGTCCACAATCACCGTGCCAAATACAGGACAGCCGGGCTTAATACGCACCCTCTCATATGTAAGCCTCGTAAACTCGTCGCCAATCTCTTTCGTCCACGGCGTTTGGCACACGAACGCCGCCTCTTCCTTCGTTATGTTTGAAAAGAGAACCTCGTCCATATCGATACAATCGGAAATTTGCTTCAGCAAGGTTGTCTTTCCGCAGCATGTCGTCCCGACCACACAGATTCTTTCCTGCGCATGATTCGCAAATATCGCCATCAATTCATCCATCGTATTGGGGTTGCCCATTGGTTATACTCCTTGTTCGTTGATTGCACCACGAGTTGCAAATCTTCACTCTAGGGCCTGCACCTGTCATAGGTCAAACACAGACAAACTATAAGTCCAGAAACCAAACAAGCTGCACCTCATGTCTGCACGCCGGGTCGTTATAGTATGCATATTCATCAAGCGTACACAGGTTTGCCTTTTGCTTATGATAGAAATTACATGCGGGAATATTGTCGGTTTGGCATTCAATTTTCATCTGCTTCAAGCCTTGGGACTTTGACCATTCAACCGCCATATCAAATAACGTCTGTCCAACGCCCTGCCGCTTGTATGCATCCTCTACACGAATATCCCACAGAACCGCTAAGTC
>JGI994J12354_10003854_pt1 | contig 13770 bp, 13 predicted proteins | sample IntmicLarv3ML3BL_FD_12354 | JGI IMG/M metagenome (IMG submission 12354)
CAGGCACAATAGAAGGTTCAACTGACGTAGCCGCAAACGGCGGAGCAGTATATGCAAAGGGACTTGATGCCAGAGCAGGCGGTATCGTAGGATACACACTCGGAAACATCATCGGAACCCTTAACGTCGGTAACGTAGATGCTGTTGGATGGAATGCAACAAGCTTCACATACGCCGGTGGAATAACAGGTTTCGCTAAAGCGAACATCGCAGGCGCAGTGAACATGAGCTATGTATCAGCTGTGGACGGAATCAACAACAGAGCCGGTGGAATTGCCGGTTACTTGGTGGCTTCATTCACCATTGCCGGAGCTATCAGCCACTGTGATGTGACTGCATCCGGTACAGCAAACGAAGGTCATTCCTACGCAGGAGGAATAGTCGGTATATCATACGGTAACATTACCTTGTGTGGTACCACAACTTACCTTGACCGCGGAAAGGATGTATTCGCTGCAGGTTACTATGCAAGAGCCGGTGGAATAGCCGGTATCGTAGAGCCCAGCGGAGTGATTCTCGGTTGCGTGAACGACTCTAACGTCAGGGCACGCAGTTCAGGATACGAAGCAGCAGCAGGCGGAATTGCAGGATATGTAAACGGTAAGTCTGGCGTTTTACTCTCATTGGTCCAGGACGCTGTCAACACTGGCAGTGTGCTTGCAGAATCCAACGGAGTCGCACGCAGTGTCGCAGGTGGAATAGTTGGTAAAGTGACGGAATACGCCCTTATCAACGAATGTTTCGTCCGCACAGACAAGGCTGACCTCATCATCTGGGCAGAGTCCAGCAGGGCATCACTCGCAGGCGGTATCGCAGGTATCGCAAACGGAAACGTTACGTTGTCTTCCGACAGCGGAACTGCAAGGATCAGTCCTCTGAACCCCGCAACAACCGTATGTGTGATTTCGCACGCTCCCACCGCATATGTAGGTGGAATAGCTGGTATGACTGGAAACATTTCCTACATATACGGCTGCAGTATCAGCTACGCTGACATCCTCTGTGAGTATGTGACAAAAGCATACTGCTCAGTGTTTGTTGGAAACTCCACCGGTGCTGTGGATGCCTGCATTAGCGGCTCCAAGGTAACAGTGGACGCATACATAGCATTCTGATTGCGAAATAAACAACCTAAACTTTTTACTTTTTTTTTATTTTACCCAGAGCGTTTTTTGAAAGATCATATGCAAGTTTTGCATGTACGTCGTGAGAAAAGATTATTCAATTCGATGTCAATGTCCGAATGTGGAACTGTCGGTCAGAACTGAGCAGATCATCAACGGACAGGTGGTCACCAACCGTCAATTGGAAACGTTGGCAATGGTAGCGGGTACCGGCAGCAAGACAGCGGCCGCAAAAGCGTTAGGGATATCGGTCCCGGTAGTTCATAGATATATTTCAGCGATAGAGGAAGCGGTCGGATCACCTATCACGATATCCACGCCGGCCGGTACAAAACTGAATGAAGACGGTAAATTGATCCTGGAGACGTACATAACAACAGAACTGAGATGTTCTGATGATCATAATTTCACAGTATGCTGCAGTCCTGTGACCGAAGATCTGATGATGTCCGTTTTGTCGGCCCTAAGGATGACCGAGGTAGAACTGGTAGTATCTGATGATAAACACAATCTGAGGATGATGAGAGAGAACCTGGCGGACATTGCGATAATGGATGACCCGTTATACCTTTTCGATGCGGAGGAGTTCGAGAGTATCGAGATAGGATACATGGGGATGGTGTTCGTGGATAACGGTCCGACGTTCATAAGGTACAGATACGGTGCTCAAAGGGTCGCGTTCATGTTCCTCGATACCATGGGAAGGAAGTACACTATCGAGTCTGAGACCTTCTCTTTGCCGGAGTTGTTGGGCTCGAATAAAAGCTTCTTCGTGGATGAATTCCTGTTGCTCAGAAAAGGCATAAAGATGAAAAGTGCCGTCGATTCCAGGATGCTCAAACACTCCATCACTGCGATATATCGCAAAGAAAACAAAACTATCCTGCGTCTGATCAAAGCTTTACAGGCAAGGAATATAAAATAGGTATTACTGTTTAAGGTAATAGTATTTCTTTATCATATCTTCGTTTTATATACATTAATGACAGTGCTCGACAAAGGTGATTATTACGGAGATAAAATCTAATCCCGAATTCGAGAAACAGATCATTGCCGCCGGAGGAGAAGAAGTGAAGATGTGCTTCCAGTGCGGAACCTGTACAGCGAGTTGTCCGTCCGGAAGGAGGACCTCATACAGGGTGAGAAAGCTTATGAGACAGGCCCAACTCGGACTCAAAGACGAGATAATAGGTAAAGAGGAACTTTGGGACTGTACCACATGTTACACATGTGTGGAGAGGTGTCCCCGTGCAGTTCCGATAGTGGATATTATCACTGCATTGAGGAACATAGCCGTGTCCGAAGGCAATATCTATGATAATCACAAGAAGACCGCATCGAACCTCTACAAATCAGGTCACACGGTCATGATCAACAACGATATCGAGAAACTTAGGGAGAGTCTCGGCCTGCCGAAGATACCCCCGACAGTTTTGAACAACAAAGATGCGAAAGCAGATCTCGACAAGATCCTGAAAGCCACAGGCTTCAACAAGATAGTGGAGTGATTGAAATGGCAAAATACGCATTTTTCTTGGGATGTATAGCACCCCTCAGGTACCCCGGAGTGGAGAAATCCACAAGAGTGGTATGTGAGAAATTGGGAATAGAACTTGTTGATCTCACGGATGCAAGCTGCTGTCCTGCACCCGGTGTCATAAAGTCATTCAGCAAGGATGCCTGGCTCGCAGCTGCGGCAAGGAATCTTGCTCTTGCAGAGAAACAGGGTCTACAGATCGTCACTATATGTAACGGATGTTACGGCTCGCTGTTCGAGGCTGCGCACGAACTCAACCATCACCCCGAGGTTTTGGCGAAGGCAAACAAATATCTCAAAGAGATCGGAATGGAATACAAAGGAACAACAGTTGTTCGTCATTTCGCCGAAGTCCTGTACAAAGAAGTAGGAGTGGAAGCGATAAAGAAGAAGATCTCTAAGCCTTTGAGCTACAAGGTGGCAACATTCTACGGCTGTCACTTCCTGAAACCCGGCGACATAAAGAATCTTGACAACACAGAGAATCCCCACATACTTGACGACCTGGTAGAAGCTACCGGAGCAGCAAGTCTGCCGAGGAAGCAGAAGACACTCTGCTGCGGTGCAGGAGGAGGAGTCAGGGCTGCATTCGGTGATGTTGCGAAAGAGTTCACAAAGACGAACTTCGAGAACATCAAGGAATCCGGAGCTCAGTATATAATCGACATATGTCCGTTCTGCCACCTGCAGTTCGACTCCAGCGCCAAAGAGCTGGGCTTCGATATACCTGTGCTTCACCTTTCTCAGTTGTACGGTGTAGCGATGGGTATGAGCGAGAAGGAGCTCGGACTCACCGCTCACATGACGCCTGTGAAACTTTAAGATCAGGGGGGCATAGCCCCTCATTCAATTTTTAATACGTTATTTGGTCAAATGATCTGTTTTTATTCCGGATATTATTCATTATCGAAGAAACGAAGTTGTTTATAATTCCGATATTCTTTGCATCCAATCTGTTACAGACAAGGAATGTTGGTGCATGTATGTACCCAATGAGTTCTTGTATACCATGCCATCATTTTTGTTGATTATCCCGTCTCCTCTGGCCACTTCAAATCCGAATTTTATGTCTTTATTGGGAGTAACGTGTGAATAATGAAATTCATGGCCTCTGACAGTATCCTTGAAGAGAGGGTTGTTAGAATTTGGGTGCGCGATCATATATGACGGACCGTGTCTGATCCCGACCATATCCGCTTTAGCGTTGAATACCCCCGCACCTTTGTACTCTTTTCTTTCTTTGTCGATGATCGAAGAACACAGTGTCATCATTCCCCCGCATTCGCCGATCACTATCTTGCCTTCGCCGGATACATTTTTTAAACCCTGAAGAAAATCTTTATTCTCAGTTATTGAATCCAAATACAGCTCGGGATATCCTCCTCCGAGGTAGTATATGTCAGCATCAGGGAGGGCGTCCCCCCTCAATGGACTGAAATATTCTATTTCGACACCGGATGCCATCATGCATTCGATATTCTCTCGGTAGTAGAAACAATATGCATCATCCATGGGAACAGCGGCTTTCAATCCAAGGTCTCTTCGAATATACGGACAGACTCCCTCATCATCCGATCCATCGGATATCTCCTGCAGAGCTTCAAGATCGATGTCACAAAGCATATTCTCCAGATCGGATGCGGTCTCTTTGCTCAGGTTTGCAACTGTATCTAATCCAAGATATCTTTCTTTGATCTTTGCTTCCGGAGTTCTCTTCACAATCCCCAATATCTTTACGTCTGTGTTTTGAGTGATCGCTTCTCTAAGTTTTCTCTCATGTTGTTCTCCGTATACCTGATTCAAAATAACGCCGGCAATATTGACATCTTTATCGAAAGCCTTGAAGCCTTGAATTATTGCAGCGGCGCTTCTCGTTAAAGACCTTGCATTGACCACCAACACAACAGGGAGCCCTAACAACTTGGCAACTTCTGCGGTGGACCCCTCCTCTCCGAGACCTGTGGACCCCTCGTACAATCCTCTGACGCCTTCCACAATGGAGATGTCAGAATCCTTTGATGTATACAATGCAAGATTCCGCACGGTATCTCGGGACATTATGAAGGTGTCCAGATTTCTGGAGTATCTTCCCGTGGCTGCTTTGTGGTACATGGGATCGATGAAATCCGGACCGACCTTGTACCCTTGTACTTTTATTTTTTTGGACAATATGTGCATGAGTCCCGTCGTGACTGATGTCTTCCCGACGCCGGAACCTGTACCGGCGATAACGAATCCTCTCATTGTAACTCCCTGAGCAGTTCCCTGATCGTATCCCCGGTTTCCATTGCGATTATTTTGTTGGTGTTCATGACCATTGAATGTGAGGATATCTCTCCGACCGCATCATATCCTTTTGAAAGATAATTCGAGAGTTGTCTAGGCTGATCGGTGATCAGAATATCGTTAGCGTCCAACGTCGGATAGGCATGAGGTATCCCGACTATCACTTTCAGATCTGGATCGAAGTCGTTCACTATCTTTTCCATATCTTCGCCTACGACAGCGTATTCATCCAATCCTCCGACGATGTTTATTTCGATGTCGTTGTTTTTTAGTTCTTTTCCGATCTCTTCAGCGTATCTTCTGAATCTCGGTAACCCTTTGTCGGTGTCCAGATTAGATACGAATAAGACTTTTCCTCCGAGTATCTCTTTTGCCTCTTTTACAGCAAGGAACAGGTCTGAAAATCTATACGCCAGTTCTTTTTTCGATAAGATGATAACGGCTATTCTTCCGTCATTTTTCAAACAGTCGACAATCCTTTTTGCGACTTTCAGTTTCGTAGGTCCCCCGGACGGAGGAAGGTATTCAACAGATGCCATGCCTACTCTTTTCTCCATATCCGTTGCTGCCGCCAGAAGATATTTCTGTCTTTCCGCTTCATTTTTATCAACAATGCCTACTGCGGATGCAGCTTCAATGGCTCTGATGGCTCCCTTTGTATTATCTCCCATACAACCGTGACAATCCACGGAGAACACGTTGCATCCGATATTCGCTCTTCTGATAGATGCTTTCATGTCCTCTCCGATTATCATGCTTGCACAGGTTCCTATGACCGCTACGGACTTGGGAGCGAATCTTTTCTCAATATCTTTGAGGACCGTGATCAGGTTCTCCGACGCTCCGAATATGAGTTCATTGTCTGTGATGGCTGTTGTCACCACCCTAATTCCCGCATTCTCTATCATCCTGGATGCCATGAATCCGCATCCCGAAGGACCATGAATGACCACAACATCGACGTCAAGGTCCCTCAGTGTATATAACGCGGCGATTATCGGATTCGGGCGAGGATGAATATTCATTGATAACCTTCCTTTATGAATCGCACTATGATCCCGGTGTCCTTCGGGATCGGTACAATAGGATCTTCAGTGATGATATGATCCACTCCAAAGGAATCGAAGACCGTCCTTATTTTATCCGCATCCATCTTCTCGCATACCTTTCGATTCATCGGATTCATTATCATGAATGCTCCGTTCAGTGACTCCATTCTTTTTAGGACGCTTAACATGTTAGCTATCGAGAGATGAGATATTCCGGGATTGCGTTCGGTCACATTCCATTTTCCATCGAGTTTTGTTATCTCTCCCCTGCCCGGTACACCTTTGAATGTTTCAAGACCGGTGATCACCTGATCTGTAGGGATGTCCATTGTATCACATATCTCCAAGACCAGATCTATCGTAGGTATGTACTGTAACGACAGATAATCTCCTGACAGCAGAACTTCATGTTTTCCGTGATAGTTAATAGTGATCTTCAGCGGAACTCCGATGATCGCCTTTTCCATCACTTCGGTCCTGTTTCCATACGCTTTCAGATTCTTAGAGTATTTTGACCAGAATCCTATTTCTGAAAAAGGTACGATGTTCACACCCTTCGAGAATATCGAGGCTTTTGCATCCGATGCTTTTCTTGTGTCGGCAGCAATTCCGTAATCTTCGGCAAGATTGGTAATCACAGATATGTCGGCTTTACCGCTTCCGCCGAGAGAGACCTCCGCGATAACAGTATCGAAATCTTCAGGGAGTCTGAGGATGGAGGTCGGCGCTATGCTTACTTTTCTCTCGATAACATGTTCTCCTTTCCAAGGGCCCTGCCCTCTGGAAGTATGAAGAAATATCTTTCTGCCGTCCAATTCCAATATATGTGCCAAAAGATAGCAGCAACTGGTCTTTCCTTTGACTCCGGTGATCTCTATCCTATTCTTTCCTGAAGACAGTTCTCCCACTATCTGGTGGAATGTCTTCCTTTCATCCCATGTGACCTCTTTCAAAAATGAGTCGGGGCAGTGGACAGGCATGAGGAGCAGATCATAGTGACCCGGAGGGACATCGTAAGTGGAGACTGTCACGCCTTTCTCTCTCAGTGAGGATTTCGATTCTTCTTTGGCAATCCCGTAGACATCCACTCCGGTCACGGTATACCCTTTGGCCATCAGTTCTTCTGCGAGTATATCGGCCCCATGGACCATATCAAGGATCAGTGCTTTTCGCATGTTATCACATATGACTCCTTATCTTCTCGGCTATGACCTCGGTCAGGCGCGGGTCCTCTCCGATGGGCAGTGCATATTTCACAATGACGGTTTTTCCGTCGAACACAAACGTTCCCTGGGAGGTTCTGTCCTCCAATCCTATCTTACCTGGGATGTCATTCTTCAAATGGGCCCCCATGGAAATGAAAAGAGGGAGCACGATTATTTCCTCTAATCCGGACATGGTCATTTCTTTCATGACGTCTTCTACCTTCGGTACATCAAATTCGTTGAAAGCGTAATGAACGTTCTTGAATCCCATATCTTCAAGGTTTTTTGATTGGAACTGTATCGTTTCCTTATTGTATGGAAGCCTTGAACCATGTCCTATCACCAATATTCCGCAGTTCTTGGTCTCATCCCAAAGCTCTTTGATCCTTTCAGACAGGATGACAGACAGCAGCGGATCGTTTCCGAAAGGCCCTATGTAGTGTATCGTGACCTTCTTACCATTGACATCGACCACTCCTCCGTCAGAATTCTGTGGGATCCCGAGCTTATTCGGGATATCTCTGGTGATGTGTAATCCGGATGCAATGAAGAATGGTACTGCGATGACTTCGTCGATCCCGTCTCCTGCCATGATGTTCAATACATCTCCTGCCAATGGGATCGAGGTCTCGTTGAAGCCGATATATATGTTATCGAATCCCAGATCTTCCAAGCGTTCCTTTTGTTTTTCCATCACCCATTTGTTGAAATTAAACCTGGAGCCGTGTCCTACTATCATTATTCCTTTCATTTCTAATACCACGCTGCGTCATGATCTCTTTCAGAAGATCTTTGAATTCCAATTTCCAATCTATTGATTTATTTTATTTTTGAACATTGTCTATTCAATCGGTTCGCATGCCCCCATCAACATCATTTGAAAGTTCCAACATGCGTTTTGCTAGACATCTGTATTTTTCCGAGAGATTTGAGGCAGGTTCTCCTTCCACCACGGTCTTTCCCTCGATCTCACACTTCTGTACAATGGGGTCCCGGGGGATCCTGAAAATAACTTCAGAATTCATTTCCATTGTTGATTTGTCGATAAGTGCATCTTCGTCAACAACGTTCCTGGAGTTTTGGATTATACCTCTGAGAGTAGCATATCCATCCGGTCCCATGTTCGATATTGCTTCGGAGATGTTGCTTGCCGCGTACATGGACATCATTTCTCCCGAAGTCACAATGAAGACATCTCGAGCATATCCGTTACGAATTGGCATGGCAAACCCTCCACAGACTACATCTCCCAGAACATCATAGAGGATGACATCTGGAGAATAATACTCGATAATGTTCTTCCGTTCCAGTTCTTCGAAAGCGGCTATGATGCCTCTCCCCGCACATCCCATACCAGGTTTTGGACCGCCGCATTCGATACAGATCGAGCCATTGTATCCTATGGTGATAGAGTCCTCAATGGGGTTTCCATCCCTGATCGTTTCAAGAACGGTCGGAACTTTTATGTTTCTGGACAACAGACTTGTGGAATCCGCCTTGGGGTCGCATCCGATCTGCATCACTTTTATTCCCATCTCAGACAGTGCAGCGGTGACATTGGAAGCGGTGGTGGACTTGCCTATCCCTCCCTTTCCATATATCGCAATCCTCCGCATAATTTGAATATATCTTCAACGTATTTAGTAATATTCTTAATATAATTTCGTGTTACTATAATGGAAATTTTAATACTACATGATAATTGTGACCTGCAGTATGAATTTCAAACGCAATGTTTGGAATCATCGATGTCATCTAATGGATTTTCAGAAAATATTATATATGTGCGGTACCAACCATTTTGTAATAAATTTTCCATATTATGATATCAATATTTGTGCTGGCTACCTCTTGATATTGACATCATTATCTGACAAAGATATTAATAGGGGCATCTAATCCCATCATTAATATCAGGAGGATTCTGATGGCAGCACAAAAGAGATCGAAAGGAAATGCAGGCCGTAAGGTCAAGGACAAGTGGAAGGCAAAGGAGTGGTACAATGTACACGCTCCGAAAATGTTCAATGAGATGGTTATAGGAGAGACACCCGCAGCGGACCCGGAACTCCTGATGGGCAGAACAACGGAAGTAACGGTGCAGGACATCACCGGCGATTTCTCTAAGATGCACATCAAGCTGAAGTTCAAGATCAACGGGGTCGATGGTCACGAGGCAAAAACGGCCTTCATCGGACATGACCTTACAAGCGATTATGTAAGAAGGCTGACCCGCAGGAAGAAGACAAAAACAGACCACGTGGTCGACGTTCTGACCTTTGATCATTTTGTTCTCAGAATAAAGACAATGTCAATCGCGGAAAGGCGTATACAGTCATCACAGGAAGAGGGAATGAGACAGATAATAGGCATCACCCTCAACAAGATGGCAGAGAACATGACTCTCTCGGATTTCGTTAAATCGATCATATCCGGGGATCTTGCAAAAGATGTTGCAAGGGCATGCCGCGTGGTCATACCGATAAAGAGGATAGAGATACGCAAGACCGAAGTTCTGAAGATCGGAAACGGAGAGCCCGAATCCATCATCGAGGATGTCCCGGTCCAGAAGGAAGAGGAATCCGAAGACTCTACCGAAGAGGAATCCGTGGAAGAGTCAACGGAACCTGCAGAAGAGTCTTCCGAGGAAGAGGCTGCAGAAGAGTCTCCGAAAGAAGAAGTTTCGGAAGAATAAAGATACAGAGAGAACAAGGCTGGAAACGGCCTTTCAGGATCCTCCAAAACTTATTAAACCAAAACTCTTTCCCCGAATAAACCAATTATGCCGAGGTGGCTCAGCCTGGTGGAGCGTCGGACTCATAGGGTTCTGGTCAACAGACCTCTTCCAGGGAAATCCGAAGGTCATGGGTTCGAACCCCATCCTCGGCACTCCTTTTAGGTCAATAAGATTTCGAATGTCGGTTGGAGATATTTTATCTAACGATTGGGATGAAATTAAGTCATACTGATTAAGACTTCTGTGAGTTAGGTGAGCACTTCAAAAAATTAGTAAATTTTTCTTCTCAGATTATTGAATTTTTTCGATTTTAAAATACACTGGATGATACCGCCAACTATATATTCACACATAAGATAGGTGTAACACGGAAATAGTGAACGGTAACAAACCGTTGGCTGACATTTCAAATAGGTGATATCATGCATATAATGGAAGGTTATCTGCCCTGGTATTGGTGTGTGTTCTGGTTCGCAATAGCACTGCCAATAGTGTTCTGGGGAACAAAAAAAGTGATCAAGATCATAAGGGAGAATCCGGATCAGAAGATATTGATCGCACTTTCGGGTGCTTTCATTTTCCTTTTATCCTCGCTTAAATTGCCATCGGTGACAGGTTCAAGTTCACATCCGACAGGTACAGCGTTATCCGCTGTCCTGTTCGGAGTGGCATGTACTGCTTTCCTTTCGCTGATAGTATTGATATTCCAAGCACTTCTGCTTGCACACGGAGGATTGACAACCTTGGGAGCAAATTGTTTTTCGATGGGTATTGCCGGACCTGCACTCGGGTTTACCGTGTGGATCCTTCTCAGGAAGGTTTTGTCTGCGAAAAATCAGATACCTGTCGTTATGATGATATCTGCATTCGCCGCCAATCTGTTCACGTATGTTGTTACCGCGATACAGCTTACGTTGGCACACGGAATGAATGATCCCCTGAATAATTTCATAACATTTATGACAACATTCGCAGTGACTCAAATCCCTCTAGCGATAATAGAAGGAATATTGTTCGCTATGTTCGCGCAGTATCTTCTTACTTCAAGACCGCAAGTTTTCGATGCAGCAGCAGGAGAGAAATTCGGTAAGGACAAGAAAAAGGACCAAGAAAGTGTAATGGAGGCATAAAATGGAAAATAAATACATTTACATTGCAGGATTTGCGATAATCGCACTGATGATAATATCTACACTTGCACTTGTGACAGGTGAATTCGGAGGGTCCGATGACGCAGGTTCGGAGGATATTGCAGAAATCAATCCTGATTACGAAACATGGACGGACGGAATATGGGGATCATATGAACTTCCCGGAGAGACTGAATCGTTTTTGTTTGCTTTGCAGGCGGCCATCGGTGCAGTGATCATCGGATATTTCATCGGATACATGCGTATGAAGAACAAGTACGAGAAGAAAAATTCTGAAAATCCAGAATGATAGTAAAGGGGCGGTGTATTGTCGGAACAAGTTCAGATGGATGCCTTAGCATACGGATCCAGAATGGTCGGATGGGCACCGCTCGGGAAACTCTTTTTCATTTTTTCTCTGTTGATAGTCGGGTTGATATCGAACAGTGTAGTGGTCCCGATCGTTACTTTTTGTATCGGTGTCGTGATGATGTTCTATTCTACCAACATGAAAATACCGTTCCTGATAGGATTGGCCATCGGTGAAGCGATCCTCATCATGATAATAGGTTGCGGCATGATATCCATCATGGGGTCGGAAGGAGATCTGATGATATGGGAAGGGAATATATTGTGGATCCAAGCACATATGACCTCGGTCAGTTTCAACAACGCTTGGTTGTTCTTCTTCAAAGCCATCGGCGGTGTGACACTGATGTTGGCTTTTGCTACATCCACTCCGATACCGCATCTTGCACACGCATTCTCTAAACTTAGGGTTCCGGTGGAGATAATCGAGATCATTGTTCTGTTGTACAGGTATTCGTTTTTGCTTTTGGAAAGAATGGAGATCATGTGGAATGCGGCGAAATGTCGTTTGGGATTCAACGGTCTCATGAGATCAGTACGGACAAGTGCAGGTATACTTGTGGGCATGTTCATTGTTTCCCTGGAAATGACCGAAAAATCACAATCCGCTTTGGAGTGCAGAAATTACAGGGGATATTTTCCGATCTTGAATATGCCGAAGGAAATATCATTAGTCTGGGTCGTTATTTCAATAGGGTTAGCGTTGCTGTTGTATGCACTTGGAACTTATACAAAGGATTGGATAGATTTTGCCAGTTTACTTCTGGGGGCTTAATATAACATCGAACACAATATTCGAGACGAAAGATCTGTGTTATCGATACAAAGGTTCGGATAAACTTGCGTTGAAGGACGTGAATATGAAGATAAACGGATCGAAGAGGACCGCATTGCTAGGAGCCAACGGCGCGGGCAAATCCACTTTGTTCTTCAGTCTTAACGGTGTATTCAAACCGGAGAGCGGACAGGTTCTGTATGAGGGTAACGAAGTGTCCTACGATAAGGAGGACCTCGTTCGACTTCGTTCGGAAGTAGTGGTGGTTCTTCAGAACCCCGATGATCAGATATTCTCAACGACCGTCGAGGAAGACGTAGCTTTCGGTCCTTTGAGTATAGGCCTTTCTCGAGAAGAGACCGAAAATAGGATTGAGAATGCTTTGTTCACAGTCGGAATGACGGGATATCGAAAACGATCCCTGCAACAATTATCCTACGGTCAAAAGAAAAGAGTGGCACTCGCAGGAGCCTTGGCTGTGAGACCGAAAGTGATGATATGGGATGAACCGACAGCGGGACTGGATCCGCAGATGTCCAAAGAGGTCATGGAACTCGCCGATCAACTTCACCGTAACGGAACTTCAATGGTGATATCAACTCATGACATAGATCTAGCATATTCATGGGCGGACGAGATACATGTGCTGAGAGAAGGTAGACTGGTATACTCTGGCGAATCTGAAGGATTCTATAGGAACAAAGAGGAGGTACACCTTTCGGGATTGACACTGCCCCCTATGTTCGACATCAATGTCAATATTGCGGAGTTGAAAGGTGTTCCTGCGGATCCATATCCAAAGATCACGAGCGAGATGCTCGGTAAGATTGAGCCAAACAGGGAAAATATTGGATCGATATTTCTCATCAGTATAGAAAATGACGTCGATGGGATGCTTTTTGAGAAAGCAATCGACAAGGCAGGCGAAATGGCTCACAAAGGAGTATTCGGTATTAGATCCAGGAAGTATGTTGTTGAAAAAGGCATTGCTGTGGATTATTACTACAGTGCGATCGAGATGTGTCTCACAGAGGCTTTGCTGGGTAAGAACACAGTATTGTGTTGCGACGTTGATGCGCGGATCATATTGGAAGACAGCATAGCTCATCTTGCAAAATTCGGAACACTGGTGAACATTATGGATGTGGCACTGTGAAAAGGCAAGAGAATAGAGAGTCCGAATTCGTTCTTGAAGCTAAGGATATTTGTTACAGTTACGACAGCGGCGGATTCTCTATGAATGGTGTGAACCTTAAGATCAGAAGGGGAACGAAATCGGTACTGATGGGAGCCAATGGTGCAGGGAAATCCACCTTGTTCTATCATTTCAATGGGATCATAAAACCAGAAAAAGGTACGGTTCTATACAACGACATCCCGATCTCATACAGAAAGAAAGCACTCATCAAAATGCGTTCAGATGTTGGTGTGGTGTTTCAAAATCCCGATGACCAAATATTTGCGCCAATAGTCAAAGATGATGTAGCATTCGGCCCTAAAAATATGGGACTGTCGAACGATGAGGTGGAAACGAGAGTTGAAGAAGCTCTTTTTCAGA
>JGI994J12354_10003855_pt1 | contig 13768 bp, 10 predicted proteins | sample IntmicLarv3ML3BL_FD_12354 | JGI IMG/M metagenome (IMG submission 12354)
TCGTAAGCTTCCCGCTTCACTCCATGACTGGCAAGGCGGACCTCCGATTATACCGTCGCATTCCGGAAAATCGTTTGATGATATTTTTCTTATATCGCCCTTAATAAGAGGTGCAGAATGATTTTTTTCATAAGTTTCCCAAATGGTATCATCAAATTCATTAGCGGAAACAATTTCGTACCCTGCCTTTTCAAATCCCAAATCAAGCCCGCCCGCACCCGAAAATAAAGAAATTAATCTCAACGGTGCTGTCTGTTTATTCATGTTAATCCTCCTTTGCAATTTAAATAATATCCATACATCACAATCAAGTGTCTTGCAAGTTGTGTACTCAAACATAAATAAAGTAACAGCATTAGTATAACACGGTATAAAATTGTAATCAAGATAATTTTTGCGTTTCGTCAGGTTTTCTTGCAAGCATCAATTAAACACAACATAACCATCGCCAAGCCCGACCCCGCCCGTACCCATTCCGCCTAAACCGTATAATCCGTCTGTCAGCTCTAATACAACCTCCCTGTACATACAACCCCATGTATAATCACGTGAAGAATCGGCAACGGTGTTACCCGCCATCCAATAGCTGTTTTGGTCAATCGGGTAAGTCGGACGAACCGAGAAATAAACGCTGAACACAAAAGATTTCGGAACACCCTCTTTTGAAACATACTTAACGGTTAAATCGTCAATCGTACTGTCAGCGAGGTATGCAACGCTGTCTTCGGGCAAAGCTTTATAAACGTCAAGCCATGCGTTCATCCAATCAAGAGCAACCTTTTCATAATCACCCGAATCTTGAACGGTTATATTATCTGCATTTATCTCCGCATAAGCTTTTTGGACATCAGCAAAATGCAAATCAAGCTCCTTAACGGGTTGAGCGCTAAAAGCCGCACCCATTTCACTGTTAAACTTATTAAACATAGCCATAGTCGCAGCCGTATAATCGCCGTTAAATTCTTCAAGGACAGTAAGCGTATTTGTAGTTCCGACTCGAACCCAAGTATCGTCCCCGGAGTAAGCGGCAACGACAATCAGAGGTTGTCCGGCACTGCCCCATTCGGTAATCCAATCACCGTCCGTCCGCATACCGCCGACCAACATAACACCGCTCGGATTTTCGGGCAAAAGTCGATATTCAAGCAACCACATTATTACACTGTGTTTAAGTCCCGCTGTTCCGGTGCTTATTGCCGATAAAGAAGTAATTTTACCGTCTGTAATCTTATATCCGCAATCATTTTCATAATAAACAATTTCCCTTGAAATATAATCATTTGCGTAAGCAAGCACTGTGTCGGGAACATCGGGGAAATACAATTCAGATACAGACGGACTTGCTCCGTCTGTATCAAGATTTTCATCCGAATCGATCGGGTTAGCGGCTAAAGCGATGCCGATAATTCCCACCGCTATAACGGCGATTATTATAATCCAAAGAGCAGGCTTTTTATAATTCATCACATTTTTTATCCTTTTCGTAGTGTTACCTTCGCCAAAAGCAAGCGGTGCGGCGGAAATTATTTTTTTGCCGGTAGCAAGACTTAAAAGGGAGGCGGAATATTTCGTGCGAATATCTGTATTCATGTTTTTCATAACACTTTCATCGCATGACATTTCCATATCCTTTGTAAAAAGCACATAAGCAAGCCAAGCCAAAGGATTGAACCAGTGAACGGCAACCGCAAAAAACATAACAAGCTTAAATATATGGTCAAACCGCTTGATATGCGTCTGCTCGTGCAATAAAACATAGTCCTGCTCCTCCGCAGAAAGAGCGGACGGCAAATAAATTTTCGGACGTATTATCCCAAGAACAAAAGGAGAAACAATGCGGTCGGCAAAGTAAATGTTACCCTTATACTTAACCGAACCGACGAGCGTTGAGTGCAAGCGAAGCAATGATATCACGCTGTAAAGCAATAAAACGGCAATACCGGCAAGCCAAATAACAGAGAAAATCAACGCCGCATTGCGCATTGTACCTTCCGCAACAGTAACACCCTCTGAATAATTCCCCCTAAAATAGTCATTGACGGGCAGGTCAATAGCAGCTATGCCGGAGGATATGCTTAAAGTGTTTTGATCAATAAGCTGCGGTTGAATGGTTTCAGCGCTCGGAATAAGGCTGAAAATACTCTTAAATGAAAACGGGCATACCAATCGAAAAAGAACCGCAATCCAAAGCACATAGGAAAAAATCTTTGGAGCCTTTTTCAATATCAACCGTGCAAGCATAACAAAAAGAATAACATAACCCGCAGTCAAACTCATATTTAATATTTGTAAAAATAATTTATCCATAACATACTCATCCTTTCGAAAATACTTTCACACATCGGGAGTTTTAAATCTTCTGTTTATTTATCAACCGTTGCAGCGTGTCAATTTCACCCTCGCTCAGCTTTGCGCGCCCGACAAATGCCGTTAAAAACTTCGGCAGCGAGCCGTCAAAGGTTTCTTGTACAAACTGCTCGATTTGAAATGCTTGAAGCTCCTCCTGCGCAAGCAAAACAGACACAACGCCGTCTGCGTTGCGAAAGATACCCCTGTCGCATAAACGCCGCAGCATGGTATAAGTGGTTGATTTTTTCCATCCGAATGCTTCATCACATAACTTCACAAGCTCACCCGACGGGGTGGGAGCATTGTCCCAAATAAGACAAGCGAATCTCGTTTCCATAATACCAAGCTTATAATCATTCAAAATAATATTTCCTTTCGGTTTAATGTCAATATGGTTTAACGCAAAATTGGTTTAACGTTAGTAGACTTATATTTAGTTTAACACCGTTAAACTAAACTGTCAATACATTTTAACAAAAAAATAAAAAAAACAGCACAACCGAAGCCGTGCTGTGTAAAATAACCGAATAAAAACTCACCGTTAAAAATACTTCCTGTCTAAGCACCGATACTGTATTGCTTCCGCAATATGCGGCATATCTATTTGTTCACTTCCCGCAAGGTCGGCAATCGTCCTCGCCACTTTTAATATTCTGTCATGCGCACGGGCGGAAAGCGACAGCTTCTCAAACGCAGACTTTAAAAGCAAATCGGCATTCTGCGTAAGCTTGCAGTATTTGCGTATCAAAGATGGCGTCAAGCGTGCGTTACAGCTTAGCTTGTGCGTATCAAGACGGGCTTGCTGTACCAATCTCGCAGCATCAACACGTTTCTTTATAACAGCGGAGGACTCGCCGCCGCTATGCTGACGTAAATCGTCATATTTGCAAGGCTTTACCTCGACTTGTATGTCAATCCTGTCCAATATAGGACCGGAAATACGCTTGAGATAACGTGAACGCTCCATGTCAGAGCAAGTGCATTTACGTGTGGGATGACCGAAATAGCCGCATTTGCACGGATTCATAGCGCATATAAGAGTAAAAGCGCAAGGGTAAGTGACAGAACCCGAAGCACGGGAAACGGTCACAGTGCAATCCTCAATGGGTGAACGCATAACTTCAATCGACTGCGAGGAAAATTCGGGAAATTCATCCAAAAAAAGCACTCCGTTATGCGCCAGCGAAATTTCACCGGGACGGGGATAAGACCCGCCGCCGGAAAGACCGACGGATGAAATGGTGTGATGCGGAGAGCGGAACGGACGGCTTGCTATAAACGGATTCTCCTTAGTCAAAAGCGAAGCGACCGAGTATATTTTTGTAGTCGATATAGCTTCCTCGAAGCTCATGTTGGGAAGAATAGTCGGCGTCAGTTTGGCAAGCATACTCTTGCCTGCGCCGGGCGCACCTATCAACATCATATTGTGACCGCCTGCCGCTGCAATTTCCGCCGCACGCTTAGCCGTTTCCGCACCGACTACATCGGAAAAATCCATGCCGATTTCATCGCAATTATCCGAAAGATATTCGGAAAAGCTTTTCCTCATCGGAGATATAAACATAGGCGAACCGCCCGGAAAATACGAGTCATATTTATCCTGTTCCTTAGCAACAGCGGCGAAATGCGAGAGAATATCCATAACATTGCTGACAGGGAAGATATCTATACCGTCAACGATGGCGGCTTCCTCCGCATTGTCGGCAGGGACAAAAAACCCCTTCAAGCCGAGAGCCTTCGCACCTATTGCCATAGGCAATATTCCGGGAATGGGACGCAGCTCAGCCGAAAGAGAAAGCTCACCCGCAAAAGCGTAATCGAGAATACTTTCGTTAAGTCTGCCGCTTTCGAGCAATACAGAGAGCAAAATGGGCAAATCATAAACAGCGCCCGCCTTTTTAGTAGCGGCAGGAGCAAGATTTACGGTAATTCTTTTATTAAACATATCGCAGCCGCATTCCTTGAGAGATGCGATGACGCGCTCTTTAGACTCCTTGACCGCAGCGTCGGGCAAACCGACAATGGCAAAAGCAGGCAAAGCGTTGGCAAGATCGCACTCAACCAAAACCTCATAGCTGTCAACTCCGCATAAACCAAGGCTTTTTATCGCAGGCACAGAATCACCCCCCAAAGATTAATTTAAGTTTTTACATAAACGCTTTTTCGCAATATTCACGAAGCAATCTTAAATAAATTTTATATGTATCAAAATCCACCGAAGGCGGGGTCTGATGATCGACGCTCACAATATATCCGCCCTGCTTCATAGCAGGCATAAGACGTTCAAATTCAGCTCTCATCGCATCCTCACCGAGGTGCATAATCATCTTGTCAAATCCACCGATGATTATCAGCTCGGGATGGTCGCGCCGCACTTTATTTATATCACAGCCTGCCTGCCGTTCAAACGGCAAAAATCCGTCAACATGGCATTCAGACTCTAAAAACCACGGAATCAGCTCTGTTATATCACCGTCTGAATCGACGATGACAGGGATATCACGCTTTTTAATTTCAACCATCAAGCGGTCATAATACGGACGGATAAATATATCAAACAATTCTTTAGAAAGCATGGGACCGTGATTATAACTCATATCCTCCGCCATAGTAATAAAATCAGGCACGCATATATCGCAAAACAAATCCAAAGTACGGATAGAAGCAGTGCATAAATCCTCACACATCATATGTATCAATTCAGGTTGATCGTAAAAAGCATAAAAATGCTCTTCAATTCCCAACAAGCCTCGAGGAAACCAAAAATATCCGTCCAAGGAAAGCCAAACGGCAAGCTCGCCCGTCGATTGACGCAAAGCGGCTTTTTTCAGAGCGTCTTTATCAAAAGGCATATCGGGGAACAAAGATTCCCGCACCTTAACATAATCGTCAACACTGCTGACGATACCCGCACCGTGATGTGCGGGAGCGGGACACCCGGGCCTGCGGGTAGCAGTCCAAAATTGCCGATGCGGGTCAAGACCGAGATGCTCGCCGATCGACCATATGTCGAGGTCATTGGAAAGACCTTGATTTTTCCATATATCAGTGGTTTCATTCCACCAAACAGCCCATTCCATCATAGGTATACGGTCTGCCTCCTGCTTGCGGAGGATTCGTTGAAAACGTTCGCGTACAGTCATATTAAAATCTCCTTCATCACATAACATAAATAAATCACGAAAAAGCTCAAAGTTTTTTTGTCATTCTCGCGTCAGTCACAAGGCTGCCGCCAATATCTATCTCTTTAGTTACGCCGTCAAAAACAAAACCCGCTTTTTCATATGACTTAACAGCCCGCTTGTTTTCGGGTAAAACCCAAATGGAAGCATTTGTATATCCCATAATAACCAGCTCGTTTAAGCCAAACTCCAGCAGTCTGTGACCCAAACCCAAGCTCCAATATTCGGGAAGCAGATAAACCGACCATATTTCGCCGTAGCTGTCGTCCAAATCGCTGTCACGGGCTTCACCCAGAGAGGATGTTCCCGCAAGCAAGGCGTTATTTTCAAGAACCAAAGTGATAGGATAACCCTCGTCAAGATTTTTTTCGATATGCGAAAGCCAACGTGAAGAGGAAAGCCCGTCCAAATATTCGTCACTGATTAATCCCCGATAAGCAGTTTTCCACGCAGATGTGTATATTTGAGCGATATCCTGTGCCTCATAATCATAAGCAAAACGAATAAAAGCTTTATCTGTATTCATATACCGATAACCACCCTTTTAAAACTGAATATTTAAAATTAAAAACGTTGAAAAACACCTACCATATTTCTATAATACACGTGTCGTATGCGCCGTCGTCGTTTGTGTCAACGAAGGTAAAATTGCCGTTTGTGCCGAAATATTTTTTAAGCTGAGGCTCCATGTCAAAGCCGAACCCTGTAAGAACTCCGTTCACAATAAGACAAAAGTCGGATGATAAAATATAATTAAANCCGCCGTAAACAAAAGTGCGGTCGGACATTGTCATAAGCATTTTCAATTCGGTAAGCTTGCCGGTAACAGCGCTGTTTTGGCAGGTTGCTATCGAAACAATCCTGTCAACAGCGGTATAATAAGTAAAAAGTGATTTATCCGACCCGGAATAAACGTCGGAAGCTTTAATCTGAGTATAATTAAAGGTTTTGCTTTTATCGGAATCCTCATATATTATATAAACATTATATCCGACAAGGTTTTCCAAGCTGCTGTCATATTTGGCAAAAACCGCCTTAGATTGAACCGTACCGTTGCTCGATTCCGATTGCGGGTCAAACTCAAAAACAGCATTGTATGACGGCGGAATAAAGATGTTTTTGTCGTGAGTATATTGAGTGCCTATAAGCTTTGCCCGCTTGACGCGCAAGCCTCTTTCCGAAAGAATGTCCCGCCCCGAAGCGTTATCGTAATAAGCATTGATAAGCAAGTTTTGTATAAAATTATAAGCAGAGCCCTTAGTCACAGGTCTGCTCCAAGTGGTAGGGTCATTGGAATTTATTACTCTGATTTTTGTCAAAAGCCCCGCACCCTGCGCTTTAGCTATGTATTGATACGGAAACGTAAAAGTGTTGGCTCCGTAATATAAATCGGTAAAAATACGCACAGCCTCTGCATAAGTAACAATGCTGTCAGGCTTGAAATAGCTGTTGGGATAAGGTGCCATAATACCGTTTTTTACAGCATACGAAACATAAGCGGCAAGAGGGTGAGAAGCAGGCACATCGTAAAAAACTCCGCTGCTCAACGCACTCAAAGGCTTATCGCCGTTAAACATATGATAAACAAGCTTTGAAATTTCTGCCCGCGTCACGTTGACGTCAAGCTTTTCCTGCAAAGCATCATAACGGTCAATACCGTTAATTATACCCAAATCATACATTGTTTCAATGACATTGGAAGCCTTGTTATACGAAGTGACGGAAACGGCAGCCGCATCATATTGCATAGGAAGCAAGCCGATAGAAGCAGACAAAAACAGAACGGCGGCAATTGCCGTAAACAATATGCGTTTAAAGTTAATGTGTTTCATAATCATATGCAGTACCAAAAATTGCCCTTCCGATTATTTTAATCTGTATCAATGTTATTATCCTTATTATTTTTTTTCAATTTCTTCAACGGATTCAACAGTATCGGTAGAAGCAACAGCATCGGTAGAATCCTCGTCTATATCGGAATCATCGCCCTTCAATAATCTTAAATATATATTAAGACCGACAATGACGGCAAGAAGAGCGACAGCGATGACGATAAGCGCACGCTCCGCACCGTTTTCCACCATAATAACAGCAGAGATACCCATAACAATGCTGACGAGATAAAGAATAGCAACCGTTTGCTTGTGGGAAAAGCCCAACTTAACAAGGCGGTGGTGAATATGATTTTTATCAGCCTTCCAAGGCGCAGTGCCGGAGAATAAACGTCTGAAAAAGTTATAGAATATGTCAAATATGGGTAAACAGATAACAAGAAACGGGATTACAAAGATAAGGGTATATATTTTAAATAATCCCCGTATAGACGTGACGGCAAGAACAAATCCCAAAAATGCTGCGCCTGTTTCCCCCATAAATATCTTAGCGGGATTAAAATTAAACGGTAAAAAGCCCAAGCAGGAACCTGTAAGAGCAGCAATGACCAAAGCTATGTGATACTGTTGCAAGAGCAAACAAATAATGAGCATCGAAAGCGACGAAATGCAAGATATTCCGCAAGCAAGCCCGTCCAATCCGTCAATAAAATTAACGGCGTTGGTTATACCCATAATCCATAAAATCGTGACAGGTATCTCGAAAAAGCCGAGAGTAAATTCAGTTCCGTTACCGAAAATATGAAAATCCGAAAAGAAACCGATTCTTGTTCCGAACAAGACAATTATCAATGCGGCTACGAATTGAAAAGGGAGCTTATGAAAAAATTTAACCGTGAATATATCGTCGATAACACCGCCGACGATGATGATAAAACCACCTATAAGCAATCCGATATCCTGCTTGTCAAGCGGACAAAAAAGCAAAACGGAAGTAACAAAGCCGATGAAAATAGCAAGCCCGCCCATGAGCGCCATAGGCTTTGAGTGCATTCGACGGTCGTCCTTAGGAACCGAAATAGCTCCGACTCTGAACGCTAATTTTTTAGTGAGAGGGGTAAACAGAAAGCTGACAATACCGGCAACGGATAATGCGGTGAATGCCAGCAATAGATTGAAAACATAAGGATAATGCGATAACGCATTGTAAAACATCGTGAAACATCCTCTTTCGTATAAGCTGCAAGGGGAATTATAAAATAAATCCAACCTTGTCGTAAACCTTTGATAATGTGCGCTTTGCCAGTGTTTCCGCAGCGGAAGCGCCCTGCTTGAGTACCGATTCAAGATATGCCTTGTCACTAATCAATCGGCTGTATTCTTCTCTGACAGGACGCAGCATTTCAACAACCGACTCGCCGACTGCTATCTTGAAATCACCGTAACCTCTGCCCGCAAATTCCCGCTCGATAGCCGCATAATCACGTCCCGTAGCCACATTATAAATAGTCATAAGGTTTTTTATACCCGGCTTATCGTCGGAATAAATAACCTCCGCATCCGAATCTGTAATTGCACGTTTAAATTTACGCATTATATCCTCGGGCTTGTCAAGCATAAAAACACAACCGTTGTTGTCGCCCTCGGATTTAGACATTTTAGAAGTCGGGTCGGAAAGCATCATAATACGTGCGCCGATTTTGGGAATATAACCGTCGGGAACGGTAAAAACATTGCCGTAAACGCCGTTGAAACGCTCTGCAATATTCCTTGCAAGCTCAAGATGCTGCTTTTGGTCGTGTCCGACGGGAACGAGATTAGTCTTGTACAGCAATATATCCGCCGCCATAAGAACGGGGTAAGTGAAAAGCCCGGCATTTATATTGTCAGCATTCTTTTTGCTCTTATCTTTAAATTGCGTCATACGGTTAAGCTCGCCGAACATTGAATGACAGCCCAAAACCCAAGCCAGTTCTGCGTGTGCGGGAACATGACTTTGCAAAAAGATTAAGCTTTTTGCAGGGTCAAGCCCGATAGCAAGCAACACAGCCGCTGCAGTATAGCTGTTGGCACGTAAAGCGGCTTTGTCAATCTTGACCGTGATTGCATGCATATCAACAACAGAATATATACAGCGGTAATCATCCTCAAGCAACTTCCAATTTTTTAACGCGCCTATGTAATTACCGAGCTGAAATTCTCCGGTAGGCTTAATTCCGCTGAAAATAATAGGCTTTTTTGCTTCTGTTTTTACAGTATCGATCATTTGAGTTCTCCTGTGAATAAATAATAATTCCCGAGTAAGTTTAATAAGTCTAATATGAATTCTAATAAAAAACTGCGTTAAAATGCGATAACAACCCCGCCGTCATTTGCATACATCGAGCTTGTTCCGCCTGTTTTAACGACATGAATATTCTTAAAGGAATACATTTTATCGGAAAGGTCACGTACCATATTTGCCGCAATACTGTTATTACAATGGGTGATAACAAGTATTTTTTCTGCGGTATCAACGCATTTTTCCCCTATTGTTTCAACCATTTTGATTAAAGCATTTTTTGAACCGATAGTTTTTTTGATAAGAATTATGTTTCCGTCGCCGTCTGAACCCATTATAGGTTTAATTTTCAAAACATTTGCCATATTTCCGACTATTTTGTTAACACGTCCCGTTTTAATAAGCGTGCTTAAATTATCCAGAACGAAAAGGGTCTGCATATCACGGATAAAAGCAGTGATATTCGCAACTATATCATCAATCGGAAGATTGTTTTTAACAAACTCCATCAATTTAAGTGAAATCAGCAGCTCACCCGCCGAAGCACTTTTTGAATCGATAACGACAACATTTCCCTCGTTATTATCATTAACAAGATCCTTTGCAATACACGCACTGTTGTGTGAACCGGAAAGCTTAGAGGACAAAGTAACGATAAAAGTGTTAACCGCATCCTTGCATTTTTCCGCAAAGCTTGCGGGAGAAGGACAAGCGGATTTGGGAGGATTGCTTGAGGTATTCATAGCCGTAAGAAACTCATTAATATCAAGATTATCATCGTCAATATATTCATGCTCGTCAACAAAAAGCGAAAGAGGCACGCTTTCCGCGTCCAACTCGTCACGCAATATAGGCAACAGTTCACAACAGCTGTCAACAACCAGTTTGAAAGGCTTCATGGTTTTCTCCTTAATTTATAATTTAATAAAAGTAAAAATCTATTACATGGACTTGATAACGTTGCCCAAAATTTCAATGCCGGTGACAATTTCGTTTTCCGTCGGCTGCGAAAAATTCAAGCGGAAAGCGGGGCAAACAACGCTGTCATCCACGCATAAAGCAACACCGGGAACAATCGCAATATTTTTCTTAATCGCCTCGGAAGCTATCTTCACGCCGTCCGTACCGTCAAGGCTTTCAGCCCAAAGGAAAAGTCCGCCCTGAGGTCTTGTCAATTTAAAGCCGCCGCCCAAATGCGTATCGCACGCATCAAGCATAAGCTTGCACTTCTTGCCGTAAAGCGAGCGAATATTTGCAATATGTGCGTCCAAATCGTATTGCTTTAAGTATTTATCTATCATAATTTGAAAAAACAAATTGGTATGCACATCAGAAACCTGTTTTGCAACCACCATTTTTTGAATAATCGGCTTAGGTGCGGACACATAACCGATACGCAGAGCGGGCGCAAAAATTTTCGAGAACGAACCCGCATATATAACAATTCCCTCGGTATCCATTGATTTAAGCGTAGGAATATCCTCACCCTCATAGCGCAAATCGCCGTAAGGGTTATCCTCAAGGATGATAACATTGTATTTTTTAGCAAGAGCATACATTTCACAGCGCTTGTCAAGCGGCATGGTTACACCCATCGGGTTTTGGAATGTAGGTATAGTGTATATCATCTTAACGTCTTTATGCGTTTTCAAGGCTTGTTCAAGCAATTCGATATCCATGCCGTCGTCATGCGCAGGGATACCGACAAGCTTCACATTATAGGAGCGAAATGCGTTCAAAGCGCCGATAAAGCTGGGGTTTTCGCAAATGATGGTATCACCCTCATTGCAAAGCGATTTGCAGGCAAGGTCAATACCCTGCTGACCGCCCGAAACAATGATAAGGTCGTCAAAATCCCGACCGATATCGAACTTCCGTTTAATAAGTGCGGAAACACTTTCACGAAGCGGCTGATATCCCTCGGAAATGCCGTACTGCAAAGCGGGAATAGCCATATCCGCAAATATTTCATTTGAAAGCGTGTTCATCTGCTCTACGGGAAAAGCCAAAGGAGAAGGATTTCCGGCAGAAAACGATATAATCCCCGGCAAAGTCGCCATCTTCAGTATCTCACGGATAGCAGACGGCTTGAGTGATGCTATTTTATCAGAAAAAGTATAATTCATAAAAAATCCCCCGATATGTGACTTCTAACCGTCAAAATTCGTATAAAAAATACAAAAAAATGACTGATAAAGAGTGTGCAATGTTTATTTAATTTACTTTAATTTGTACAATTATAACATATAATACAATCATATGCAAGCGTTGTTATTTCCTCATCGCACAGCTAAAACTGGCTCGGATGCTTTGAAAAGAAATCCACTCTCGGTTCTAAAATTTTGAGAGTATGATTGTTGACATCATCCATAAAGTCATAAACGGTGTCAAATATACGTTCCCAGCTCCAAAAATCTTCGCCGAAGCACATGTATTCACGAAGCATTTCCGTACCGGCAGGCGCAATCGGATGCATAAGAACCGTTGCCGTGCGCAACAAATGGAAAGCGTTCGCCAACGTCTGTAAACGCAAAGCTTCATCATTATTGCTGTCGGCAAGCTTCATATTTGCAGCCCAATATTTATTTATATTACGGATAAATACATCCATAACGTTCATAACCGAATGAAATTCATGCGCCGCCATAAGCTTTTCGTAATCAACAACAGCAGTTTGCGCATCAAGCATAATATTTTTATTTATCTCGCAGAACGGCAGCTTGCCCCCGTAATATGTCTGCACAGTGTAAAAACACGAGCGTGCCACTCTGTTCAAGACGTTGGTGAGCAGGTTGCCCTCCTTCAAAACAGGATCTGAGTCGGATTCACTTGCGTTTTTATTATATATTTTAGGCTGAAAGCTGACGCTTTTTAAACCTAAGCCCAAAGCAAGGAAGTGAGAACGCAACTGCTCAGGGGTGTAGTTATCGAGAAGCTCGACAGCCATAGGCGGCTTGACATCACTGCTGGATGAAGCCTTTGTACCCATAAATAAAAGGTGATTGTTTGCAACAATATACGGAAGAACCATATCGCCGTCAGCAGGCTCGGAAACGGGATTTTCACCCTGCAAACCCATCCACATTCCGGCTTCTGCAGGACCGTAGAACGATATATTGTCCGAGCCGATGAACTGATAAATAGCCGACTCCTTGTCGCACCACCACTTTTTCCATTCGTCCGCATCTTTTCCGATAGAATTAAGATACGTTTTTGTAAACGAAACAGGTGCAAAAAGCGATTCGGGCCAAACCCAAAACGTGAGATTTTCCAAACCCTCGCAATCGGGAGCGGGAACACCCCATTCGATATTGCCGGTCAAACGGAACGGAACAAGGGTCTTGCCCGTCCTGAAGCGTATACCGCTTGCTCTCAAAATTTTGCAAGCCTTGTCGCAATCGTCAAGAGTATCGAAAATAACCGTAAAAGAGGGCTTTTTTTCATCAACGGAAATCTTATGCGGAACAAGCGAAGCTTTTAACGCTTCATAATCCTCAAGATATTCCTTTTTAACATATATTTCGGGCGGCTTTAAAAACTCATCTATCGAACTGACCGTAAAACGCCTGAAAGCGGGATTGGCGGACATACGTGCAGTCCATTCGCTTAAAAGCGTCCTGAATTTCGGCAAATCGAAATACCAATTGGTAACATCGCGCATTTCGGGAACATTACCCGTCAGCACACTTTTAGGAGCAATCAATTCAACAGGCATATACTGATGACCCAACTCGCATTCGTCGGCATAAGCCTTTGCGCTCTGGCATCCCTGCACGGGGCATCTGCCGAGAACCTGACGTCCGTTGAGGAAAGTATCTCTTTCGGTATCATAAAACTGCGAGGTTGTAATTTTTTTCAAATGTCCGTTTTTATGGAGTATATTGAAAAATTCCGCACATATTTCGCTGTGTATATCCTTTGCATCGCCGAAAGCGGAAGCGGCAAAGAGATTAGGCTCGACAAAATATTTATCAAGAGCTTCCTTTTGCTTATTGTGGTTGGATTTAACAAAATCTTCCAAAGTGCCTTCAAACAAACCGTTTTCAACCATTCTTGCATACGTAACCAGTATGGGTGAACCGTAGCAGTCTGTACCCGACACAAAAATAACATTGTCCCGCCCG
>JGI994J12354_10003856_pt1 | contig 13768 bp, 9 predicted proteins | sample IntmicLarv3ML3BL_FD_12354 | JGI IMG/M metagenome (IMG submission 12354)
CTGTACACGGTGATTTTTTAAAATTGCATCTTCTGTTATTTCCAAAGAGCAAAAAATCACTTTAGAAAAAGCAAAAAAGAAAAAGAGAAACTTCCTCTTTAACTAGCATTAAAGGACGAAGTCCGCCACTTTAATATTGGTGTGCGCTTTTATCGGTGATATTTATATTTTGTAAAAAATATAAATCCGATAAAAGTGCAATAGCGACACACGGACAACGAACAACATCAACAACCCTCTCTATCAACTTCAGACCCTGCATACTGTGTGATGTTTACGAAGTAAACGCTCCGAACGGGATATGAATGCAAGCCCCGCTTGCTTTGGATTGCAAAGGCGAAACCAGCCTTTGCCGAGGGTTCGAAGGGGCGAGTAGCCCCTCGTGGAGGTTTCAAAAGGAGGCAAGAGCCTCCTTTGTCAGGGATTCTTAAGGGGCAGATGCCCTTTCGTGGATTCGGGTTCGTTGTTGGTTTTAAGTTTACATTATTATTTGGCTTGTCAAGTGGGATGAATCATTTTTTAATGCGAAGCAATTATGTTATTTGCTTTCACGTACACTTCTATTACATTTGAAAATATACTTTTGCTTGGGTCTATCTTGCTTTTCGTAAGCGTGCTAGTTGGTAAAACTGGATACAAGATAGGGATGCCCGTATTGCTATTATTTCTTGGTGTAGGAATGGTTTGTGGTAGCAATGGGATTGGCATTGAATTTCAAGATTACAAACTTACCCAGTTTATAGGTATGCTTGCATTGTCTGTAATTTTGTTCTCTGGCGGCATGAGCACAAGGTATTCAGACATCAAACCTATATATGTTCAAGGGTTGATTTTGTCTACGTTTGCGGTTTTTGCTACGGCAATTTTCATAGGCGTATTTGTATATTATATATCTAAATTGATAGGCGGAGTTTTTGAATTAACATTTTATCAATCACTGCTCTTGGGAAGTATAATTTCTTCAACAGACTCTGCGAGTGTGTTTTCTATATTGCGCTCAAAGGGAGTAAATATCAGCCGTAAACTCCGTGCCACTCTTGAGTTTGAAAGTGGCAGTAATGACCCTATGGCATACATGCTTACAATCATGTTGATTGGCATGATTGGCGATTCAGACAGTTCTGTTTCAAAATATATCACAACCTTTCTTGTGCAAATGTCTCTTGGCGCGTTGCTTGGTTATGTGATAGCAAAAATCGCAGTCTATACTATAAATAAAATCAATATTGATAACGACGCTTTATATTCTGTACTGCTTTTGTCTTTTGTGTTTTTCACATTTGCATTTACTGACATGATTCATGGCAACGGATACCTAGCTGTGTATATCGCAGGTCTGATAGTAGGAAATAATAGACTCGCGCATAAGAAGAGTCTTGAGACCTTTTTTGAATGCTTTACATGGCTTTGGCAAATCACAATGTTCTTGACGCTAGGACTCCTTGTAAATCCAACAGAGCTTATGCCTCTTGCATTGATAAGCTTTTTGATTGCGTTATTCATGATTATTTTTGGCAGACCAATTAGCGTATTTTTATCATTGATATTTTTCAAAATGCCATTCAAAGAAAGAGTATATATTTCTTGGGTTGGCTTGCGCGGAGCTGTGCCAATAATATTTGCGACATATCCCGTAATGGCGGATACCCCAGGGGCGAAAATGATTTTCAATATAGTCTTTTTCATCACAATAATTTCACTCTTAGTGCAAGGCACAACAGTCGCCTATGCGGCCAAATTACTAGGTTTGGTTTCTAAAGAAAAAGAAAAGAAAAACACTTTCGGAGTGGAACTACACGAAAATATAAAGTCTGTCACATCAGAAATCGAGATTGTAGAATCAATGCTTTCAAATGGAAATATGCTAAAAGATATACGCTTGCCAAAGAACACGTTGGTAGTGCTGGTCAAGCGTGAAGAACACTTTTTCGTACCTCAAGGAGGAACAGAATTACATATTAGCGACAAAGTTTTGTTGATTTCTGACAACGAAGACGAGCTGAAAAAAGTCTATGAACAACTTGGCATAGACGATTATGAAATAGGTAAAAACCTATAAAATTTAAAAAATAACAACCTATGAAAAAAATATTATTATTAAGCACTCTTGCATTGGCGTCTAGTTTTGCCTTTGCAAAAATGAATGTGATTGTTCTGAATTTCGATGACTTGGGCGCAGGCTGGTTGCCAAGTTATTCAGAAAAACTTAGCGTCGAAAGTTTCGATCCCGAAATGCACGAGCGGTTTTCAAAAATCCATCAACTATATAGAGACAACCCAGAGATGGCTCTAGAAGCCACAAGCAAGTCGGCTCCATTTATCGATTCGCTCGCGAAACAAGGTATGACTTTCAATAAATGTTTTGCCGCAAGTAATCTTTGCTCTCCTAGCAGACACGGACTTGTGACGGGAAAATATCCAGAACGCTGGGGCGTTTGCGATTTGCGTAGCGCAATAGTTGAAGGCTTGCCACAAAATGTAAAAATTCTCCCTGCGTATTTTAAAGATGCTGGCTATTCAACAGGATTAATAGGCAAATGGCATATCTCTAAACACGACCAAGAATATTTTAAAAAGCTCGAAAAAATCAGAAAAGAAAATCCAAATCCTGAACAAGAATTCTTTTCGACCGAAGGCAGAAATAATAAAATCCCTATCGATAATATCGTCACAGCCGCAGAACGTAGAGCACAGTCATCTGCAGCAAAGGGCGCTAATCCTATAGATTTGGGCTTTGATTATTATTTTGGATATAATTCTTCACACTCAAGATTCTACTTTGCCGCAGATTTATGGGAAAATTACGAAGAAGTTCCAACACGTCCTGAAGGTGAATTTTTGGTTGATTTGATGAAAGACAAAGCAATCAGTTTTATCGAAAAATCTTTGAAAGATAAAAAACCTTTTATGATGTACTACGCCGTTATGGCAGTGCATGATAGGCTCGACCCTACCCCACTTAAGTATTCTCACTTTTTCAAAAAATATGGCAACTATCATGAATTGTATTGCTCGCACATTCGCGCAGTTGACGAGAGCTTGAAAGAAATTTTTGCTTTCCTCGAAAAATATAATCAGCACGAAAATACTATTGTCGTTATCACAGGAGACAACGGCTCTAACTCAATTATCTTGCCAAGCAACGCTCCGTTCCGTGGTGGCAAAGGAACTGCGTGGTTAGGTGGAAGCAGTGTTCCATTCATCATGTATGTGCCAAAACAAAAAGCTGCTGAAACTCATTCAGACGCTTTGGTCAGTCAGCTAGACATTTTTCCTACTATGATGGATTTAGCAGGCATCGAACTTCCTGACGATATTGATGGCGAAAGCTTGGTGAATATTTATAGCGGAAAAGCAAAAGACACAAAAAGAAAATATTTTAAAGCTCTTATGATAAATGGCACAAATTGGTTCTTAGACCCAATCCTTGGCAACGAACCTAAAGATGAAAGTTTTGCGCCTCTAGCAGCTTTTGCAATCAATCAAGACCGCAAGTTATCTATGATTATAGGCAGTATTCTACCTGATTTATATTCAAAACTTCCCGAAGGTCGCCCCGCGCAAAAAATGCTTTTTGATGTACGCAAAGACCCATTGCAAGTCAATAATATCATAGAGCAACATCCTGAAATATCAGAGTCTATGCTAAAAGATTTAAAGTCTTGGCTCGAAACTCTCCCCCAACCTCTTGAGATAAATACAACTCACAAGAAAGATTCTGTAAAAGATATTTTATCTAATCTTAATTAATTTCATAAAAAAATTATTCACAAAAAGTCGCTCATACGAGTGACTTTTTTTATTTATTATTTGATTCTCTCAAAAAATTTTTTAGTATGCGTTCATGAAAAATATTCAAAAATGCATTCTTGTCTGTATGGCGTGTTTGCTTACAATTGCGATCTCTTTTGCGAAAGAAAAAAAGCCAAATTTCTTGATAATAGTCGCGGACGATTTAGGATTCTCTGACATTGGTTGTTATGGAAGTGAAATCGAAACTCCTAATTTAGATTCGCTAGCTCAAAGCGGAATGCGTTTCACAAATTTCTATAACACTGCACGCTGCTGGACTACACGTTCCTCATTGATGTGTGGATATTATCACGACCAGCTTGGTGTCGACAGAAAAGGCATAGATCACAAAAATCCCACATACGCAACATGGGCGCGCGCAATTCCTGAAATGTTAAAACCTATGGGCTATAAATCTTATATGTCTGGCAAGTGGCATGTATTGCCAATCAAGCAAGCATGCAGAGATGGCAAGTTCGATAGGTCATATCGAATCGATGATCCAGACCGCAATTTCTATCCCACACATCACTCTCTTGATGACAAAAATCTTCCTCCTGTAAAAAAGGATGCTGGATATTATTCTACTGTGGATATCACAAATTACATGATAAATTTTCTTAAAGATCATGATGAAAAAAATCCTGATGCGCCCTTCTTTGCTTATCTAGCCTATACAGTGCCTCACTTTCCTTTGCACGCGCTTGAAGAAGATATAAAACTTTATGAAGGAAAGTATGCTCACGGATGGGATAAAAATAGAGAAGCACGAACATCAAAATTAGAAAAATCAGGCTTTCCAAAATATAATCTTTCATCACCTGAACCTAAACTTTCCGCGCCAAGCGATGCTAAATCATTACAGCTTATCAAAGATATTTTTGGCGATAAAGAAATAACAAAATACACCACTTGGGACTCGCTTACTGATGAGCAAAAAAATTTCCAAGCAAAGAAAATGGAAGTCCACGCAGCTATGATTACCCGCATGGATATTGAGATAGGACGCGTCATCAAACAACTTGAAAAAATGGGGAGCCTTGATGATACTATCATAATGTTTCTCTCTGATAACGGCGCAAGCGCAGAAATTCTTGTCCGAGGAAATGGACACAAAGATGGTGCAATACTTGGCTCTGATGAAAGTTATATTTGCTTAGGGCCTGCATGGGCAAGCTCGTCAAACGCACCTTTCAGACGTCATAAAATTTGGACTCATGAAGGCGGAATCTCAACTCCATTCATTGTGACATGGGGTAAAGGTATGGATTCAAAACTCAAAGGAAAATTCAATCAAAGTAAAAGTCATGTGATAGACATAGTGCCAACTTTACTTTCGCTCGCAGGTTCTGACTTGGAAAAATCTTCTGAAAACGCTCCTGAGTTTCCAGGGAAGAATTTAACTAATGCAATCACAAAAGGTGAAAAAATCGAAAGAGATTTTCTGTATTTTAATCATTCAGGAAATCAATCAATAATAGTGGGCGATTGGAAAGCGACTCAAAGTAGATTCATGACAGGCGATAAAAAATGGTATCTCTATAATATAAAAACTGACCGTGCTGAAGAAATCGACCTCTCCGAATCGCACCCCGAAAAACTCCAATCTCTCATCGAAAAATGGAAATCCCTCCAATCCCAATACGCCAAAGACCCTGCTATTACTGAATAATTCTAACACACTGAACCCTCTAAGAAGCAAAGCCCCTTAAGAATTCCTGACAAAGGAGGCTTTTGCCTCCTTTCGAAACCTCCACGAGGGGCTACTCGCCCCTTCGAAACCTCGGCAAGGCTTGCTCAGCCTTGCAACCGAGGCAAGCGGGGCTTGCATTCGAAATCCCGTTCGGAGCGTTTACTTCGTAAACATCACACAGTATGCAAAGTCTGAAGTCGTCAGAGACGTTTGTTGATGTTGTTCGCTGTCCGTGTGTGACAATCGTACTTGAATCGTTTTTAGATTTTTTCTTTTTGAAAAACCCTAAAAATTCCGATTCAAGCACGCACCAATATTAAAGTGACGTGCTTCGCACTTTGATGCTAGTTAAAGAGGAAGTTTCTCTTTTTTGTTTTTATTATTCGTTATATATTCTGCAGAGAAATCCCGTGCCGCATTTGCCTATGCAAATAGCAAAAAAAAGAACCTTTTAAAATAGATCATTTTAAAAGGTTCTTTTGATTATAAAAAACTACCTGGAGAGGGGGTCGAACCCTCACGATTGTGAAATCGGTAGATTTTGAGTCTACTGCGTCTGCCAATTCCGCCATCCAGGCAAATATTATTTGAGAGATTCAATAGAAAGAGGTGGTATTGTCAAGAAAAAATAAAAAGAATACTTGACAATTTTTGCTAATAAAGTTGAATGAAAAGTTTATTTTACGGTGGTAGTAGCTCAGTTGGTTAGAGCATCGGATTGTGATTCCGAGGGTCGCCGGTTCAAATCCGGTCTACCACCCCAAAAATTTCAACATACCGAAAGTTGAATGCTTTTTGTCCAGTTCCAACTTTCGATTTATTTGTTTTAGAATTTTCATAAAATTGAAGTTATATCAATTCAAATTTCTTAGCAACGATTTCACTCTAATCATATAATAAATTCGTTCAAATCGCATAAAGAACAATTCTGAAGCCATTTCTTCATGATAGTAATTTTACTCGTTTTCCAAATAACATGCATATAGTATTGGAGTGGCGCAGGAATATCTGAATCAATCATTACAACTAACCTCTTATTATTTCCAAACGATAACCTTTCTCATATTCGCGAATTAAGACCTCGATAATTCCAGCCATAACCAGATACTAAATAATGCATTTGCTCGCATTACTCGTTCATGTAAAAATATGCGATTTAGAAATCCTACCGTCTCGCTTTATTTCATCAAACAAATCAAGCCCTTTTATTCTAGATTTTACGATTTTTTGTTTATCTTTCGTTTCTGACAAATTTCTATAAACAATCCAATTTATCATTTCCATAAGCTCCGACAACGTCTCTTCAAAATCTTCGTCAAATAGTGCACCACCAAGAAATTTCCTATTAATCGTTGAATATATTCTTACGCGAAGTTTTTCATAAAAAAAACTAAGAGCTACAGTTGTATTTCTAGTTGAACTAGCGAATTCATCACAAACAGCATAAATGTCTTCATAGGTCGGTGGAGGAATTAAAAAAAAGGATCTCCCTTTTATATTTTTGAAATCTAGAAGATTATAAATTTCTTTAAATAATATTTGCAATGGATGTAAGGATTTTGATGAGCTAATAACAAATGACATCCATTGATGTTTACGCCAACTGTTAGTATTGAATCTGTAATTTCTCTTACCGTTTTCATTCCTGTAGGATATGAAATTCCTGCCCTTAAAAGAAATGTTATCTCTTTACCCATAATAAATTACTTAATACTATTAAAGAGTATAAAATGACTACCCTATGTATTCAAAGCAAAAAGTTTGCAAATTCATAAATATTCATAGATTTTACAATGAACTTTGCAAAGTAGCATAATTCAAAATAGTCTAAACTAAATTTAATTCCATAATGAGTGCATATTATTCTTCGGATATTAAAACTTTTATTTCAAAATCTACTGATGAAATTTTGGGCATATTAGCATCCAATCATCATTTCACCTTAGATGAAACACAGCGTGATGCATGGATTCATGAAATCGAAAGTATAAAATCCAATTTATCACAATATCTCGATGGATATATTGTTTTTGAATATTCTATTCCAAGAATGGGTAAGCGAATTGATTGTGTTTTTCTCTATCGCGGTGTTATATATGCGATTGAATTCAAAGTTGGGAAAAATGAATATTCAAGATATGATATAAATCAAGTTTGGGATTATGCGTTAGATTTAAAATATTTCCATAAAGAAAGTGCTTCTTGCCCTATTATTCCAATACTTGTAGCTACAAAAACTCATTCCCAAACACCCAAATTCGAAAAAACTGAAGATTTAGTTTATACTCCGATTTTATGCAATGACACTTCAATTCACAATGTCATTGAAAACTTCAACCAAATCAATACGCATACAAATTTTGATTATATAGCATGGCAACATTCTTCCTATCAACCAACGCCAACAATCATCGAAGCAGCTCAAGCAATGTACAACGGGCATGATGTTGTCGATATATCTAGATCAGACGCAGGAGTTAAAAATTTAAAAGAAACTTCAAATGCTTTAAATTCAATTATTGATTTTTCAAAAAAGAATAAACGTAAATCTATATGTTTTCTCACTGGAGTCCCTGGAGCCGGAAAAACATTAGCAGGTCTAAATATTGCAAATACTCGTCACAAATTTGCAGAAGATGAACATTCAGTATTTCTATCTGGAAATGATCCTCTAGTTAACGTATTGCAAGAAGCTCTCGCACGAAGTGAGTGTAAAAAATCAACAAAAAATCTGCATGTTTTGAAAAAAGATGCGCAAAGAAAAGCAAAAGCGTTCATTCAAAACATACGACACTTTCGCGATACATACCTGAAAGATCTCAAAGCACCCGCTGAAAAAGTTATTATTTTTGATGAAGCACAAAGAGCATGGACAAAAGAGCAAGCCTCTAATTTTATGAGAAAAAAACGAGATATTCCAAATTTCGATATGTCTGAGCCAGAATTCATAATTCGTGTACTAGATAGACATGAAGATTGGTCTGTAATTATTTGTCTAATTGGTGGTGGACAAGAGATTAACACAGGCGAAGCAGGCTTACCTGAATGGTTTTCAGCACTTAAAAAATCGTTTTTGCATTGGGATATATATACATCAGATAAAATCACAGATTCTGAATATGGATTTAATTCTACAATCGAAGATACATTTAAAGATATTAATATTAAATACATATCTGAACTTCATTTAAGAACCTCACTAAGATCATTCAGAAGCGAAAAGGTATCTGATTTCGTGAAAAAAATTTTAGATAACGACATTAAATCTGCAAAATGTATCTACACAGAATTTAAAAATAAGTATCCAATTTTCTTAACGCGAAAACTCAGCGATGCAAAAGAATGGATAAAAAAACAAGCAAGAGCAAGTGAACGTTATGGAATTCTTGCTAGCTCCGGAGCAAAACGCCTCAAACCTGACGGAATTTTTACGCAATTAAAGATTGATCCCAAAAACTGGTTTTTAAATTCCAAAGATAATATATTATCATCATATTCACTCGAAGATGTAGCAACCGAATTCGACATTCAAGGACTTGAAATAGATTGGTCCATTGTTTCTTGGGATGCCGATTTAAGATATACTAATTCAGAATGGGAATATAAAAATTTCAGAGGTTCTAAATGGCAAAATATAAATAAAATTGAAGACAAACTATTCTTGAAAAATGCCTACCGAGTACTTTTGACACGAGCAAGACAAGGTATGGCAATTTATGTCCCTCATGGTTCTGATGAAGATTTAACGAGAAAGCATGAATATTATGACGGCATTTTCAAATTCTTTTCAGAAATTTTGTCATAATTAAAGACTCGAAAGTATTTAATGTTTTTTACTTGACATTTGTGTGAATATTTAAGGGCCTACATTTGTCGTAAAGTCAAAACTACACATTTTGAACTCTGATTTCAGCTTCCGTTATAAGAAAGATCTCTTTGTCGCAAAGCCAAAACTGTTTGCGGACGCTTTTGAATAAAGGCATGTTATAAACAGATCAGTAGCCATATATGATTTTATTTTTTAGATGATTCCAAATCTAGGAGGAGTTGTTTGATTGGGAGGCCGCCGGCGTAGCCGATGAGGGTGCCGTTTGCTCCAATGACTCGATGGCAAGGGATAACGATTGGAATTTTATTTTTATTATTTGCCATTCCTACGGCTCGCATTCCTTTAGGATTATTTATCTTCTCCGCGATATCTTTATAACTACATGTTTTTCCGTATGGGATTTTTATCAAAGCTCGCCAAACTTTTTTCTGAAATTCTGTGCCTTCTAAATGCAATGGGATATCAAACTTCTTTCTTGTTCCTTCAAAATATTCTTTGAGTTGTACGTTCATTTTTTTTATAAGTGGAGTTTCTTTTTTTACGCAATCAGGCAAAAGTGCTCCATCTTCAAAAAGAATATGAGACACTGCCCCATTTGTTTCCACTACTCCCAATTTACCTATAGGCGTTTTATAAAAAAATACATATTTCATATCTTCTCTTTCTTTGATATTTTTTATTGATATTAAATATTCTTTTTTTCAGCAAGCTATTTTATTTTTTTCAATCTATTGAACGCACACTTTTTTTGTTATATAATTGGAGTAAATTTATATAATTCAAAAAAAAAGAAACACGCCCCTTTCGAGGCGTGTCGTATATATGAGAACTTATAGAGAGGTTTACTCTATAAAATTATTTGCGGGATTTTCTGCGATAGATTGCAAATGCCAATGCAAGAGTTCCAAAAATTGCAGCGTATGTAGATGGCTCTGGTATTGGTTCTGTCTTTGTTGTATAATTTATTGCGGCGATACCTGTTAAGTCAAATCCACCTGTCCCTACTGTTTTATAGCAGTCATAGACACGATTCCCATAACTATCTCTTTCATCAAAATCGTCTGTTGCATTGCCACCAATAATATCAACAATTCGCACATAAGCAATATAGTCGATATCGATATAAGACCAATTCGCAAGAAATTCAGCTGTGTATTCTGCAGAGAACATATTGTCTGCACTTGTTATATAATCATAAACATATTGCAATTCTGCCAAGTCATAACCGACTCCATATCCAACTTCATATTTGCCTGCAAAATTGTAAAGATTAGTTGGGTCAGCAGAACCAAATGCGCCTATTGGAGTCCCTCCTAAATCCACAGTCGGAAAGCGCACAAAGTGAATTCCATCAGTTGAAACTTCGACAAACGCAGCTTCATAAAATACACCTATTCCAGATTTAAATCCATTTTCAAAAACTGCGAAATCATAACCTGCACCATTTCCCAAAGCGCTTTCGAATGTTGCTGTGATGACACCTCCATTACCAAGAATCGTATATTGAGTAGAACCACCTGTTTTACCAATAAGATTATTGGGATTTGTTGTTCCACCGTCAGCACCTTGCTTGTAATAATCTACTCCAGTCACCCATCCTTGAATACGTGAGTCTGTGTTTGCAATGCGATTTGAAGCGGTGAAGCCCCCGAAGCTGATAGGCATACCATCTCCATCGAGAACATATTCTTCCGAATACGGAATATAATAAGACTGAGCAGACAATGTTGCGACAGTCAGTGTTAATAGTAGTGAGTATATATACTTTTTCATTTGATTTGTTTTTAGTTTTTTCTCTTGTGCGTGAGAGATTTTTCCCACTTTGAAAAAAAACAAACAAATACAAATCACCACGAATTACGGAAAATAATTCTAAAGATTGTACAAATGCCCATTCTTTCTTTGCGTGAGAAAGTTGCGCTATATTTATCAATTACGTCTTCTGGCTTATGACTTTAACAAATGAATGTTAACACCTTCTCCTTCCCGCTTGCGCAGTGGTTTTGAAAGCATTGCAAGTCAATTACAGCGGCACGACCGCATTCGCATTTAACGAATTTCCGTACTTTGACAAATAGCTGGATTACTCCAGCCCCTCTGTAAAAATGCACTTTTTTCACAGAGTCTAAATCTTAGAAATAACAACAGAGAAATTTTTGATTTTTTAAAAGTAAAAGTCAAATATGTTTTTCAATTTCTCTTTCATCAAAAAAATAAAATCTAAAATTTATTTGCGTTTTTTGAATAAAAGTTAAGAATGTCTTTTATCATTTACAACTCGATTATCTCAATAATCAAAATGTGTTATGGAAAAAATTTTATACATTTACAACGCCTTCAAAGAATTCGATTATGTCGCATTATCAAATCCTGAATATCTTTGGTGGATTTATTTGACTTTATTTTGCATATTTTTACTAGAAAGCGGAATTATAATCACGGCATTTCTCCCAGGAGATAGCCTTCTCTTTCTAACAGGAATACTGATAGGCAAAGGAGTTTTCGACTTCTCAACCGTCACATCAGTAATGATTGCAGGCACTGCAATAGGCACTTGGCTAGGATATTTACAAGGTTATTGGCTCGGAAATACTCGAGTAATAAAGAATTGGATGGATGATTTGCCGCAAAAATATCATGAAAAAGCTATTTTACTCTTTCATAAATACGGATTGTTTGCGCTGTTTTTTGGTCGATTCATTGCCTTTGTAAGGACGATCATGCCTGTGTTAGTTGGCATTTCAAAGCTTCAAAGCAGATTATTTCATGTATATAACATTTTAAGCGCAGCTCTTTGGGTTTTAATAATAGTCTACTTGGGCTACAAGTTAGGCGATTCAAAGATATTCGAAGCATACGAAAATCTCATATTGCTTGTTGCGATAGCTCTACCTTTAGGTCTCTTAGTAATCAGCCTTATTGGAACAATATTTCTTGCTGTCAAAAAGCTCTTCAAAAAGACAAAAAAAAGCGCCTAAAAAAATAACTTTATCTTTTTGTTTATGAATTAAAGAATGAGAGCTTCAATCCTCATTCTTTTTTTATAACTATACTAAAGACACATCTATTATACGATAGAAACGGGCAACTAACTTTATGCCAGTTGCCCGTGTTTTACTAATCAGCTATCATTAGAAAAATGTAATATACATTTTTTCAAACAATAGAAATTTTTTGAAAGCGCAAAAGACTATTTGCGTCTTCTGTAAATTGCGAATCCGAGTGCTAATACACCAAAGATTAATGCATATGTTGATGGCTCTGGTATCGCTACTAATCTGAAGTTTTCAATTCCCCAATATCCACTAGAATAATCGATGACATCCCATTCATAGGTGCCATTTGAAGTCGCTACTATTGGCATTGACCAATCTACACCAGGAATTACTATCGTGCTTAATACATCGAGTAGATACCATCCTCCTTCTCCTCCTCCATTCATAATATCTTCAATAAAATCGTCAGAAAAATTGATAGTGACAGAATTGAAACCATAAAGACCACCAATAGCATTAGCTACAAATATGCTACTTGCATCAGTCATAACGAATTCAAGATTTACATATCCATTTATTGTAATTATATCTACGTTTGAACTTCCTATACTTTTCCAATGGCTTCCACCGAAAAAGTGTATTTCACCTAGATTTTCAGTATATCCAACAAAATTTGTACTATCCAAAAATAGAATTCCTGTACCATCACCGCGAATACCACCTGTTAGATTACTTCCGGAAAAATCTAAAACAGCTGCATTTTGTAAAAAAGCATAGTACTCTATATTAAAATCAGTGTCGATTACCTCCATACGAGCCAAACTACCACTTAATCCCATTGATACATGTTTTGCATAAACTGTTGAAGTGTTAAAATAGATTTCTGATGTACCTGTGTTAAGTGCATTATCAATAGCTATATTAAAGTCTGAACCTGATTTGCTTCCGAAAGTTACGTTATTGAATGCCAAAGTACCGCGATTTAAAGCACTCGCATAACCATCAACTTCGATAAGATTATTGAATTCTTGATAGTCTCCATCCGCTGTAAAGGTAGCGGCTTGAAGAGAAGAAAAAGAGAGCGTCGCTAAACAAGATGCGAGGAAAACTCCCTTAGATATAGTTTTGTTTAATTTATTGATTTTCATTTGTATTATAGTTGATTATTTTTCGTGATCACAAAAAAAGGACAATCAAGGAGAACCTACGACTGTCCATTTTTGAAATGTAAGAAAGTTTGAAAAAGAAACTAAAGATGGATTCGCATAAATATTTGCATAAATTTTGTTAGTAAATTTTAAAATGCGGACAAATAAATTATTGCAAAAATAAGACGCAAAATAATTTTGCATAAACGAAAATGCGCATGAAAAATCACGCAAAGAAAAATCGAAATAAACTTTTGTCGAAAACCGACAATAGCCCACGAAGCTACTATTTAAGCAATATAGGGGGGGG
>JGI994J12354_10003857_pt1 | contig 13767 bp, 11 predicted proteins | sample IntmicLarv3ML3BL_FD_12354 | JGI IMG/M metagenome (IMG submission 12354)
TTGTTTGTCTTTTTATTACGTCATTTATAGTCATATTTATCAATTCCTATCTTTATATACATATTACCATATTTTTTGTTCCTTTTTCAAGCAATAAAAAATGACTCTGTTTTTTTAAGAATCGTTTTTTAATCTAATTAGACATTAAATCTAAAATGACATATATCTCCATCTTGCATGATATATTCTTTGCCCTCAAGTCTTAATCTTCCAGCTGCTTTAACGCTGGCTTCATCACCATGTTTATTTAGGTCTTCATAACTCATCACTTCAGCTTTGATAAATCCTCTTTGGAAGTCGGTGTGAATAATTCCTGCACATTCTGGGGCTTTCATTCCACTTTTAAAAGTCCAGGCTCTAACTTCTTGTTTTCCTGCAGTAAAGAATGTTTTAAGTCCTAGTAAATCATATGTTGCACTAACTAACTTGTCTAATCCACTATTAGTTATTCCAAGTTCGTTTAAGAATACGATTTTTTCTTCTTCATTTAGTTCAGCAAGTTCACTTTCGATTTTTGCGCACATTACAACTACTTTTGCATTTTCTTTTGCTGCATATTCTTCAACTTGTTTTGAGTAATCGTTATATCCAATAATAGCATCTTCTTCTGTTACATTTGCTGCATAAATAATTGGTTTTAGGGTAATGAAATGAAAATGTTTAATAGTATCTAATTCATCGGCACTTAAACCAATTCTTCTAATTGGAATATCTTTAAGTAGATTTTCTTCACACTTTTTTAATATTGATATTTCTAATAGTGCTTCCTTATCTTTTGTTGCTTCAGCTTTTTTACCAATTCGATTAATTCTGTTTTGAATTATTTCTAAATCCGATAGAATTAGTTCTATATTGATTATTTCAATATCTCTAATTGGATCTGTATTTCCCTCAACATGGGTAATATCTGAATTATCAAAGCAACGAACTACTTCTACTATAGCATCCACTTCTCTTATATGAGATAGAAATTTGTTTCCCAATCCCTCTCCTGATGAGGCACCTTTTACAAGTCCAGCGATATCAGTAAATTCATAGGCAGTTGGTATTGTAGAATCTGGAACACAAAGTTCTACTAATCTATCTAATCGTTGATCTTTTACAGTTACAACTCCTACGTTGGGATCTATTGTTGCAAACGGATAGTTTGCTGCTAATATATTTTGTTTTGTTATTGCGTTGAATAGTGTTGATTTACCTACATTTGGTAATCCCACAATTCCAGCTTTTAATGCCATAATTATGCACTCCTTTTTTTAATACTACTAGATTATAAAATAAAAGCAAGAATTAAGCAAATAAAATGGATTAATTTGTCGAACGCTTTTAATTGATTGAATATGTATTTGCTCTATAATAACTACTTGGATGTATTTAATCAATGTTAGGTGTTTTCCTCTGCAGTCTTTTGAGAGGGAGGTGTTGTTTATGCGAAGAGAAATTATATTTCTAAAAACCATAATATTCGTCTTACTTATTTTAATTTTTATATTAATTTTAAAATAAAGAAGAGCAAACTAACATGCAGTATGTGACTGTAGTTTAGTTTGCTCCCAACACTATTGGGATTCTTCTAATGTCCAAAGATTAGATACATCCTTTTTTTATTGTATGCAATACTTTTGCTTACATGTATATATTATCATTGTGTTTACATCTTTTCAAGTGATTTTTTGTTAGAATTTGTCGAACTCTTTTAATAGATTTATTTTATTATTAATATATACTAACTCATTGATGTATTTAATCAATGTTAGGTGTTTTCCTCTGTAGTCTTTTGAGAGGGAGGTGTTGTTTATGCGAAGAGAAATTATATTTCTAAAGACCATAGTCTTCGTCTTACTTATTTTAATTTTTATATTAATTTTAAAATAAAGAAGAGCACATTAACATGCAGTACTAAGATTGCAGTTTAGTGTGCTCCAATTTTCCCTGGAATGCACCTAATATCGGAAGATTAGATGCATCCTTTTTTATTGTATGCAATACTTTTGCTTACATGTATATATTATCATTGCTTTTAAGTATGTACAAGTAATTTATAAAATTTCTTGTAGTTCTATCAAATTTTTTATTTTATTGCATTTTACTTGTTTGTGTTTATTGAATGGATCAAATAATATAGCATTCATTCCACAAGCAATTGGTGCAATAACATCATTTGTTACGTTATCCCCAATCATCATGCATTCTTTTGGTAAGTGTTCTCCTCTTGCTTTTTCATAAGAATGTGGATGAGGTTTCATTGGGAATTTTTCTGGATAATAACACTCTTTAAAATATTTTCTTATACCAAATCTTTCAAGGACTATTTCTTGATGTTCTTCTACCCAGTTTGATAATGCTACCACTTCATATTTGGAAGATAGATATTCTAACGTCTCTTTTGCATTTGGAAATAGTTCAGCATTACATGTATATCTGGTTTCTGTGTATTTTTCCATTAGTAGTGGACTAATTGGTACTCCAAAGGCATTATGTATTTCTTTGGAGATTAGATCAGATGTCATGTATAAATTATTTTTTTCGTAGTTTGTAAATATGTCTTCTAGTTTTTCATCAACTTCTTTTGTAAGTTCTATGTTGTTAGCTTCAAAGAAGCCTTGAAAGTCTTTTGACCATGGATCTAACCAGTTGAATATAGTAAAGTCTAAATCAAATATTATTCTCTTTATCATTAAATAATTGCTACTCCTCCTACGCCAATTGGTAAACCAATCAAATACCAAACTATTAGTAATGCAAGAAGTAGAGCTCCTACACACATTGCATATGGTAATTGGTATCTTAGTGATTGGAATAATGCAATTGGTTTTTCATTATCGTTGTATTTGTCCATATATGCTAGGTAAATTACAAAGTATGCTAGTACTGGTGTTAATCCCATTGTCATTGATTCACCAAATCTAAAGATTGTTTGGGCAAATTCTGGAGAGATATTTGAAGTCATTAAAACTGGAATTGCTGTTCCTGAAATTATTGCCCATTTAGCAATTGGAGATGGTAAAAACAATGTTGTTATTGCCGATATTATAAATACTAGGATAATTAGGGGAATTCCTGAGAAGTTTAGCGCACTTATTGAATTGGCAAATAACGCAGTTATTACTGTTCCTATTTCTGTTCTTTTAAATATATTTATGAAAACTGATGCGAATAGAATTAGAACTATTATTTTCCCTATTTCATCTAGAGAGTGCCCTAAATCTTCTGCGAAATCTTTATTATTTTTGATTGTTTTGGCACCAATTCCATAAAATAAACCAAGAATTACAAATAGCATCATGATGATAAAAACAAAGCCATTAGAAAAGAATGAATTAACACTGAATAGTTTGTCAATATAGAAATTTTGAGAATAATCAAGTAGACTTCCTGATAATGGCAATCCAGGTATTATGTTATAAATAAAGAAAATTATATATATTAATCCTGCTCCCAAACCAAATATTAATCCTTTTGTTTCTTTTTTACCAATTTCAAATTCTTCTTCTTCATCTTTGAAATCATATTTTCCAAGTTTTTCAGCAACTATTTTTTCTGTAACAATGGTTATTATGATTGATGTAAGTATTAGTGCAACTGCCATGATAAGAAAGAACGCCATTACACCAATATTGTAATTTGAATCAATTAATGATGCACTATTTAAAGTGGTTGTTCGAAGTGCACTATCAATAGCTGTTAGAAGAATACTAAGCCCTGATCCACAACTAAGCGAAGCAAATGCTGCAGTTATTCCAATTAAAGGGTTTCTTCTACCATATTTAAACAGTAATGCTGATAGTGGTATGAGAACGATATATCCTAAGTCACCAACAATGCTTGAGGATACTCCAATTAATACTAAAACAAAAGTGATTGTATTTTTTTTACAATATTTTGTTAATAGAGTAAAAGCTGTCTTTAGAAAACCACTTTTTTCCATAACTCCAATTCCAATTAGAACGATTAATAGCATACTAAGTGGAGCGAACGAAACGAAGTTAGCTACAGTTGTTGTAAAAATGTATTTCAAACCACTTAAACTAAGTAATGATTGAACAGAAACTAGATTCGAAACTAATTCGCCACTAGTGCTAACTCGATTGTATGTTGCTTGCATACCCAATAATGATAAAAAGCCACTAAAAACTATTGTAGCTGCTATTAAAATGACGAATGTCATTATAGGATGTAGTGTCATTCTATTTTTAAATTTATTCATTTACTTCACCAATAACCTTTTTTAATTTTTTTTCAAATTCTAATCGTTCAATCATGATTTCTCTATTGCAGGCAATGCATTTGATTTTGATATCTACACCAACTCGAGTAATTTTCCATTTGTTGGTTTGACAAGCATGCGGTTTTTTCATGATTACATGGTCATTTAAATTATATGTTTGCATTTGTCTTAGCCTCCTAAAGTAACTCCAAGAAGTTTTATTTTTGAATCTGCTAGTGTACTTTGAATAATTTTTAATGTTTCTCTTTTAACTGTGTTTTGTGTTAGCCGATTACATTTGATTGCAAAAGAGTAAGTTGTAGTTGTTGGAAACACATCAGTTAATCCTAAGTAGTTTACACCTTTGTCTAAAACATTTTTAACTTTATTAATTTCAGGAATTAAACTTTGAAGAGCTTTTTCTACTTTAGTTGCACTTTCTTCATTTGATATACTAATATTTAATATTATTTCTGCATTTTTTTGCGAATAATTAATTATTTGCATAATGTTTCTATTTGCAAAAGTTAAAACTTCTCCAGATGCTTTTTTCACTTTAGTACTTCTTAGTCCGAACGCAATTACTTCACCTTTAAAGCCATTGTATTCAACAACATCACCAACAACAAAGTAGTTATCCATAATAACTGACATTCCACCAATGAAATCTTTTAGTGTATCTTGCAAAGCAAGCCCTACAACTAGTCCCATTACTCCAAGTCCTGTAACTAATGATGCTGTATTTATACCATATATTTCTAAAATTATTAATAAAGCAATAATGACAATTATATATTTACCAATATTTTCAAACAAATTTAGAATTGTTTTTTTACGTTTTTTATCTAATTCGCTTTTTCCCTCTAAAACAATTCTGTGAATAATACCTAAGAATATTTTATAAATTATTATTGCGATAAATATTGTGATAATTGGTCCATACACTTTTTTTCTAGTAACAAAATCTATAATCGTTTCAAGCAATTCATTAATAAACATATTATTCACCCTCTATTTGAATATTAATTATTTCTAAAATTCGTTCTAAATCTTTTTCAGAATCAAATGGAATTTCTATTTTTTTATTATTTATTTTAATTTTAGTTCCTATTTTTTCACGCATTATGTTTTCAAAAATATGATATTTAGGATTAATATGACTTCTAGTTATTTGTTTGTTTTTAGGGAAATTTTCTAAACTAGCTAATGATTCAATATCTCTAACACTTAAATTTTCTGAAATTATTTTAGTTGTCAGTTCTACTATTTTATCTATATCTGATATTTTACTTAAAACTCTAGCATGTCCCATTGTTATATGTCCATTTGCTACTGCATTTTTAGTAACATCTGGTAGTTTGATAAGTCCAAGTAGATTAGTTATATAACTTCTACTTTTACCAAACTTTTTACCTATTTCTTCTTGAGTCATTCCTGTTGATTTGATGATGCTTGCTAAAGCATTTGCTTCTTCAATTGGGTTTAGATTTTCTCTTTGAATGTTTTCAATTAGAGCTATTTCCATCATTTCTTGATCATTGTATTCTTTAATGATTGCAGGAACTTTGGTTAGTCCTGCTAAACGTGAGGCACGAGTTCTTCTTTCTCCTGCTACTAATTCGTATCCTTTAATACTTTTTTTGACGATAATTGGTTGAACTACACCATGAGCTTTAATTGAACTAGCTAGTTCTAGTAACGCTTCTTCATCAAAGTGTTTTCTTGGTTGATATGGATTACTTCTTATTTCACTTAAGAGAATTTCACTAACTCCATCTTTTTGTTCTTTGGCTTCTTTAACTACTTCACGTTCAAAGTTGTCAAAATCTATTCTCTCATTTGAGAATAGTTGTTCTAAACCTTTTCCTAATGCTTTTCTTTTATTATTGTTCGCTTCCATTACGGCTGATCACTTCCTTTGCTAAATTAGCATAAGCTTCTGTTGCTCTACTAGTGGGGTCATAATCGCTAATTGGTTTACCATGGCTTGGTGCTTCAACAAGACGTACAAGTCTTGGAATAAGCGTATTAAACACCTTGTTTTTAAAATATTTTCTAACCTCTTCAATTACTTCAAGTCCAATGTTTGTTCTTCCATCTAACATGGTAAGTAGCACTCCCTCAATGCGAAGATTTGGATTCATGTTAGATTGAACCATAATAATTGAATTAAGTAATTGAGTTATTCCCTCTAATGCGAAAAATTCACATTGAACTGGAATTATTACTGAGTCACTTGCAACAAGTGCATTCATGGTTGTTATTCCCAAAGATGGTTGACAATCAATTATTATATAATCGTATTCAAGTTTAATATCAGTTAATCTATTACTTAGTTGTTCATTCTGTCTAAAAGTAGTATCTTCTAAGAGTTTTTTTACAAACTCAACATCTACTCCAGCTAGATTGATAGTTGATGGAATAATTGATAGCTTAGTAAATTTTGTTTTAATTATTGCTTCTTTTACATCACAATTATCAGTCATTACATCATATATATCATAAGAAAAATCCCCGTTATTTAAACCCAATCCAGTTGTTGCATTTCCTTGAGGATCTAGATCGATTAAAAGAGTCTTTTTGCCCTCTTTACCCAAAGCAGCTGCTAAATTAATGCTGGTTGTAGTTTTACCAACACCACCTTTTTGATTAACTAAAGAAATTATTTTTGTCATATTACCACACCTTTTGTTTATATAATTACTACGTAATTTATTGTAACATATAATTATCTATTACTGTTAGGAAAAATATATAAAAGTTTTAAAAACACATCATTTTTGATGTGTTAGTTACTTATCCAATAAGCATTGGAAATAGTTTTGAATCTAGGAATATTGAAAGACCTATAGTCAAGATAATTATTATTGGAATTAACTTTATTAGCATGTCTTCTTTTTTGATGTCATATTTGTTTTTGATTGTTAAATATGTCATTTGGCTTAGATATAAGAAACTATATAGTCCGATTAGTAATCCTAAGTATGTATTGATGTATAGTCCTAATGCTAGTAATAAAACCATAGTCATAGTAAATGTAATTAATGGAATAAAGTTATTTACTGTTTTCATATAGTCTTCTTTTATTTTAGCAACTTGTGTTATGTATAGATATACTAATGATGAATAAACAAATGACCATACTCCTACATTCACAATAATTATTAGAAGCATTTTTATTATTAGTTCAAATGAAATTATATCGCTTAAACTAATACTGAAGAATCCTCCACTAAGTAGTTCTAAACCTTTGCTAAGCAATAATAGAATCGCAATAAATCCTACTACTGTTTGAAGTATTACATGGTTTATCCATGACTTTTGATTCTTTTCTACTTTTTTTGAAAATTTTGTTGGATTTGTAAAGATTTCTAGTACTGCTTTTGGCGTTTTTTTAAGCGATGTAACAAAATCACTAGTTTCTTTTAATGTTATACCACAGTTAATGCATTTGGAAGCAGTATCTGATACCTCTTTCCCACATTCTTTGCATGTTATTAATGCCATAAATTATAAACTCCTCTCTTACTTTATATATTTTAAGTATAATCTTTATTTTATTTTTGTCAACTTCTTTGCAACAAGAACAGATGGTGCTTAAAATGGAATAATCAAACATTATTATTAAAAGGCTAAAAAATTTAAAAACAAAAGGGATTATGAAGTTAAATATTATATTTTTGTGTAGAGGCAGAATGCTGTGCCATCCAAAAAAAGCAAAACAAATCCATTTTGATGCACATATTGAATAAGTCACGTGTATGTGCGTGTATTGTAGAGTATGATTAAGTGTGCAAATTAATTTATAATCCCAAAGATTTTTTCTAATGAAAAATTTTGCCCTAGCTCCTCTACTTGATTTCTGATTTATTTATTCCAACTATATACCATTTCACACCTTCAGTAGTTCTAAAATATCTTCTAACTCATTGATTTTTCGAATAGTTTTATCTGGTTCTTCTGGCATTTTTGCAACATCGTTATCAATGAAAAGTGCATCAATGCTATTGTTTTTTGCTGCTAAATAATCGTAAAAATAGCTGTCGCCAATCATAAGCGCATCATCTTTTGACATATCCAGATCTTTAAGAATTTCTAGCATTATATTTACTTTGCCAAGTGAATCGCTTCCCTCAGATGTGTTATATGAGTAAATATATTTTGATAGCCCAAAATAATCTAAACGTTCCTTAATTTCTTTTCGTGCAATTTCTGGCGAATAGGGATTTGCCGAAATTACAACAAGATAGAGGCCCGAGTTGAACAGTTTTTTTAGAGCATTTTTTGTTCCAGGCGTTAATATAAGGTGTTCTAAATAATTGTCTTTAGTGGTTGGATCAGTGTAAATCCAGTGTGGTTTCATAGAACGCTTTGTTTTTTTGGGATACCAAAGTGTCCCATCTCCATCCAAAAATATATTTTTTTTCTTCATAATCTCTCCTATTTTTCAATCTTCAATCTTTTAACAATAACATTTGGCGAATTCTGCTCAACTTCATACAATGACTGTCGTATTAAATTCCTAATTGCAAAAAATTTTTCTGGCTGACCTTGAGCTTGAATTATTTGACTGGGTTAATTGGTATAATAACATTCGAATTCATGCTTCTCTTTATTACTTAACCTCTATGCAATTCAATCTTGCTCACTTCTGAAGTGTACAAAAATGGGTTGACAATCTACTACATTTATTTTATCATGGAAAGATTTTTTATTTACATTGTTTTTTACAGACTCAGAATGTTTGAAAATTGACTATGGTTTTTAGTTAATGACATATTAATCCAAATTTTATTTCACAACAAAATCACTATAAATGTCAAACTTTTATTTTTCATTACCAAATATATATCTGATGTCTTTTTCACTTAGTTTTGAGATGATTTCATCACTGGATTGTTTTCCCTCAATTATTTGTTTACTTAATTCTTTTTTCATTTCTTGGAGTTTTACTATTTTTTCTTCTATTGTTCCTTTAGCAATCAATTTAATTACTTGGACAACTTTTTCTTGTCCTATTCTATGTGCTCGATCAGTTGCTTGATCTTCAACTGCTGGATTCCACCATGGATCTAGGTGAATAACAATGTCTGCCCCTGTTAAATTAAGTCCATTCCCTCCTGCTTTTAAGCTGATTAAGAATACTTTTACATTTCTACTTTTATTAAATTCGTTTACTAGTCCTAATCGGTCTTTAGCTTTTGTTGAGCCATCTAGATAGTAGTAGCTAATTTGATTTTTTGCAAGTTCTTCTTTAACTATAGCTAAGGCTTGTGTGAACTGAGAAAATACTAGAATTTTGTGCCCTCCATCAATTGCATTTTTTAGAGTTTCTACTAGTAAATCTATTTTTGCATTAGATCCCTGATATCCCTCATAACATAGTGATGGAGAAATGCAGATTTGTCTTAATTTCATTAAGTATTGCAGAATTACTAATTTGCTTGTATTAAAGGTATTGATGTTTATTTTTTCACTGATTAAATCATTTATTTTTGCAGCTTCTGCTAGATAAGTTTTCTTTTGTTCTTTATCTAATTCCACTAAAATATTTTCTTCAATTTTATCTGGTAGTTCTTTTACAACATCAATCTTTTTTCTTCTTAAAATAAATGGCTCAATTAGTTTGTTAAATTCATTTTTCTGATCTTTGTTTTCTGCTTTTAGTATGTTATTGTATTTTGCTTGAAATTTAGTTGCACTATTGAAAAAACCTGGCATTATGAAATCAAAAATACTATATAATTCAACTAATGAATTTTCAATTGGTGTTCCAGTTAGGGCAATTCTTATGTGAGCATTTATCTTTTTAGTGCACTGTGTAATTCCTGCTCCAACATTTTTGATGGCTTGGGCTTCATCAATAATCATTGTATCATATTGAATTTTTTCATATTTTTCGATATCTTCTCTTAAAAGTCCATATGAAGTAATAAATACTTGATAGTCTTTTAATTCTTGAAAAATCTGTTCTCTTTTTGATCTAACATCAGCAATTACTTTTACTTTAATTGATGGCGCAAAACGATTGAATTCAGACTCCCAATTATAAATTAGTGAAGTAGGACAGACAATTAAAATTTCTCTATTTTTGTCTTCTTTTAGTCTTGAGGCGATGAACATAATGGTTTGAAGTGTTTTACCCAGTCCCATTTCATCTGCTAGAATCCCTCCAAATCCATAGTTAGCAATATTTGTTAGCCATCTGATACCTGATTCTTGATAGTCTCTTAACTCTACATCAGATGGCTTTATAATTTCTATTTTTTTCTTTTTGGCATCTTTAAAGTTATTGATGAATTTATCAAATGTATCATTGGTGTTTATTAAATTATTTGTTTCTTGTTTTTTACTAATATATAGAGCTTTATATTTAGGAATTTTAATGTCTTTTCCATTTTTTAAGTCGATGTCTAGAGATTCAATTAGGTTGTTCATCTCTTTTAGTTCGTCTGTTTCAACATCTAGAATTGAACCGTTTTTTAGGCGATAATATTTCTTTTTATATTTCATGGCTTGCATGATGTTAACTATTTCATCATATTCAATACCATCAATATCAAAATCACATGATAGTAATTCACCACTTCCTAGGGAAAACATGCTTTTTATGTTAGTTTTTTGAATATATTTAACTGATTTTAATTTTTCGGTAGTATAGGTTTCATAGAGAAGCTGATTTTTTATAGTATCTAAAAATTTAATAATTTTATCTTCATCTTTCAATATATATTGGTGCTTTTTATCAGATGCTTCAAATCCTAGGCTTAAGATATAGTCTATAGCACTTTGTTCTACTATAGTGTCTCTAATAATGCCCTCTGTTTTCTTTGACTCTTGTAGGGCATTGATTACTATATCATTATAATTGGCTTTAATTTTAGCACTAACGCCTTTTTCTTCCATATCAAAATATAGTTTTATATGACAATCACAGAACTTATAGTTGTTTTTTAGATTTTCTGATATTTCTAAGTCTTTGGTTATTTTTCTAAGATTTGGAATAACATATTTATCAAAGTCTTTTACATCATTTTCTTCAATTTCAATATTGTCTAGATTGCTAATATTGCTTATATATTCTCTATTATTTGGTTCTATAAAATAAATTTGATTATATGATAATACATAAGAGTTATCTGGTGTTAATGATATAAATTGACTTTCTAAATTAATAATTAGTCCCCTTTTATTATCTTTTATGGATAGTTTTGGTGTAAATATGTTTGTTATTGTAACTTGGCTGATTTTGCCATCAATATTTATTGCAAATGTTTTTTTTGTATCTCGCAGAACATCTAGCATTTGTTTTAATTTTGAACCACTTAAATCAAAATTATAGTTATATCCATAGTTTCCTTTAAAAATAGAACTCATATTTTCAATTATTTTTACATCAGTATCAGAAAAAAACATTGTTTTTGGGTCATAAGTAAATTCTTTGCCAAATATTACTTTTCCATGATTTTTATCATAACTTTCAAGAAAGTTATAAAGTTTTTGTTTCAGTTTATATTGTTTATTAATTCCTATTTTTATATCTGCTTCAAATGTTAGGTCTCGACTACGAGTTTTTTTGTTTAGACTAACAGTTAGCTCTACCATTTTTTTTGTTGTTCCAATATTCTTAAATGAATCGATAATATCTTTAGCATTTCTTATAATCTTTATGTTATGATTTTTTAATATTTCATTATAGTTTTGTTGAGCAAATCTTAATGCTATTATGTTGTGGATACATGGTTTATCGTCTAAATCTAGATTACATTCTTCACAAAAAAGGCTGATTACTTCTCCTTTAGGTTCAATATCTAAGTAGACATTAAATAATTGTGCTCTTTGATAATAATGGTTTTGTTCCTCGCTAACCATTTTAAATCTAAGTTCAATATCGCCATTTTCATAGGATGAGCGCATATCTAAAAAGTTATTGTATTTTTCTACATATTTTTTACATTCAATAATTTTCGAGTTTAATAATCTTGTTATCTCTTGTTCATTTGTTATATTCATTTTTAGTTCACGTCCTTTTTTATGCATTATTACTCTATCATATTTTCGTTTAAATTAATATTTGTTTAAAAAAAAATTAGGACTTTTGTTTGAGTGCATGAAAAAAAGCAAAGTTTTGCTTTAATTTAGATAACTTTAAACGGATTTGAGGCTGAGCCATCGCCGGTTACTTGATGGTTTGATTCTAGGGTTATATATGGGCGGAGACCAAACAAATTATCAACTCCGTTGTAGTTTAAATGTCCATTAGTAGCCGAAATATTAAATATATCTGCAAAGTAGCTATTAAGATCACTAGGAGAAAATGTCCAAAAATCTTGATTGGTAAATAAATAATATGATGAATTCAAGACACCACGCACCCCTCCAGCAAGTGATGCTTCATCAGCTGTTATTAATCCTATTGGGTATGTTAGTGCACCATTGCCCTTAGCACTCTCACTTACACTAAACATATCGTTTTTATTCCCACATTTTAAAGTCGGAGTTTTATTTGTAACTAAGCGGTAATACACAGCATAACTTGTTACACTTGTTCCATATCCTAGTCCAGTTGATGATCCACCTACTTCACTTTGCAAACGCCTATCATTACAAAAAATCCTATCAGTAAGTTTGCTTGTCACACTTGCCTCTTGCGAAAGTATATTATTTATATACCATACATCGAGCTGTGATTTTGCATTAGAATTTGTTTGATTGGTTGCAGCCTGCGCCCTTGATGTTGATGCACTACCAGCAGACCCTCCATACATATAACCAACATATTTATTGTCGTGTCTATCTACATTAAAAGTTGCTGTTCCTATTTGTGTATTTACTCCGATTGTATTCACAGAGCCACTTTGATTAAATTGTTCTTCTGTTCCATTATATATTATTCTAATGGTAGAGTCTCCATTGATTCTTACTATTTTCCATTGAAATCCTGCAAATATTAAATTGTTGTTAAGTAGATTTTGTGCACCCCTATAATAGTAACTTATTCCATAGTCATCTTCCATTTTATACATCTTTTTTTCATTTGATGCACTAGCACTTGCAAATGTTGATATTGGGGCTTCTACTATTGTATCTTTACCACCAAACTGAGATAAAATCTTATAATTCAAAGTATTTGCTTCGCTTATAAAATTTATATTACACGTCGTCTTACTTTGAGTTAAATTCCCGACTTTTACATTCCACAAATCATTATTCCAAACTCCAGTTGCACCTTTATCACAAGTAACAGTATTTGCAACATAACCACTTCCCTTAGTTGGAAATGTTTGTGAGGGAGTTCCTCCTATAGTTACCGCAAATATTATATCTCCATTTGAAAAGCTTCCTACCTCACTGTTTACTGGGTTTTGTAGGGTTATACTTTGATAGTATGCAAAAGTTGATGCTATTGTTATTATTAAAATAATAACAATCATGCTGACACCAGTTAACATTATTTTCTTTTTTCTCTTATCTTCACTTGGTAATTTGAAATCGAACTCTTTTAGTTTCATAATTTACGCTCCTATACTATTCTCTTTCATTTTACCAAGTCACCCCCC
>JGI994J12354_10003858_pt1 | contig 13767 bp, 9 predicted proteins | sample IntmicLarv3ML3BL_FD_12354 | JGI IMG/M metagenome (IMG submission 12354)
GGGAGGGGCTTTTTTGATAAAAAAGCCCCTCCCCCTGCACCCCCTCCCGAAAAAACTTGTTCTTTTATGATTTATTCTGATGGGGTGTTTGTGATACAATAAAAGCCTTCCATCCTGGTTGAGAGGAGGCTTTATGGCTCATCTTTTTGTTGATTCTGTTGCGCTGTCGGCGAATGTTGCGCGATTGTCCGCTGCGTTGTCTGCCAAGGGCACGCGGTTGATTGGCGTTGTCAAGGGAAACGGCTATGGACTGGGTTTGTTGAATATGGCCGCCGCGCTGCGCCCTGCGGCGCACATGCTGGCGGTCGACACACTGGAAGAGGCCCGCGCCCTGCGTCAGGGCGGTGAGACGCTGCCCTTGTTGGTGTTGGCACCCTTGCACACGGCGGAGCAGGTGCGTCAGCTCGCCGAGCTGGGGGCTGCGCTTTTGATCGGCAACCCGCATCTACTGGAGGTTTGCGCCGCGGTGGGCCGCGAGTGGGCCCCCGTCGCCGCCCACTTGATGGTCGACAGCGGCTTTGGCGGTTACGGATTTTTGCCCGATGCCTTGCCGCCGCGCCACATCGAGGGCATCGACTGGCAGGGCATTGCCACCCACTTTTCCACGGCTTTTGCCGGCGAGCGTTATACTCGCGCCCAATTCGCGAAATTTTCGGCGGCTCGCGCCGCTTTTGATCCTGATCTATTCGCCCATTGCTGCAACTCGGCGGCCACCCTGCGCTATCCCGATATGTGGTGCGACGCCGTGCGCTGCGGCACGCTGTTTGCCGGGCGGGTGGGATTTGGGTATACCCCTGTCGGCCAACTGCGCGGCAGCATCATCGCCACCCACGATCTGCCCAAGGGCGCGCGGCTGGGGTACGGCAGCACATATACCCTGCCCCGTGCCGCCACCATCGGCGTCGTCGATGTCGGCTACGCCCACGGGTTGGGTATGGGCAAGCGCCGCGATGCCCTGCGCCTGCGCGACGCCATTCGCGAGGCTCGCGACGCCCTGATGCGCAAGCCCCTCCAAGCCAAACTGCCCCAGGGCACGGCGAGGGTGGTGGGGCGGGTCAACATGCACCACACTTGCCTGCTCGTGCCCGGCGGCACTCAGGTCGGCACGCAAGTCGAATTCGCCGTCAACCCCCTGATGGTGCCTGCCGAGGTGCCCCGCGTGACCGACTGAAGGGAGCCGCCCATGTTTACCGCCAAGTGGATCGAACCCGGCCAAGACCTGACCGACGCGCTAACCGTGCGCGAGCAGGTGTTTGTGCGCGAACAGCACTTTTGCGACCCCGATCGCGACGCCCACGACGCCACCGCCCGCCATGTTGTCGTCTACCAAGACGACAACCCCACCAACCCCGGCACAGGCACCCCCGTCGCCACAGGCCGCATCTTCCTGCTGCCCGACAACGCCGCTAAACTAGGCCGCTTCGCCGTGTTGGCCGACTATCGTGGCCGGGGCTACGGCGACCTGGTCATTAAAATGCTGCTGCGCGCCGGATTGGACGCCGGACGAGAGAAGTTTTACATCACCGCGCAGTTGGACAAAGTGGGGTTTTACGCACGGTACGGCTTTGTCCACGCGGGCGAGACCTGGTTCATGGAAGAGCACGCGCCGCATGTTGAGATGGCGGCGGCGGCGGAGCGAGTGAGGTTTCCGAGTCAGTGCAAGTGATCAAAGGTTGAAATATTTGAATCTTGTAGGAGCCGCTTTTTATAAATTAAGTTTTTAAAGGAGGGGGCGCGGGGGAGAAAAAATTTTTCAAAAATTTTCCTCCCCCGCAAAACTCACCCCCCAAAACTTGCACTCACCCTCGAAAAGAGTATAATATACCCCATGCGCCCACGCCCCGGCGCAGGAAGGTGAGGTTGCCATGCTCCCCGAGGGATTGTTGTTGCCGCAGGGTTATGTTGATCGGTTGGATATTCGCCAGACCGAGCGGGCTATTGCGCCGCTCAAGCGCACGTTTGAGGCGCACTTGGCGGCTAATTTGAATCTTTCGCGGGTTTCGGCGCCTTTGTTTGTCTCCAAGGCCAGCGGGCTGAATGATAACCTTTCGGGCGTCGAGCGGCCTGTGGCTTTTTGTGTGCCCGGGCTGGGGGACGAGGCCTGCGAGGTCGTGCAATCGCTGGCCAAGTGGAAGCGCATGGCGCTTGCCCGCTATGGCTTTGCGCCCGGCGAGGGATTGTATACGGATATGAACGCCTTGCGCGCGGACGAGACCCGGCTGGACAATATTCATTCGGTTTACGTCGATCAATGGGACTGGGAAAAGGTCATCACGCCCGCCCAGCGCAGTCTTGATACGCTCAAAGATACCGTGCGCGCCATTTATGCCGCCATCGTCGCCACCCAGCAGGCGCTGGCCGCGGAGTATCCGCAGTTGCAGGCCTACCTGCCCGGCGAAATTACCTTTATTCACAGCCAGGATCTGCTCAACGAGTTCCCCGGGCTGCCCGCCGACAAGCGCGAGGACGCCGCCTGCCGCAAGTATGGCGCGGTGTTTATCATCGGCATCGGTGGTCCGTTGTCGGACGGCCTGTCCCACGACGATCGCGCCCCTGACTACGACGATTGGTCGCTCAACGGCGACCTGCTGATCTGGTATCCCGTGCTGGGAAGGGCCATCGAGTTGCAGAGCATGGGCGTGCGCGTCGATGCGCTCACCCTACAAGCCCAGTTGGCGGCCAAGGCCCAGATGCAACGCCTGGAGCTGCCCTTCCACCGCGCCCTGATCAACGGCGAACTGCCCCAAACCATCGGCGGCGGCATCGGCCAATCGCGCATGTCTATGATCCTGCTGCAAAAAGCCCATATCGGCCAAGTGCAAGCCTCGCTGTGGCCCCAGGAGTCCGTCACGGCGTTGCGGGATGTCGGCATCGAGTTGCTATAAAAACAAAATGGGTTTCGTGCCCAAGCGCAACCTGCGCAAGCGACTGGAAGCCCTCGAGATGATGATTCGCTCCCTGTAAAATGCCAAGGGCTCAAGTAGGGGCCAAAATACAAAAAACGCAGCCAATCACTTGGCTGCGTTTTGTTAATCATCTCACCATTCCGCCAGCCGGAACCGCAGTTGGTCGCAGGCGGCACACAGGTATTCCACGCCGTCGACGGTGCCTTGCACGGGGGGCGGGGTGGGCGAGCCGTGCAGGTGGCCGTAGACGACCTTGGTCACGCCGAATTCGGCGAACAGCGCGGTGAAGTCCGTCGGGCTGTCGACCAGGGGAGGAAAATGCATCAGCACCCGGGGCGAGACGTCTTTGTGTTTGCGGGCGGCGTCTTGCAGCGACAGTCGCAGGCGGGCGACCTCGCGGGCGTAGATGGTTTGATCATGGGGGCCAAAGTCGGGCCGTTGGGGCAGTACCCAGCCCCGCGTGCCGCAATAGACTGTGCCGTCGATGGCAATGCAATCGTTTTGCAGGGCGTACATGCCCGCGGGCAGGGTGTCGCGCACCCGACCGATGGAGCTCCACCAATAGTCGTGGTTGCCGCGCAGCAACAGCTTTTTGCCCGGCAACGCGCCAATGCTTTGCAAATCTTCCAGGGCGGCGGGCAGGGTCATCGCCCAGGAGATGTCCCCCGGGATGACCACGGTGTCCTCGGGGGATACCCGCGCGCGCCAATCGGCTTGGATTTTGTCCCAATGGCCCTGCCAATGGGGGCCGAACACCTCCATGCCCTTGTCGGGTTCGCCGCCGGGCAGGTGCAGGTCAGCAATCGCGAAGATTTTGGGCGTCATTACTGCGCCCGTTCGTCCAGGGGCAACTCGGCTTCATCCTCGTCGATGTCCTCATCCTCCATGGGGATGGGGATTTCAATGGGCTCCTCCTCGGGGGTTTCCTCTTCCTCGGGGGCCTCTTCTTCGGTCTCGGCTAGATCGTCGTCGGGCTCGGGCGTCTCGGCGTCCTCGGTCACGGTGATGACCTGCGCCACCAGCGATGCGCGACCCAGAGCCTCGCGCAAACAAGCGCGGCACAAATCCTCGCCGGGCATGGCGGGGTGCGCGCCGCATTCAATACAAATCACGGTGGTGTCGTCCTTGACGCCCTTGACCTCGCGCTGACAAACCTCGCAAAACTTCTCGCCCTCGGGCATAAAGTTCAATTCACAACGCGGGCACCGCACAAACTTGGGCATAAAAACCACCTCTCGGGGAAATTGCACTGTATCTTATGCAATTTTGTTTCGTTTGTCAACCCCCCCTTGCGCCCGCCCCGCTGGTATCGCCAAATCCGTGCGCACTGCCCGCCCTTCAGGGCTGCGCCCCTCCCGGATTCCAAACGTTGGTGCATCATAAATCTTTTGGTTGCCGATCCTATCCGCAGATCGTAGGGGCGGCATTCTGCCGCCCGCGGTACCAAATCACCTGCTGAACCCATATCATTGCCTGTAGGGGCGATTGGTAATCGCCCAACATCCCTTTGCCTATGGTGTTGGGGCGGCCATCCTCGATTGTTCACTTTGGTGATCAACTCGCCACACTTCATTTCCGCGCGCGCAAACAAAAAGAGCCCGGGGATTTCCTCGGGCTCTTTTGCAAAGAGCGGATTACACCTCAAAAGCGCCAATGTCTTGTGTACTCAGCCGCCGAATGACCCGGTTGGGGGCGACGTACTGGAACAGCACGGGGTGGGCTGCGGACAGCTCGGCGGGCAGGGACACGGCTGCGCCGATGCAGGGCGAGGTGGCGGCCAGGTCGTAATCGCCGCCCTCGATGTCGGCCAGTCCGGGACAGGAGCCGTAGAGGATTTGCGATAGCTTGCAGGTATGGCCTGGCTCGGGATCGTGCTCTTGGGCGGTGCGGGTGCCGGCGGTCATCCAGTTGCCCGTCAGGTGCACATTGCCAACGGCGCGGTTGAGCAGGGCGGTATCCTCGCCCTTCATGTAAAAGATGTTGTTATAGGCCTCCACCCGCTCGTCGTTGGTGTCCATCTGGAAGACGTGGTGGTTGTCGTCGCGCAGGCTGATGACAGTGTTGTGATAAAAATACAGCGTGCCCTTGCGGTACTGCTCGGTCTTGCCGTTGTCGCCCGAGTAGTGCACCAGCGCGGGGTTAGAGGCCTGGCCGATGTCCACCAGGACGTTGCCGTAGACGTGGGTCTGACGGTAGCTTGGTTCGTCGACAAAATCGCCGCACTCCACCAAATCCAGCGCGCGGTTGCCGCCGTAGATGAGGTTGTAGCGGATGACACAGCCCGCCGAACGGTCCTTGAGGTTGTTGCCGATGGATCCCTGGCAAGTGGGGCCAAAGTAGTTGTACTCGAAGGTGATGCCGATCGCCGAGGTGTAGTTGTTGTGCTCCAGAAAGCTGTTGATATTGCCGTTGTTGTAGATGCGGTTGCCCTGTACCAGGATGTCACGCGAGCGGTGGGCACAGAAAAAGCCGTTGCAGCAGTCACGCATGATGTTGCCGCGCACGGTGATGTGGCGGCCACACTCAACGTAGATGGCCGAGGCGCAACCCACGTGCATGGCTTTTTCGCCCGAGGCCAGCGTCAGTCCAAAGTCGCGGTGGGCGTCGCAAAGGTCCAGGTTCTCGATGATGATGTGCTCGGGCATGTCGTCGCTGTCCCACGCGATCGAGCCCTCGAACCGCCCGCTGCCGACCTTGATGCAGGAGCGCTCCTGGTTGCCAAAGTCCAGTGCCGCCGTGGCGTTGCGCGAGGAGATGACGGGCAGCTCGCCGTTGGGGCCGGGCACGCCCGAGAGCGTGATGGGGGCGTCGGCACGGCCGCGGCGCGAGATGCAGACCTTTTCATAATAGGGTTGCTCGCGCCAGTAGACACGCACGGTGTCGCCGGGCATCAGCGCGCCCCAGGGCACCTCGTGCAGGCTGGTCATGTCCTGGCCCGGGCCAACGGCGTAGATCTTGTTGGGTTGTGTCATGCGGGACTCCTTTCAAAGCCGTACTCTGTGCACAAAGTATACACCATTCCGGGCCCTATCGGGGCAGCATTCGCCATAAAAAGTGGCGATTTCCCATCAATCCCTCGCGCGTGCGCGCGCGTGTACGCGCGTTTTATGGTATAATAATCGCGATGAATCTTAGATTTTCATCCCATTTACCATAACGAGGTACGCATGGAAGAAAACCACAACAACGCACCCGAGCAGCTCGATGAAGCCGGTCAGGAGGTCCTGAACCGCGCCATGGAGCAAGCCGAGGAGTACGCCGAGGGCGAAGGCCTGCAAGTCGAGTCCGCCGACGAAACCTTTACCCATACTGACAACCAGTACGACGCCGAGTCTATCACCGTGCTCGAGGGATTGGAGGCTGTGCGCCTGCGCCCGGGCATGTACATCGGCTCGACCGAGTTGCGCGGCCTGCACCACCTGGTGTACGAGGTCGTCGACAACGCCATTGACGAGGCCCTGGCCGGCTACTGCACTCACATCGAGGTCGCCCTGCACCCCGATGGTTCGGTGTCGGTTTGTGACAACGGCCGCGGCTTCCCTGTCGACATCCACCCCAAGTTGGGCCGCCCCGCCGTCGAGGTCTGCTTGACAGTCCTGCACGCCGGCGGCAAGTTCGGGCAGGGTGGGTACAAGGTCTCGGGCGGTTTACACGGCGTCGGCGTTTCGGTCGTCAACGCCCTTTCGGAGAAGTTGCAGGTCGAGGTCTACAAAAACGGCGACATCTACCGCCAGCACTATGTGCGAGGTGTGCCCCAGGAGGACTTGGCCATCGTCGGCAGCACGGAAAACACCGGCACCCGCGTCCAGTTCCTGCCCGATGATCAGATCTTCCAGGATACGACCTTCGTCTTTGATACCCTCAGTGCCCGCCTGCGCGAGTTGGCCTTCCTCAACGCCGGCCTGTCGATCAAGCTGACTGACCTGCGCGAGGATCCCAACCGCGAAAAGCACTTTCACTACGTCGGCGGCCTGGTGTCTTTTGTGCAATATCTCAACCGCAATAAGGAAATCTCGCCTGCCACGCCACTGTATTTCCAGGGTGCGGGAGACGGTATGCGCGTACAGATCGCCATGCAGTATAATGATACTTATCAAGAGACGCTCTACGCCTACGCCAACAACATCCACACGGCCGAGGGTGGTACCCACATGGACGCCTTCCGCCAAACCCTGACCCGCGTGCTCAACGACTATGGCCGTAAAAACAAATTGATCAAGGAAGGTGACTCCAACCTCTCGGGCGAGGACGTGCGCGAGGGCTTGGCGGCGGTCATCAGCGTGCAACTGCCCGATCCCCAGTTCGAGGGCCAGACTAAAACTAAGCTGGGCAACGCCCCCGTGCGCCCGCTGGTGGCGCAGGTGTTCGCCGAGGGATTGGCCACTTTCCTGGAAGAGAACCCCGCTGTGGGCCGCGAATTGCTGGAAAAAACCGTGCGTGCCATGGCTGCCCGCGAGGCGGCGCGAAAGGCGCGAGAGGCCACCCGCCGCAAGTCGGCGCTGGAGACGGCCTCGCTGCCCGGCAAGCTGGCCGATTGTGCCAACCGCGACCCGCGCCTGTGTGAGATCTTCATCGTCGAGGGTGACTCGGCCGGCGGCTCGGCCAAGCAGGGCCGCAACCGCGACACCCAGGCGATTTTGCCTCTGCGGGGCAAAATCCTCAACGTCGAGAAAACCCGCCTCGACCGTATCCTGGGCAACAACGAGATACGTGCCATGATCACGGCCTTCGGCGCGGGCATCGGCGAAGAGTTCAACCTGGAAAAACTCCGTTATCACAAGATCATCTGCATGACCGACGCCGACGTCGACGGCAGCCACATCCGCATCTTGATGCTGACCTTCTTCTACCGCTACATGCAGCCCCTGATCGACGGCGGCTACGTCTACATCGCCCGCCCACCGTTGTACAAGGTTGAGTACAAGCGGACTAAAAAGCGCGATTACGTATACTCTGACGAGGAGTTGGAAGCCTACCTGACCGAGCACGGCCGAGACGGCGCCGACATCCAGCGCTACAAAGGCTTGGGCGAGATGAACCACCAGCAGCTGTGGGAGACTACCATGGATCCCGCCAACCGCACGCTGATGCAAGTGACGGCCGCCGACGCCATCGCCGCCGACCAACTTTTCGACGTGCTCATGGGCGAGCGCGTCGAACCCCGCCGCGAGTTTATCACGGCGAATGCAAAGTTGGTCGAAGACCTGGACGTCTAAAATAAAAACAACCCGCAGGGGCGACATCCTGCCGCCCACCGTACTAACGCAAATCCCTCATAAAGGAGACCCAATCGTTTTGGAAACCACCACCGACTCCCACATCCTCCCACTAAAACTCGAGGACGAGCTCCAACGTTCGTTTATTGCCTATTCCATGGCCGTCATCATCAACCGCGCCTTGCCGGATGTGCGCGACGGTCTCAAGCCGGTGCATCGGCGCATCCTGTGGTCGATGGACGAGTTGGGATTGACGCCTGACAAACCCTACCGCAAGTGCGCACGCATCGTCGGCGACTGCCTGGGCAAGTACCATCCCCACGGCGATTCGTCGGTCTACGACGCCCTGGTGCGCATGGCCCAGGACTTTTCCATCCGTTACATGTTGGTCGAGGGCCAGGGCAACTTCGGCTCGGTCGACGGCGACTCGGCGGCGGCCATGCGTTATACTGAGGCCCGCATGTCGCGCATCGCCACCGAACTGCTGGCCGACATCGAGAAGAACACCGTCGATTTCCGCCCCAACTTTGACGGCGCGGAAAAAGAGCCATCGGTGCTGCCCTGCCGCTTCCCCAATCTGCTGGTCAACGGCTCGGGCGGCATCGCCGTGGGCATGGCCACCAACATCCCGCCCCACAATCTGGGCGAGACCATCGACGCCGCCGTCGCCCTGATCGACGATCCCGATGCTACGGTCGACGACCTGATGGAATACATCCCTGCCCCCGATTTTCCCACGGGCGCGCTGATCCTGGGTGCCGCCGGTGCCCGCCAGGCCTACCGCACGGGCAAGGGCCGCGTCGTCATGCGCGCCGTGGCGGACATCGAGGTCAAGGACAACAACCGCGCGGCGATTATCGTCAGCCAACTGCCTTACCAGGTTAACAAGGCCCGCCTGATCGAAAAAATCGCCGAGCTGGTGCAGGCCAAAAAGATCGAGGGCATCAGCGACATCCGCGACGAGTCTGACCGTGAGGGTATGCGCGTGGTCATCGAGCTCAAGCGCGACGCCAACCCCCAAGTCGTGCTCAACCACCTGTACAAGCACACCCAAATGCAGGAAACTTTTGGTATCAACATGCTGGCGCTGGTCGACGGCGAACCCCGCGTGCTGACCCTGCGCGAGATGCTGGTGTATTATCTGGCCCACCAAAAGGACGTCGTCACCCGCCGTACCCAATTTGACTTGGAAAAAGCCCAGGCAGAGGCTCACATTCAAGAGGGTTTGTTGATCGCTCTGGATCATCTGGACGAGATCATCTCGCTGATCCGCCACTCCCAAACTGCTGCCGAGGCCCGCGAAGGGTTGATGGAGAAATTCGGCCTGACCCAAATCCAGGCCCAAGCCATCCTCGACCTGCAACTGCGCCGCCTGACGGGGCTGGAACGCCAAAAGGTGCAGGAGCGCTACGAGGAACTTTGCCGTGCCATCGCCTACTTTCAATCCCTGTTGGCCGACGAAGGTCTGCTCATGGGCGTCATTCGTGAGGAAATGTTGGCCTTGCGCGCCAAGTATGCCGATGCCCGTCGTTCAGTCATCGTGCCCATGCCCGACGAGATCGACTTGGCTGACTTGATCGACGAGGAGCAGGTGGCTATTACCGTCACCAACATCGGCTACGTCAAGCGCCTGCCCGACGACACCTACCGCACCCAAAAGCGTGGCGGACGGGGCGTTACTGGTTTGTCGACGCGCGAAGAGGATTTTGTCACTAACCTCTTTGTCTGTTCGACCCACCAGGACATTCTGTTCTTCACCAACCGCGGGCGGTGTTATCGCCTCAAGGGGTTCGAGATCCCCGAGGCCTCGCGCACGGCGCGCGGCACCGCGGCGGTCAACTTGATGCAGATGGACATGGACGAGAAGATCACGGCGGCCTTCCCCCTGCCCAAGGAGGAGATCCAGGCCTATCTGGTCATGGCCACGCGCTACGGCGTCATCAAAAAGACCCCGCTGGCGGCCTTTGACAACATCCGCCGCACGGGCCTGATCGCCCTGACCCTGCGCGAGGGCGATGAGCTCGAGCACGTGCAAATGACCACGGGCAACGACGAGCTGATTATCGGCACCCGCCAGGGCCAGGCCATCCGCTTTAACGAATCCGACATCCGCTCCATGGGCCGCGTGTCCACGGGCGTGCGCAGTGTGCGCCTGGCCGGTGACGAGGACTGGGTGGTCGATTGCCAAGTCGTGCGCGAGGGCGCGACGGTGCTGGTGCTGTCGGATCTGGGTTATGGCAAGCGCACCGACCTGGCCGAGTACCGCATCCAATCGCGCGCCGGCAAGGGCATTATCACGCTCAACGTCACCGAAAAGACCGGCCCCCTGGCCGCACTCAAGGTGGTTGACGGCGGCGAGGACATGCTGGTGATCTCCGATCAGGGCACCATCATCCGCACGGCCATCGGCGACATCAACACCATTGGCCGCAACACCCAGGGCGTGCGCATCATGCGCCTGCCCGACGGCGTGCGTGCCGTCAAGGTCGCCATCGTGCCCCACGGAGAGGACGAGACTGACGAGGCAACGGAAAATACCGAAGAAAATAACGCACAGGAGAATTAACCCCATGGACAACATCACCGGACGCTTTGGCCACTTTGACCTGAACACCCCCGCGACCTACGTCATCACCGACCGGAGCATGCAGGTGCCGTGGGAGTACATCTACCAAAACCGCGACGTGCTGCTGCGGGTCGACCAGTTCGGCCCTGTCAACGCCCAGGCCTACCCGCCCCAGGACATCATGCTCTTCAAGCGCGAGCGCGACGACAAGTTCAGCAAGTGGCTGTACTGGTTGCAGTGTGACGAGATCAACGGCGGCACGCCCTTTACCAACTTCTGGGGCCCATCGCTGGGTTCGCCTGACCAACAGCCCGACGCCACTCGCATCACCTATACGCCGTGGAACGCGGTGTATGAATACACCGTTGGCCCCCTGACCATGAAGACGACGCTGTTTGTCCCTCGCGCCGGGTGCGACATCGTCATGACGCTGGCCTTGTCTTCGACCAAGCCCTTGAATATCAAGGTCACCCAAGCCTTCTCGGCCTACATCAATCCCGCGGCGCTGGCCCCCTGGGACAAGCCCGAGTGGTACCTGCGCTGTGCCTTTGGCCGCGAGGAGCAATTGGCCTTCTGGGGCCAGCTATTCAATCCCGGCTCGGTCAAGGAAAAACGCCGCGTCGCCTCGCTGTGGGCTACCCGTGAGGGCGCGACCAGCTATGAGATGTCCCAAGAGTATTTCATCGGTCAGGGCGACCTGTCCAACCCACAAGGTGCCTACGCCGCCCCCCTGCGACTGACGGACAAGGACTGCAAGGGCTGGGGCGAGACTACGCCCACGAATGAAATTATCGGGTATCCGCCCCTCTTTGCCGCTCGCTACGACATCAATCTGGCCCCCGGCAAGGATCACACCCTGCGCCAGGTGCTGTCGTTGCAACCCCTGGGCGAGGATTTCCTGCTGCCCAAGCTGGCCGTTGCCAAGCAAACCGCCCGCTACTTCGATGAGCCCACTTACCAAGCTGCCCTGGCCGAGCAAGTCGCCTATTTCAATGACTTGTGCAGCCACCGCACCATCAAGACGGCGGATCCCTTCTTCGACTATTACATGAACACCTGGATGCCCGTGCAGATGTATTGGGTGTCGTCGCTCGACCGCGGCTGGCCCACGGGCATGCGCGGCTCGCGCGACTGCGCCAACGACTTCATGGGCGAGGTTTATTTCGACGGCGACTGGGCCAAGCAGATTGTCGAGCTGGGTTGCAGCTGCCAGCGCGCCGACGGCTGGTTCCCCCGCCAAATCTCCACCGCGGGCCGCACGGGCACTCACGACCTGCGCCCCTTCTCCGACGGCGGCGCTTTTATGCTGGAATTCTTCCATGAGTATTTCTGCGTTACGGGTGACACCGCCCTGCTGGACAAAAAACTGCCCTGGCTGGACGATGAAACCGAGTCGACGGTCTACGATCACATGATCCGCGCCCTGGATTATTACACCAACGCCGACAACATCGGCGAGCACGGCCTGTGCAAGATCCGCGGCGGCGACTGGTTGGATGCTGTCAACCGCGCCGGCCTGCAAGGCCGCGGCGAGAGTGTCATGGTCACCAATCAGGTCATCATCGACATCGGCTTTGTGCTGAAAATCGCCGATTTCGCGGGCAAGTCCGTGCCCAACCGCGAGCAGTATACCAAGGCCGCCGAGGCCTTCCAAAAGGCATTGCTGACCCACGCCTTTAACAAAAAAGGCTTTTTTAACAGCGTCTTCACCGATCGCGGCGAGTGGGTGTTCTCGGACAACGATCCCGACGGCGAAACCCGCCCCTATGTCTGCGCCAACGCCTGGTCGGTTATCTCGGGCGTCGCAGGGCGCGAGCGCTGGGACACCATCTACAAGGCCATGCAGACCCTCAAGTGCGAGTCGGGCTACCGCCTGTTCTATCCCGGCATCGGCGAAAAACCCATCGAGCTGGTCGGCCGCTCGGGCTCGGGAGACGGCCCCATCGGTTTCTTCGAAAACGCCACGCCCTATAACCACGGCTCTCACGGCTTCCTGGGCCGCAGCTTTTCGGTTATGGGCAAGAGAGAAGATCTGTTGGACGTCCTGCTCTACCTCATGCCCTATGATCAGGATCGCCACCCCACCTCCGAGGCTCTGGCCCCGCCCTACGCCGTGGTCAACTGCTGGCAGAGGGTGGAGATGTTCATGAACCGCGGCGGCATGACCTTCCTGACCGGCACCATCGCCATGGGCCTGCGCATGGCTTATCAGTGGATGCTGGGCTTGTATTTCGACACCGATGCCCTGGTCATCAACCCCTGCCTGGACACCAAAACCCTGGGCGAGGTCACCGTCAACTGCCCCGTGCGCGGCAAGAATGTCACCATCACCTACAAGCCCGGCGCGGGCGTGACGCTCAACGGCGTGGCCATCACCACCACCAGCGTTGACCCCGCCAGCGGTCGCACGCAATACCACATCGCCTACAATATGCTCAAGGGCGATGACCAAATCATCGTCGGCACCCAAGGATAACCACGGCCATGTTCCAATGGAAACGCGATCAAGCACACCACTTTTTGCGCGGCAGCCTCCACGGGCATACCACCCGCTCGGACGGCTACCGCGACCTGCCCGAAACCGTGGAGATATACCGCGGCATGGGCTATGATTTCTACTCCGTCACCGATCACCGCAAATATTACCGCGCCCCGCTCGAGCAAGAGGGCATGATCTTGCTGCCCGGCATCGAGTGCGATGGCATGATCGACGGCCACTCCTGCCACCACATCGTTGGCCTGGGCGGGGGAACGCTGGCGCATGATGCGCCCTTGGAGTCCCGCCACACCATCTATTTGGAAGGCGGCATGGCCCACGATGCGCCCATCGCCTCGCGTCGCCTGCCCGATAACGCCGCCGCCCAAGGCCTGCTGGACGAGATCAAATCCAACGGCCTGCTGCCCCTGCTCGCCCACCCCAACTGGAGCCGCGTCACGCATGAAAACATGCTGGCGCTGGACGGTCTGTGGGGCATTGAGGTCTACAACAGCTGCGCCGACGTCAACAATCTGACGGGCGACTCGACGACCCAGTGGGACGTGCTGCTCGCGGCGGGCCGCCGCCTCTATTGTGTCGCTG
>JGI994J12354_10003859_pt1 | contig 13762 bp, 7 predicted proteins | sample IntmicLarv3ML3BL_FD_12354 | JGI IMG/M metagenome (IMG submission 12354)
TATGCTTGAGAATCCCGAGGGTGAGGTAAGCATTGAGAGTGGAATGCTCTGTCTTGAGCTCGCTCCCTTTGAGGTTAAAACTATTCTCTTGGTCGATTGATTTATAAGAAATATTTATAGGATGGGATGAATTATGTCGATAATGAAAGACCGTTGCTGGCGCAACATTGAACGTACATTTGAAAAAATTCAAAAATCGGTTTATACCTATGTTTCCCCGCTCGAGCTTGACGTATATGTCACACCCGAGCCGCTGCCATATGCCCAGCGGGCCGAAGGCAAGCATATCAGGCCTGTCGAGGGAGAAAAATGGGGCAATATGTGGGACTGTGCATGGTTCCGTGTGCGTGGCCGCATACCGGCCGAGGCGGCTGGAAAATCTGTCGTGCTTTATATTGATGTCAGCGGCGAATGCCTTATTTTTGACGATAACGGCAATCCCGTGCACGGGCTTACCCATGTTGAGCATGGCTACGGAAACGAGCTGGGTATGTCTACGCCTAAGCGTATAGTCCGCATAGCTCCAAACGCTAACGGCGGCGAGGAAATCGATTTCTGGATGGATGTCGGGCGTAATTGTCTGCTTGGTGAAACCAGTAATATGACCCTAGGTAAATATTTCGATGGGTTTATAAACACGGCCCAAGTGGCTATATGCGACGAAGAAATGTGGCAGCTTCATTTTGATTATGATACGCTGATGAACCTTATGAAGGCGCTAAGCCCTGAAAGTGCGCGCCATGCGGCCGTGTTCTATGCGCTTAAGGAAGCCACAGTAGTTCTGAAAAACTACACGCCGGACGAAGTGGCCCGCGCCAGAGAAATATTGGCCAAAGAGCTTAATAAAAAGGGCGGCGATCCGTCCCTCACGCTTATTGCGCAGTCACATTCGCACATTGACCTTGCGTGGCTTTGGCCTCTGCGCGAAACGCGCCGTAAGGGCGGCCGTACATTCTCTAATGTGCTTATGTTGATGGAACGGTATAAAAGCTTTATTTTCGGCGCATCGCAGCCGCAACTTTACCAATGGGTGAAGGAAGATTACCCGGATATATACCGCCGCATAAAAGAGCGCGTGTCTGAAGGACGCTGGGAATTGCAGGGCGGCATGTGGGTTGAGCCGGACACAAATGTGCCCAGCGGTGAAAGCCTTATACGCCAATTTTTGTATGGTAAAAGATTTTACATGGACGAATTTGGTCAGGAAATACGCAATCTTTGGCTGCCCGACGTGTTCGGATACAGCGCTGCTCTGCCGCAGATAATGAAGAAATGCGGCGTTGACTACTTCATGACAAATAAGCTGGCGGCAAATGAAATCACCCGTTTCCCGCACCACACATTCGTGTGGGAGGGTATAGATGGCACACGTGTTGTCAGCCATATGACCCCCGAGGGCACATACAATGGCTCGCTCATGCCTCAGTCGCTGATGCATGCTGAAAAGCAGTACATTGAAAAGGGCATGTGCGACGAAGCACTTATCCTGTTCGGTATAGGCGATGGTGGCGGCGGCCCGGGCGAAGAGCACCTGGAGCGTTATAACAGGCTGCAAAATCTGGAAGGGCTCTCGCCCATGCGTCAGGGTTTTGTGCAGGAATTTTTTGATCACATAGGCGAGAAAGCTGATCAGTACGACGTATACCGGGGTGAGCTTTATTTCGATCGTCATCAGGGAACGTTTACGACTCAGGCCAAGGCGAAATGGTATAACCGTCATCTGGAATTTGCGCTGCACGAGCTGGAAATGCTGCTTGCAATGTCTAATCCGGAGGAATATCCCAAGGACGAGTTGGAAGAGATATGGAAAGAGACCCTGCTTTACCAATTCCACGATATCCTGCCGGGCTCGTCTATCCCGCGCGTGTATGACGAATCGTATGAACGCAGCGAAATCATGATGACCCGCCTGAACGAGCTTATGAACGAAGCCTGCGCCCGTATTTCTGGGGATAAGCTAGCTGTCAACTCGCTGTCATGGGACCGCTGGGACTGGCTGGAAATAGACGGAAAATCTGTAAAAGTATCGGCCAAGGCGCTGAGCGCCGCGCCGGTAGAGACCATAGAAGCCGACCTGAGCAGCCTCAAAGCTAATGGCCTGACCATAGAAAATGCCGACCTGAAGGTTATCTTCAATGAAGACGGCTCAATGGCCTCTGTGTACGACAAAAAGGCCGACAGGGAAACCCTGCGTGCCGCCGGAAATAAGCTGGCCGTGTGGGAAGATCGCGGCGACTGCTGGGATATCCCGATAGAATACCTGTACTTAGAGCCTGAATATTTCGAGCTGAAAGAGCAAACAGCCGGAGTAGACGGAAGCAAAGCCTTTATGAAACAGGTATATACATATAACAAATCGACAGTGACACAGACAATCTGTCTGGAAGAAGGCCGCCCCTATGTGGACGTCCGCACAGTGGCCGATTGGCACGAAGATTACAAAATGCTCCGCACCAGCTTTGATGTGGATATAGTGGCCGACAGTGCCGCGCATGAAATCCAGTTTGGATACCTGCGTCGCAGCCTGAACGAAAACAATCCGTACGAAACAGCCAAATTTGAAACCTGCGCACACAAGTGGGTTGATATGTCGCAAAGCGGCTACGGTGTAGCCCTGATGAACGACTGCAAATACGGCTATCGCGTAAAGGGAACGACAATGGATCTCAACCTGCTGCGCGCCCAAGATTTTCCTGGAGTGGGATCGGACAGAGGAGAACACATCTTCCGCTACGCGCTTTACCCGCACATAGGCGACACGGGCAGCTCGGATGTTGCGCGCCGCGGATATGAGTACAATCTGCCGCTTTCGATACGCAATGGCGGCGGCAGTGCAGCTGGCAACACAGTTGGCAACAGCATGTTTGAGGTAGACGGGGGAATAATCCTCGATACTGTGAAGCGGGCCGAAAATGGCAGCGGAACGGTGCTTCGTTTCTATGAGCCATGCGGAAGCAAGAGCAGAGCTACTGTGAAGCTGAACGGCACATATTCAAAGGCGCAGCTGTGCGATATGCTTGAGAATCCCGAGGGTGAGGTAAGCATTGAGAGTGGAATGCTCTGTCTTGAGCTCGCTCCCTTTGAGGTTAAAACTATTCTCTTGGTCGATTGATTTATCCAGCAATTAAACCCGCGATTCCAATTTTGGAGTCGCGGGTTTTTCCTGCACATAAAAATCCCGAGGCTTCAGCCTCGGGATTTAAAATCTTGAGTGATTAGTCGAAATTTATTATGCGCTGTGCGCTGCGTATATCGGCATATTCGCCCGCGCCCACCATGGCATAAAGCGCCGCACCATAAGCCGCTTCCTCTGTGTGCGTTGGCACCTGTAATGGCAGATCATACTGCGCAGAAAACATCTTGCGCAAAACCTCGCCCTTGCGAACGCCGTTGCCCGAACCAACCAAAGAGACCGCCTTTACGCCTGGAGCCATATCGTAAAGCTCGTTCACTGTGGCTTCCAGCACACCAACAGCAAAGTGCTGTGGCGTGAAATTATCTATACCGATATTGTTCACACTGCCGCGCAAAGAGGGATCAAGCCGCGTGCCGGCAAACCGCGCGGATATATCCAGCTTATTAGAAAGTGTTTCAAACTGCGCAGACATGCGGTCGAGAACGGGATAAAGCGACTTGCAATCGAAGCCAGCCTCGGTGGCCATTTCACGGAAGAATTTTTCCAGCAAGGCATAAGCCCGCCCGCCGCAAAGTGAAGAACCAACGGCGATATACATTCCTTCAACGAGTGGCCGGATTTCAAGCGCCTCGCCCACAGGCTTGCCGTCGCATAAGAAAGATATCTGGCTGCCTGTGCCGACATTAACGAGCAAAGCGCCGTCCATATCGCGGACAGAGCCGATAAAGCTCGCCTGATTGTCTCCTACGGCACAAAAAACGGGAATGCCGTCTTCGGTTTTACCAAGACACTCATATTCGGCAGAAACCTCGGGGAACATATCGGCCGCCATGCCGGCTTTGCTGATTACATTTGTGTTAAAGCAGCCGTCTGCCGCGTTGAAAAGCCCAAAGCTGGCCGCGTCAGAAACATGCACGCGCGGCCGCATCGCTCCTGCCAGTGTCATGGCAGCGTAATCGTGTATAGTGCAAAACACAACCGCATTTTCGGGAACAAGGCCGTTGCATACATTGTAATAATGCGTCACCGAGCCAAATCCTGTGGCCAGCATGCTGCCGGACATCTGCGCAAGCTTTTGAGCATATGTCTGCCCTCCGGCATCAAGGTCTCCGCGGCCGTCCTGCCATGTGAAGAGATTGCTCACGGCTTTACCGTTCTCATCCAGATAAACTATGCCGTGCATCTGGCCGGTAACACCAATTGCCTCAACGCCGTGCTTGTCAGACATGGTTTTTACCAAATCGCGCACGGTTTCCATGATTATTTCGGGGTCTTGCCGCTTTTCCCAGGACTCCGCCATAATGGCCGAGTCGTTAGCTTTTGTGGCCGTGTCCAAAACCTTGCCACTCTGTGAATCTACAACAGAAGCGCAAATTGTGGTCGTTCCTATATCAAATCCCAGTACTTTCACGCAGTATCCTCCTTTGACTTTGTTATATAGCAGTGGATTCCAGGTCGAGTCGCCGGATAATATCCTTTTGGATAGCGGGCGACAGATCAAGGAAATTTACAAATGTTCCGTGGATACGCATGATATAAACTCCGCTGGGCGCGTATTTCTTCGGGTTTGCAAGCACCTTGCGCAACGTCTCAGGTGTTGTTACGTTGACATATAAATAGAAGGGCGAAAGGCTCTCGTTGCTTTCATTGAAAAAGAGCGGAGTGATTATGCGTTTTTGGAATTCCAGCCCCTTGTCTTCATATGATGCTGCGCTGAAATATTTCGGGTCGATACCAAAATGCGAGGCATAGCCGCCGTTCATCTTTATATAAGGCAGCTTGAAGCTTGAAAGCGTGCGCAAGCCAAGGCCCGAATGGGCATCGCCGTAGAAGGGGTCTACGCCATAATTCAGCATTTCGCGCGCTACGCGTCCGTCAGGCGTTGCGCCAACCCAGTAGCCATACAGCAAATGGGTGGATGGTGAGCTGAAATCAGGACGGAAGGGGTTACCGAGATAATTCTTGCGCGAAGCGACAGCATCGGAAATGCGGTCGGCCAGCTCGGCCGTTTCGCGGTCGGCTGTTTCGTCATTGTTGCCGAATTTCGGGCATGTAAGCAGATATTGCTGCAGGTCCTCATAGCCCTCAAAATTGCAGCGAAGCGCATCAAGCAGGCGCTGAGCGTCCTGCGGACGTTCGCGCAGCAAGCAGTCGATAGCAACGAAGGAATCGGCCACGACCGAAAGCCCGTGGATAAGACAGCCGCTGCCGTTGTATTTCGTTCCCTGATGCTCAGGATCGCGCGCGTCATATCCTGTGTCTATGCCGCCCATAATTGTGCTGAGGAAGGGAACGCGCAGGTTGGAAAGGGCGCGCGAAGCATTGTTGGCGGAATTCGTCATCAAATCGGTGTAGAAATCCACCTGCTTGTAAAACCGCTCGCGGATTGTAGACAGCAGGGCGGCGGCGTCAACCTCCGCCTCCTCCGGCCCAATGCGCTTTCCGGTTATGGCGGATACGCCTCCAGTGATCGTGAGCTCAAGGATTTTCGCAAGATTGAGCCAGCTGTTTGTGGTGTTGCCGTTGTCGCGGCCCATGATAAGCGGCTCCTGACAGCCGGCGATAGAATAATCAACGATATCGTCCTCATCTACGCCCGCTTTCGCCAAAACCTCGTACATAGAATCATCATTGAACAACGAGGGCGTGAGGCAGCCGGGAGTGAAGAAGAAACGGCCCATTTCGGCGTAAAGCTCATCGGGCGTATTTTTGTGCAAACGAACAGAAAGTATAGGCTGCGGCAGGTTCATCTCGTAATAAGCGTCCATAACAGCATAGGTCATGGTACAGGTGAGATCTCCGCCGTTTTTATCGCGGCCTCCTACAAGCAGGTTCTGCGATATGGCCCAGCTGCGGTCGCCAACGTTAAAGAATACTAAGAGGTGTTTTATCAGGGCGGCGGCAGTGGTGCGGTCGGTATTGTTTTTGGCGCGGTAAGGCTCAAAAATGCGATCAGCGTTGCCGACAGAGAAAGCAAATGGGTTTGGCGCCTGCTCCATGCACATGATCTGCCACAGCAACATAAAGCTCTGGATGGCTTCGTAAAGCGTGTCTGCGCCCTGCACGGGCACCTTGCGTAGCGTGTCGGACAAAAGCTTAAGCTCCTGTTTGCGGGCGCCCTCGGCGCTTTGCTCCATATCGGCGGCGATTTCGGCGTACCGCGAGGCCAGAATGCGCACGGCATCCAGGGTTATCTTCATGGCCTCAAGGTTGTCCTTGCGTTCCGCATCGGTTTCAGTTTTCAGCTTGGCATCTATTTGCTCGATAAGGCCATTCACACCGAACTTAATAGCCGGGCGCATGTCGGGAATAACGTGTCCTGTCACCTGCTCGATGAAGAAAGCAACCTCGCCCGTGTACTGCGTTACGGGATCGTATGTTGCTGAAAGATCGCGCACGTACGCGCTTTTTGAATCCCATTCTTTAACGGCCTCAATGCGCTCACGCGGAATTTCCTCGCAAGGCTCAATATCGCCGAAAACGGCTGTTGGGTCGCAATATCCGGCAAAGGTTTCAACCTCGAAGGCCGGATTTATCAGCGCATAGCTGCGGGCAAAGCTATCGCTTTGGCTGCCGGCAAAGATAGCGTGCTCGCTTATTGAAAGCGGTAGCTCGCGGGCAACCTCGCGCAAAAGCTCGGCGCAGCGGCGCTCAAGCGGCAAATCAGCGTATTTTTCAGCATGGTTTTTTTGAATTTCTTTATTGAAAAACCAGCCGTCAAGGCGCATTTTGCTGCGTTCCTCTCTAAAAAGTTTTTCAGCTTTTTCGGTAACAACTGCCGAATCAAATAATTCTGTGGTTTTCATAGCTGCATTCTCCTTAACTTGTATTTATGTCCGGACGAGCCGTATGCCCGTCCTCTTAATTGCATCGGCAAACCTAATGGCTGCACCCTCCGGCAAATGACCGTTTTCCATTTTATATTCCAGCCCGCATTGAGCCCATTTTTCCTTTCCATATTCATGATACGGAAGTATCTCAACAGGCGGCCCGGAGGGTCCGAGCGACGTGAAAAATTCGATAAATCCTTCGAGATCGCTGCTGGAATCGTTAACTCCGTGAATCAGCGGGATGCGAACATGAAGTGGCAACCCGGCCGCAATAGCCTTGCGTATGTTTTCTTTTATCATGGTGTTTCCAACGCCCGTGTGTTTCCTGTGAAGATCGTCGTGAGGCTGCTTGAAATCCATCATTAGAAAGTCTATGTACGGAAACAGGCTCTCCAGCTCGGGGCTTGTGCCGTTGGTTTCAAGAGCGGTATGTATGTCCTCGCTGCGCAATAGGGGTAACAGTTCTTTCAGCGCGGGCATTTGTAGGGTGGGTTCGCCTCCCGTAAAGGTTACGCCTCCGCCATCGAAAAACATGGGGCGGCATTCACGCGCCTCCTTCAAAATCTCGTCAAGCGGTATATCATTGGCGCGGCACACAAGATGATTATTGCGGTTTACGGTTACGCACTCCCGCCCTACACAGCCGGCGCAAATCTCGCGGTTCAGCGCGGCGGGTTCATTTTCGCCCGTTTGGGTTATAGCCCCATGCGGGCAATATGCCGGAAAAAGCGGTCCCGTTATCATAAGAGGGGCGTCCATAGGTATTCCCTCGGGATTTGAACACCAGCGGCAGCGCATATTGCAGCCCTGAAGATGGTACACCAAGCGGTTTCCCGGTCCGTCCTGAGAAAAATTAAATCCCTTTTGAAAAACCCGTAACGTCACAAATCTCACCCTATTCTGCGGATTACACTCGCTCAAATTAGTTTGCGTTACGAACTAATTCTATTGTACTCTAAATTCAGGGAAAAATCAATAGAAATAAGCAAGTTTCTTCATTATTTTTTGCGTGTTAACCCTGCCGTTTTTAATCCGGCAGCACAGCGCCGAAACGAACCAGACAATAATCAAACTGGCGCAGGGGAAAGCCCCTGTCTTCGGGCTGAATATTATCTGCCACCATAAAGGTTTCCGGGCCAACCTTATAGCTTTCGCCGCCAAGATAATGGTGCGGACCGAGCAGGTTTCGGTTGCTCGAATACAATGTTATCGTAATGGTATTTTCGCCCGGAACGAGAAGGTCTGTTACATCGATTTCATGCGGAGCAAAGGCAAAATCTCCGGCGTCTTTGCCATTCACGCGCATCGAGGCAACCGGGCAGTGCAGCTCGTCAAGCTTTACTGCGTACCGCATGCCGGGCTGAACGGTTATTGTAACGGCTTGTTCAAGCTCTATATACCCTGAGAAAAACCAAAATCCGCTCTCGGTTATGGTATCTATATCAACCTGTGTGGGCGCCGCCGCCAACGAAAATTCCCCCGTTGTGAATATGGTTTTGCGCTCGCCGTGCTCTATAGAACCGTTATGGCTAAGGCTGAAATCACCGGCCAGATACACGCTTTCCAGCTCTGTACCCAATGTAAGCTTGTTCTTTTCCGATTCATGCACGCCGGGGTCGAACAGCACATGGTAAACATTATCGTTCTGCTCAAACCGGCAGGAAAGTATAAGCTCGTTTTTGCCGGCCTTAACATATTCGGCAATATCAAGCTTGCGAAAGCTCCAGTCTATCATATAGCCGCAGTCGGCCACGGGAATTTCCGCGCCGTTAAGGCGGATTTTGTACAGCTTGGGGGATTCTATGAGCAGGTAAAGGCAGGGCGGCATTTCGTCAACCATAAAATCAAACCGCAAATCCACATCGCAGGGCTGACGCAACGCCAGCAGCTCGGACTGAATGTGTATAACCTCGGTCTTGGGCTGCCATGCGCCGCCGTCTATGCGGTATTCGCAGGTGTCCAGAGTGAAGGTGTTCAGTGATCGATTGCGTATATCAAACCGTTTTTTTAGCGCTATTGTTTGTGCGGTATGTTTTGGCTTTACCTCACAGCGTCCGGGCATCAGATGTATCAGCTGCTGCTGCATGGGGGCAAAGGCCATCGCCGTGCGGCTTTCGCCATTGCTGTAAACGGCGGGGCAGGGCGTTTGCGTGCCGGCCGTTACATCAACGAGCGACAAAGCCTGCTCGCCCTTTATTATGATGTCCACCTCGCGCGGCTCCTGGCTCAAATTGACGAAATAGGTGAGCCGTTCGCTGTTTTCCAGCAGACGGACATGCAGGTGCACATCCTCGCTGCCCTCGCCCTCAAGCCGGATGGGGCATTCTTGTTCCAAATCCTCGGGCAGCGGCATACAGGCCACGTTAAGCTCATTTATTTGTGCATCGGGAATTCCGTCAACCAGCGAGGGCTGCTCGCCCGCGCTTAACAGGCGTCCGCCCGCGGCACGAAAGGCCAGAAGCAGATCAAGCACAGGCTGCGTTATTGTTCGCAGGTCGGGGAGTATCACGGTATGATAGCTCTGCTGGCCGATAATAAGCTTGCCGTTTTCAATGCGGCCGTATTCGGCCATCAGGCTTTCGTCGCCGTAATGATGAAGGATTTGCTGCCCCGCAAGACGCGACGAAAGGGCAACAAACAGACCGTTGTACCGTTCGAGCTCATTTATGTCGTTAGGGGTGTAAACCGTGTAGCCTGTTTTCAGCGGATGTATCACCAAAACATCGGTTGCGTCCGTTCCCATAGAGAGCGCCGCGCCGGTTTTGGCCAGATATTCGTTAAGCACACTGTATCGCGGCCACCAGGGTTGATGAACAAACAGCGAGGCGGGATAATCGCGCTTGCGCGCGCCGCGCAGGCTGTATCCCTCAAGGTGTTGGCAAACGAGATTCACGCCGTTTACAAACTGCCAGCCAGCAATCCATTTCAATTCGTCAAAGCTGACATCCCAGCCGCACAGGGCGAACGATTCGGTTAGCGTTTGGGTTTTTCCGAGCTGTGCTGCCGCACTGCCCAACTGCTTGGGGATAAGAGGAGAATCTATTTTTCTGCCCAGCCAATCAATGCCGGGAATATGAAAATACGGGTAACAGTCCATAACGCCGCCCGTTGAAAACATCTGGGTCAGCAGAATATCCTCGCCCATCATGTGTCCTGTCAGCTTGCAATCGTGCGCTTCGCACCATTCGTAAATCTGCCGGATAAATCCGTTTACAAATAGAGAATGTGCCAGCGAATAATACGCATGGCGGAATGCGGCACAGCCTCTGGTTTCGAGAAACAGGGAAAGCAAACCTTCGCGTATGCTGCGGCCGTGAACCTTTTCAAAGGCCGCTTCTAGCGCGGGCGACCAGGGTATCAGCCAGTTGTTGCCGTATTGCGGCTCGTCCGTGAAAAAGCCGGTAAGCTCGCTGCCAAACCGCTCTTTAAATTCACCCAGGTATTTTTCGTGAGACTGGGCGATAAATTCTGTTATCGCTTCGCGGTTGAGTGAATCGATGTAATATTGGTTCACATCATACCGTACGCAGTATGCGCCGATTTCGGGCGCATCCAATAGCATGAATTCGCCCGCATCATCGGGCGCACTGAAATAGGCCAAATCGCGCGAGGAATCCCGTTCTTTGCCGCCAATTTGCTCCAAAATCAGATACTTTTGCTGATATTTTTCGCCCGCAGAGGGCACAGCGCCATCGGCAAAGCCGCTGGGCCAGCCGTTTTCATCGTAGGCCCAAGCCTGCATGTTCAGAGCTTTGGCCTTGTCCATGCAGGCGCGGATGCAATCCATCCATTTTTCACCCATATAGGGCGTGGTCAGGCCGCCGCGCGCATGCATAAAAAAGCCGCCGATGCCTGCGCTGTGCATCTCGTCGATCTGGTCTTCAAGGCGTGCGGGGTCAAGCTCGTCGTTCCAGCTCCAAAAGGGCAGGCTGCCAAAATCTTTTGCCCGGCTGTTTATATTTTTTAAAATGTTATTCACAAAAGCCTCCGTTAAGACTGGCTTATGCCTTCAAGCGCCTCTATCATAGCATCGATATTTTCCTTGGGTGTTCCGCTTTGTATTGTATGGGAAACGGCAAAAACATAGCCGTAATTGCTGCCGAGATCGCGCACAAGCTGCCGTGTTTTCTCGGCAACCTGTTCGGGTGTTGCCTGCAGCAGGAAGTCCTGCGTGTCCGTCCCGCACATCATTATTATCTTGTCGCCGAATTCCTTTTTTATCTCCAAGTGATCCATGCCGGCCGCGCTTTCCTGAAGCGGGTTTACAAGGTTTATGCCTATCTCATACAAATCACCGATAACAGGCCGTATGCTACCGCATGAATGGTATCCTATAAGAGCATCGGGCCGCGCGCCGCGTATTGTGTCGATAATGCGTTTCATTCGCGGCTTTATCATATTCCTCCAGCAATCGGGGGACATAAGCATGTTTTGCTGCGAGCCGAGGTCGTCGCCGAGCCATATCCAGTCGGCGCCGCATTCCAGAGCGTGCAGAGCAACGCGCGCCGTGAATTCCGATGTGCGGTCGAGCAATGTGTTGGCCTCGTCCGATTCCATAACCATGTCCATAAGCAGGTTTTCCATACCGCGCAGATGGTAGGCCGGCTCAAACACCGAGCCGGAGATATCCGCGCCGACGAAATATTCATCGCCATAGGTCTCTTTAAGCTGCTTTAGCTTTTCATAGCGGCTGGGCAAATCGGAATCGGGGAATTTATAGGCGGCGATTTCATCGGCTTCCATTTCGGCCATAGGGCTTATTGTAACCATGTTATAGTCGCCGTCGCGTTTCCATGTAATGCCCCATTCGTCAACAAACGAAGAGCCCTGCGGCACTTCGCGCTCCATTTCTCCGTTTATTGAAAGCCATGTGGAAACAACATCGTTTTTCAGATAATTGAGCGAAAGCTCTTCGGGCGTCATGCCCATTTCTTCGGCCAGACGTTTGCCGAGGGCGCTGCCCATCCAGATAAAGCGGGGAACACGGTCAACAGGCTGAAACCGCATCGCGGCGTATACGCGTTCTTTGGAAGTCATAATGATACCGTCCTTTTAATTTTTTAAACATATAAATTTCTATCAATTAATTTTTCAAACAACCGCCGATTAATAAGACATAAAATTTACGTCGTATCGAATCGGCGGTTAATAAGCGGGGCAGGGTATTGTGCGTGTCAAGGCATTTTTTAAGAAAGCATTCCGGGCGGCAGGCATTCGACAAGCTCAAGGCCGCCTTCGGAGGAAACGGTGCAGTTTTCGGCCGCGGCATATGGCAGGAAAAAGTAATCTCCGCGCTTCACGGGCGTAGATTCGCCGCCGCAGTTAACGGTGCCCGAGCCCTCGGTTACAACGCAGATGGACGGTGCATTCAGCCCGCCCAGCGAACCGGAGGTTATGTTATGCCGGATAACGGCGAAACAATCTGTATCATCAGGGCCAACGACCATTTCGGTGCGAACCGTGCCGTTGTCGCTTACAACGCGCGGCGTTCTTTTGCCCAAAGCTATGGCATCGGGACCGAACACATTAAAATCAAAGCATTCCATAGCGTCTTTGGCGTCAATACCGAGATACTTTTCGTATTCCGAAAGGTGATACTCGCCGCACCAGTTTTCGGGCTGAATGGTGAAATCGGTGGGCTCCTGAATTTCCAAAATCAGGCAGCCGGAGCCTATGGCATGAACCATTTTTGCAGGAATGAAAAAAACGTCGCCCTTTTTCACGGGAACTTTATTCAGCAATCCTGACATAATGTCTTTATTTGTTTCGCTTTGCTCCACGTAGGATAAAAATTCTTCGCTTGTCATGCGGTCTTTAAATCCGAAATGTATGCAAGCACCCTCACGCGTGGCAATGACTATCCACATTTCGGCCTTGCCGAAATCGCTGTCAAAAAATTTACGGGACAGAGCCTTGTCCGGATGGGCCTGAATTGGCAAGCGAATGGCGCTGTCGAGGAATTTAACAAGTATATCAAAGCTTTCACGGCTGCCCAGCAGCTCAGACCTGTATTGCGTCAGCAAATCGGCGAAAATAAGGTCTGTACCGCGAACAACAGACAGACCTTCGTTCTCGTCTGTAGATTGAAAGTTCATGGCCTTAACAGCGGAAGCAACCCATTCTTCGGGGCAATGGTTATCAACGGGCTCGTCACCGTACAGCTCATGAAAGAGCTTTCCGCCAAGATAAACACGCTTAACTCTGTTTCGTTCAAAGAAAATCGGGTTGTTTATTATCTTCTGAATGTCTGTGTTGGTTTCAATTGTCATTTTCATTTCCGCCGTAATACGGCACTCCTTAATAAAGTGTGTTGGTTTTGTGCGGGCGAAACCGGATATGAGATGTTTTACATTGTAATAAAACAACACAATGCATAAATCTAAACCTGTTTCGCAAGCATGTGAATTATGATTTAAACAGGTGAAAAGCGCTTGCTTTTGTGTTCTTCATTTATTTGTTCGCACAACAAACTTAACCATAGTAAATGCTATCATATATCGTCCTGTATGTCAATATTATTTTAAGTATTTTGGCCAAGAGTTTGTTTATGAAATAAAACTAGCATAAAGAAGAAAAATCATTGTTGCAAGTGCCGGTAAAATTCAGCGAAATAACGGCAATTTTTCTTGCAAAAATTTGACGATAATAGTATTATAAGGAAGGAACAAAAAGTCATATAAAATGAGGAATTTTTAATGAGTATAAAAATAGAAACAGAGAGATTAATTTTGCGCGAGTTTACGGACAACGATGCGGCGGAAGCAAGCTATAACAGCAAACAACCGACTGTGGCTCA
>JGI994J12354_10003860_pt1 | contig 13762 bp, 11 predicted proteins | sample IntmicLarv3ML3BL_FD_12354 | JGI IMG/M metagenome (IMG submission 12354)
CGCCACGCTGGCTGGCTCGCCGGCGCTGCCGCGCTCGCGGCAGCGCACGGAGCCGGTCCCGACCTGGTCTATCTCCCCGAGGTCAGCTTTGACATGGACAAATTCCTTGCAGATGTCACCAAAATATATAACGAAAAGAAAAAGGTTCTAATCGCCGTGTCCGAGGGCATCCACTATGCCGACGGCACCTTTGTTTCCGAAGCGCAAAAAAGCGCGACAGACGGCTTCGGACATGCCCAGCTCGGCGGTCTTGCCGCCCGTCTTGCAGATGTTTTGAAAGAGCGCACCGGCGCGAAGGTTCGCGGAATTGAGCTCAGCCTTCTCCAGCGCTGCGCTGCCCACCTTGCCTCCGAAACGGATTTGACCGAGGCGGCTCTTGCCGGACAAACCGCGGTGGAAGCTGCAACCGCCGGAGAAACCGACAAAATGGTCGCCTTTGAATGCAGCCGCGACGGCGGCAGCTATTCCTGCACCCCCACCCTAATTCCGCTTCACAATGTCGCAAATCTTGAAAAAACCGTCCCCTTAGAGTGGATAGTCCCCGAGGGAAACAATGTCACACAGGACTTTATAAGCTATGCCCTTCCCCTAATCCAGGGCGAGCCGCCGCGCCCCACGGAAAACTCCCTTCCGCGCTACGCACGTCTCAAAAAAGTCGTGACAAAATAAGCATTTTCCCAAATTAAAAGCAAAAACCCCAGCATCAGGCGCTATCAAAACCGAAAAAACAGGGCATTAAGCTGCAAAACCACTATAGGCACTATTAAAATCGAAAACACATACTAGAACATTATCAAATCAAAAACCCACCATGGGGCAAAAATGCCCCATGGTGGGTTTTGTCATTTTATTTAATTTCTACAACAAATCCGCTTAGGAAATCATCCCACGGCTCTGCAAAAATTCCTTCGCAACATCAGAAACCGCGCGACCATCAAAATCAACGCTGTAGCTAAGCTCGATCATGTCCTCGTCTGTGAACTGTCCGCCGAGCATGTTAAGAACATCCTTCAAATTCGGAGCAGTATCCGCAAATCTTTCAAAAAGGTCGCTGCGAACCAAAATCGCAACATTATACTCCGGGAAGAAGCTAAGGTCGTCCTCCAGCAGCACCATGTCCGACTGCTTGTTACGCGAGTCGGTGGCGTAAGCCACTGTTACGTCAATGTTCCGGCTGTCAATCGCGGAATATTTAAGCAGAATGTCAAGCTGGCGAGCTTCCTTAAACTCAATTCCATAAAACTCCACCAAGGGGTTAAATTTCGCGCTGCCTTCTTCTGTGAAAAAGTCATGCTCCGCGCCAAACACAAGCTCTCCGGCAACGGGGATAAGGTCGCTCGTTGTTTTAAGCGCATAAGCCTCGGCAACCTCGCTCGGCACAGCCAGAATATAGGTGTTGTTTATCCCAAGCTTCTCAAGAAGCTCCACACCCTGCTCCTTCGCGTTCTCGTTTGCAAAATCATAGAGCGACTGCCCCGTGGGAACATCCGCAGGGTCAAGGTGCAAAAATGTTGTAAGCAGTGTGCCGTCATAGCTGTTCATAATGTCAGCATTGCCGCGAATAAGCTCGTTATAGCTGTTCGTGGGCGACATTTGGTCGCGAATTTCAACGCTCAAATCCGTGTGCTCTTCAACAAGCAGCTTCACCATGTAGTGGATGAGCTGCATCTCGGCAAACTCGCCGTCATAGATGACAATTGTGCTCTCTGCATCAGTTTTTCCGCCACCGCCGCAGGCGCCGAGCGCAAAAACCATAGCCGCCGCAAGCAAAAGTACCGTAAGCTTTTTCATTTTTTTCATAACTAAATTTCCCCTTTCAATTATAAGCCGCACAAATTTTCTCCCTATTTCGCGGAAAAGCGCCTGTGCAGATATTTTTCAGCCAGTGCCATCAAAGCGTCAAACCCAATCGCCATCGCCATAAGCACTCCGGTGCTTGATAAAATGAGTCTCATGTTCTGAACTCTGATGCCGTTATAGATAACATTTCCAAGTCCGCCGCCGCCAACAAAGCAGGCGAAAACAGCAACACCAACCGCCGTAACCGTGGCAATTCTGATACCTGTGAAAACATAAGGAAACGCAATCTGAAGCTCGACATGGATGAGCTTATAAAGCCGTGTCATGCCCATGCCGGTCGCAACCTCCTTTATACCAGAATCAACCTCGTTAAGACCGATATAAGTGTTTTGCACCACCGGAAGCAGCGAATAGAGCAAAAGCCCCAAAACAACCGTTGGCTTGCCGGCGCCGATGAAAACCATTATAATGCCAAGCATAGCCATCGCCGGAATTGTTTGCAAAATCTCAGAAACGCCCAAAATAATCCGCCGCGCCCTCGGGAAAAAATATGCCAAAACCCCAAGCGGAACCCCAACAACAATGGTTAAAACAACCGCGATTAAAACTATATAAAGATGCTCTAAAACTCTGTCAATTGTCATTTGCTGTCCCTCCGTAAAGCCTTAGGAATCAGAGCCTTGCGGAGCAAATCAATCGCCTGGCTAAGCACAACTGCCATAATCGCCGAGGGAATCGCGCCGCCAAAAATCAGCATGCTGTTGTTGCTGCTGATGCCGGCATAAATCAGCTCGCCCAAGCCCCCAAGCCCAATCATCGCCGCAAGCACAGCCCAGCTAACGGTGTAAACCGTGCTCATGCGAAGTCCGCTGATTATGGAGGCGGTTGCCAGCGGAAGCTCCACCTTGACAAGCACCTGAATCGCGCTCATCCCACAGCCGCGCGCGGCTTCCTTATACTGCGCCGGAACCTCGATAATGCCCATGTAGGTGTTTTTGAGAATCGGAAAAATTGCATAAATCGAAAGCGCGATTATAACCGTTTTCGGAACCATGCCGGTGTACAAAAACAAAACGCCGACAAAAACAATTCCCGGAACCGTTTGAAAAACCGACAAAATCGGAATGATAATATTTGCCCATTTCGGCACGCGCGAAAAAAGAACTCCGAGCGTAAGCGCCACCACAAAAGCAATGCTGACCGAAACAAGAACATATGCCAGATGCGTGAGCACCGCACTCCAAAGCCTCTCGCCGTATAGCTCGAAAAATTTAATCACTGCGCATCCCCCCAAACGGCATCCGCAAGAGATTTTGCCATGGAGGTTTTTGTGACAATTCCCGCAATCGTGTTGTCGCGGTTTAAGACAACGAGATAACTGTCCGAGCTGCCAAGGAGCTTTTCAAAGCATTCCTGCGCGTCCTCGTCGATGTAAGACCACACCTCCGGCTGCTCGATAAGTGGGTCGATGAGCTTGTGCTGTCCGCCAGAGAGCTTGATGCTCTTAACAGAAACCATGCCGGCAAAGGTGCCGTCCAAATTTTTGACAAGCAGAGTGTCAACCCGGCGGCGCGCCATTTTATCAACAGCCTCGCGAACGGAATGCCCGACATATGTGAAATGAACATCGCTTCGCACAAAGTCCGCCGCGGTCTGCGGCGTGCTGTCGTTTTCCTTAATCCTCTTGCCCATAAAGCTTGCGATAATTTCGTCTGCCGGGTTCTCCAGCATTTCAGAGGGGCTTGCAATTTGCAAAATTTTCCCCTTGTCCATAAAAATTATTTTGTCCGCAAGCGCAAGCGCCTCGTCCATGTCGTGCGTGACAAAAACGATGGTTTTGTTAAGCTTCTCCTGAAGCCGGCGAACCTCCTGCTGCAAAACACCCCTTGTCATCGGGTCAAGCGCACCGAAGGGCTCATCCATCAAAACAATGGGGGGCGAAGCGGCAAGTGCACGCAAAACGCCAATTCGTTGCTGCTGACCGCCGGAGAGCTGCGATGGATATTTGTGGGCATATTCCTCATAAGGCATCCCGGCAAGCTCCAGCATCTCGTGAACAATCTTGTCATTTTCTTCCTTGGAAAATTTGAGCAGCTTTGGCACAACGCAAATGTTCTGCTCCACCGTCATGTTAGGAAACAGACCAATTTGCTGGATAACATATCCAATGCTCCGACGCAGCTTAATTTTGTCAACACCGGAAATGTCCTGCCCGTCAACAAAAATTTTCCCAACATTTGGCTCAATCAAGCGATTGATGGATTTTAGCGTTGTGGTTTTTCCGCAGCCCGAAGGACCAATCAAAACCGTAAACTCGCCCTGCTCTATGGTAAAACTCAGATTGTCCAAAATCTTCCGTTCACCATAACTCTTGCTAACATTTTCAAAACGTATCAATTTGTCACCCTCTTATACTAAAGTTCACATTCTCAGTTTCTCAAAAAATTAAAATCAATAATTATATATAATAAATGATAAAAAGTAAATTGTCAAATCACACATCAAACTGTATACTTTTTTCTCACTATTTTAGACATTCTATATACATTTTTGCCGAAATATGTTATAGTGTGTGACATGCTGTACACTTGTTGGAAACAATTACATTTTCAAACCACCGAAAGCGCCTCGCGCTTAATCGCCCTGCAATAACTATTTTACCTTTACAATATAAATTAATGACCACCAGGAGGAAAACCATGCAAGCCTTTGAAACCGACCGCACCCTTCCGGCGCTCCCCATACCAGCGCTTGAGCACAGCCGCGACCTTTTAAAAGAGCTGATAGCGCCCCTCTCCCCAAAAGCAGACCTTGACGCTGCCGAAGCCGCCCTTGAAGCCCTCGGTGCCGCACAGTGCCACACCCTTCACGAGGCGCTCCTGCGCTATCGTGACAGCCTGCCGCAAGGTCACAGCTGGCTGCGCCCCCTTTGGGACGATATGTACCTCACAGACCGCACGCGTCTTCCGATAAATGTAAATTATGCCTTTAAATTTCTCACAGAGCGCTGGGGTGAAGGCTCGCTCTGCTCGCTCATTGCCGCAATGGCGCGAGTCATCGCCCGTCTGCGCTCTGACGAAAATTTCTCGCCAGAAAAAACGCGCGACGGCTTTTTCAGCATGGACGCGCTCGATTATATGATTTACACACGCATCCCCTCAAAGGGGCGCGACCTCTGGTATTATCCCCCAAGGTCCAGCCAGATGACCGCTGCCGTTGTATGCGGCGGTCGCTGGTTCACCCTCGCGCTGGAGGATAAAAACGGCGTTTTTCTCTCTGCTGCCACAATTTCAAAAGCACTTTCCCAGATAAAAGAACACGCCGCAAAAAACGCCCCCCAAGCTCCCCTTGGCGCACTAACCTGCGCAGAGCGCGATGAAGCTGCCGAGCTTCGCACGCTCATGCTTTCAAATCCCCAAAACCGCATAAATCTCGAAGCTCTCGAAAAATCCGTGTTTGTCGTCTGCCTCGATTCCGCCGCGCCGCAAGCCGATTTTATGGCATCGCTCGTCGCAGGTCCCGCGCAAAACCGCTGGCATGACAAATCTCTCCAAATAATCTCAAACGGAGCTGAGCTTGGCGCAAACTTCGAGCATTCCGGCTGCGACGCCGGACTTTGGGCTTATCTTCTAAGCGAGGCGGACAGGCTCATCCGCGAAGGCTCCCCCACCGGCTCGGATGAAATTTTCATCCGCCACCTAAATTTCAAGTTTCCCGAAAACGCCGCGCAGCGCCTTGAAGCCGCCGCCGCAGATTACACCGCCATCGCACAAAAAATCAGCTTCTGCAACACTCGCGTTGAGGCAGCCGGAAAAACAAAAATCAAATCCATAAAATGCAGCCCAGACGCCTTCGTCCAGCTTCTTTACCAAATGGCATATTTCAGCCTGACCGGCACCTTCCGCTCGGTCTATGAAGCCGCGTCAACACGAAGCTTTTACCAAGGTCGCACCGAAGCCGTGCGCCCCTGCTCCCCACAGAGCACCGCCTTTGTTAGGGCATACTTCAAGGGCGCAGACAAAAATCTCCTAAAACAGCTTTTCCACGATGCGATAAAAGAACATGCAAACCGCATCCAAACCGCAAAAAACGCCCAAGGCGCAGAGCGCCACCTAACAGGTCTTTCCCACATCGCAAAATCGGAAAACCTCCCCCTGCCCGAAATTTTTGAAACCGAGGCTTTCAGGGCGCTAAAGCGCGACACCCTCTCAACCAGCAGCATGACCGCACCATATATAAGCTTCTTCGGCTTCGGTCCCGTTGCTTCAAACGGTCTTGGCATCGGCTATGGTGTAAAGGACGACGCGCTGTGTCTTTCCGTTTCCGCCTATGGCGACAGCGGCTTTTCCGCTGCCGAATTTGCCGAAAAAGTCGAAAAACTCGCTGGCGAAATTTACAGCCTTTTCGATGACATTTTATAATCCACAAAAAAAGCAGGGCGCACACGCGCTCTGCTTTTTTGCTTCCGCCACATCACAAAAAAACTCGCCACTGGACAAAGCCGCTTCAAAATTATATAATTAAAGGAAATTCTAAAAAACTAAGCCGCACATTTTTTAATAGTCCGCGGCATTTAATCTAAATTTTAAGGAGATTTTATGGAGAGCATAATTCAAATCCTCGCCCAAGAACTGGCGCAAAGCCAAATCCACATAGAAAATGTTGTAAATTTAATTGACGAAGGCAATACAATCCCCTTCATCGCTCGCTACAGAAAAGAGCTTCACGGCTCCATGGACGACACAGTCCTTCGCACCCTGTTCGACAGGCTGACATACCTCCGAAATCTCGCCGCACGCCGCGAGGAGGTGGAGCGCAGTATAGAGAGCCAAGGCAAGCTGACGCAGGAGCTGTCTGCCGAAATTGCCGCCGCGGCAACCCTTGCCGAGCTTGAGGATATCTACAGACCCTATAAGCAAAAGCGCCGCACTCGCGCAACCGTTGCAAAGGAAAAGGGTCTTGAGCCGCTCGCAATGACAATATACGCCCAGGAGCGAAGCCTACCCGATATATACGAGCTTGCAGCCCAGTATATAGACCCCAAAAAAGAAGTTCACACCGCCGAGGATGCCCTTGCCGGCGCCTCCGACATCATTGCCGAGATTGTTTCAGACAGCGCCGACATCCGCAAATCTCTGCGCGAGCAAATGCTCCGCCGCGCCGTGCTAAAGAGCACCGCCGCAAAGGAAGATGACTCCGTCTACCGCCTCTATTACGAATTTGCCCAGCCCATCCCTCGCGTTCAGGGGCACCAAACCCTTGCCATAAACCGCGGCGAAAAAGAAGAATTTCTAAAGGTCTCCGTCGAGATGGACCGCGACGCCTCGCTCTCTGTCCTCGAGCGCTTTGTTATAAAGCCCGGCTCCGTTGCTGAAGCCTTTGTCCGCTCCGCGATGGAGGACGGCTACGACCGCCTTCTCGCCCCCTCGATGGAGCGCGAAATCCGCTCAAATCTCACAGAAACAGCCTCCGAGGGCGCAATCCACAACTTTGCGCTGAACCTAAAGCCGCTTCTGATGCAGCCGCCTGTTAAAGGTCATGTAACAATGGGGCTTGACCCCGGCTATCGCATGGGCTGCAAGGTTTCGGTTGTTGATGGAACGGGAAAGGTTCTGGACACTACCGTTGTCTACCCCACCCACGGCGAGCGCCAAAAGCGCGAGTGCATCGAAAAGCTCTCTGCCATGGTAAAAAAACACGGCGTCGAACACATAGCAATCGGAAACGGCACAGCCTCGCGCGAAACCGAGCAAATGACCGTGGAGCTTATCGCCCTCTGCCCCGGCGTCAGCTATATGATTGTAAACGAAGCGGGCGCCTCGGTATATTCCGCCTCAAAGCTTGCCGCGGAGGAATTTCCCCAGTTTGATGTAAACATTCGCTCCGCCGTTTCAATCGCCCGGCGCATGCAAGACCCCCTTGCCGAGCTTGTAAAAATCGACCCCAAGGCAATCGGCGTCGGACAATATCAGCACGACATGCCCCAAAAGCGTCTTGACGAAACCCTCTACGGCGTTGTGGAAGACTGCGTAAACGCCGTCGGCGTTGACCTTAATACCGCCTCCCCCTCGCTTCTCCAGCGCGTTTCAGGGCTAAACGGCACCACGGCAAAAAATATAGTCACCTACCGCGAGGAAAACGGAATTTTTGAAGCTCGCAAAAATCTGCTCAAGGTTCCAAAGCTCGGTCCCAAGGCGTTTCAGCAGTGCGCCGGCTTCCTTCGCGTTTTCGAAAGCAAAAACGCGCTGGACGCAACCGGCGTCCACCCCGAAAGCTATGACGCCGCGAAAAAACTCCTGGAGCTTTTCGGATATAAAATCGCCGATATAAACACCTCAGACAAAATCGCAGACCTGCCGCAAAAAATCGAAGCACTCGGCAAAGCCAAAGCCGCCGAGCAAATCGGCGTGGGCATTCCCACCCTAAACGACATCGTAAAAGACCTTCTAAAGCCCGGTCGCGACCCACGCGACGAGCTGCCCGCCCCCGTTTTGCGCACCGATGTTCTGGACATAAAAGACCTCGCCGCCGGAATGGTTTTAACGGGAACGGTCAGAAATGTAATCGACTTCGGCGTTTTCGTGGACATCGGCGTGCATCAGGACGGGCTTGTCCACATCTCAGAAATTGCAAACAAGTTCCTAAAGCACCCGTCGGAGTTTCTGTCCGTCGGCGATGTTGTAAAGGTCGTCGTCCTTGAGGTTGTTGAAGCCAAAAAACGCATCTCCCTCTCAATAAAGCAGGCAAACTAACCAGCAAAAAAGCAAGCCTTCCGGCTTGCTTTTTTTATATCCATCAAAAACAGGAAAACTCCACAACACAAAAATCCTCGCCCAGCTCATCGCAAAGGCGCACAAGTCCGCTGCTGCCGCTTTGAAAAACCTGCGGAAAAATACGCTCGCCAAGCTTTGCCGCTCTCTTATATTCGGTGCGAAAGCGGTTATATTTGTGAAAATCCCCAAGCGCCTCGCATGCCATCTGCACATAGCGAGTGTTGTTCACATGGTGGTTAAAATCAATGTCAAACGGCGAAATTTCAATCGGCGCGCGCGCCTTACCCCCACCCTGCGGCAAGGCAATCCGCCGCGGCAAATATTCCATCGGAAAGCGCTCAAACCGCTCAATGCTCGCCAAAACCTCCGCGCCGAGCCGAGTCGGCTCCCCCGTTTTCAAATCTACAAAAACCACCTGAGCGCAGCTTCGCGCGCAAAGCTCGCCATCCTCGCCAAAAACAACAGTGTTCCGATAGCCAAAATAAGCCTTGCAGTCATAGATTGAAGTTCGCGCCGTCACCATGTCACCATATCCGGCAGAGCGCAAAATTTCAAGCTGTCTTGACACAATAAAAATGGAAAAGCCCTTTTCCTCCATGCATTTTTTAAGCCGGTGCTGCTCCTCCAGCCAAAATTGCGTGCAGTTTTGAATCGTATTCAAAACGCCAATAACCGTCTGCCGCCCGTCCTCTCCCGACTGGTCAATGCCGACGCGTGTTTTAAATTCATACATATCAAATCACTAATTTCTTCCAAATTTAATTTTGTAAGTTTCTTAATCCATCATACCACATCAAAAGCCGTTCGCCAAGCAGTAAAATGCCTGTCGCCGCCAATAAAAAAGCGCTAAAGCCCTGTGCGCTGCCCTAAAAGAGCTCTGCTCTCCGCCGCACGTGCCCCCTCCAGCTCGCAAGCTCCGCCCTTACCACCCAAAAGCTTCACCACCTCGGCGCAAGCAAACTGCCCATAAGCCCACTCACAGCCGCAAAAGCAAAAGCACTGCCAAGGCAAAAGAACTCACCCCACAGTACTCCCTCAAGGCTTCCTCCCACTCTTTCTCATCCACCGCTGCCCTTTCCGTCCCCACCGTTTAATCTCTCCATTTAATCTACTACCCCCTCCCCCTTAATCCGCGCAAAAAAGCCCGGCGAAAATTCGCCGGGCTCTCTTTAATCTGCGTTCGAAAATTTCATATGTGCAATTTTTTTCTATTCTTCCTGTGCCTGTTCCTGTGCCTGCGCCTTTTTCGCGCTCTCAAGCTCGTCTATCCTCGCGCGAAGCTTTGCGAGAGCTTCATCGTCCATCTCCTCAACACGCTCCAAAATGTCCTGAGCTTCGCTTTTCACGCAGTAAAACGCCTTTTTCACAGACCGCCCCAGCTCCTCGCCAATCGCCTTGCCCTGTGCCGCTGTAATTTCGCCGCGCGCTACAAGCCTGTCTAGCACCTCCTTGCCTTGCGCTGCGCTAATCTCGCCGCGCGCTGCCAAATCCTCCACAAGCTCTTTAAGCTTCTCGCCTGTCAGCACAAGCGCGCCAACTCCCGCTAAAAAAATTGTTTCAAACCCGTTTCGTTCCTGATTTGCCATTTTTATATTTCTCCTTTCTTCGCCACAGCAAGGCTATGGCAGTCTGTCCCATCGGCGCTCTCGCCCAGGACCTTTATAAATTTAATCGTCCGCCCCAAAGGGGCAGCCGCGCGAGTCTACCAAAGCTCAGCCGGCTCTGTACCATTTTCGAGTCATGCGGCGGTTCATTTTCAAATAAAGGTTCTGAACTCGAAGCGCATAAAGCTGCGCCGAAAATTCCGCCGCCACCGCCCTTGCGCAAAGCGAAAACTCCGCACGCTGCGCCTCGTCGTCCAAAAGCGCCGAAACCGCGCCGGGAAATTCACACATGTCGTGGGGCGTAAACCCGTTTTTGCCGTCCAAAACCACCCCCTCAAGGCACTCGTCCCACTTTGCCACAACAGGAAGCCCGGAGGCAAGCGCCTCAATATAAGTCAGTCCCTGTGTTTCCGAGCTTGAGGCTGCCACAAAAGCATCTGCCATGCCATAATACAAGCCAACCTCTCTCCAAGGCTTCGCGCCCACAAAGAAAACCTTCTCCGAAAGCCCCTCTTCCCGGCAAAGCTCCTCAAGCCGGAGCCGCTCCTGCCCGTCTCCAACAATAAAAAGCTTCACCTCGCTCCGCTTTATCAAAAAATCCCGAAGCGACAAAATCATCTCGTCAAGATTTTTCTCCTTCGCAACCCTTCCAACGCTGACCAAAACCCTGTCGCCGTCCTTTATGCCAAGCCCTTGCCGCAAACCGCTTATCGCCGCGGTGTCGCGCCCCTCCGGCGCAAAGCGCACAAGCTCAATTCCGCTCGGAATGATAGAAACATTTCTCCAAACGCCATAGCTCTTCACAAGCCGCAAAACCTTCTGTGTCGGCACAATAACCTCGTCCGCCATGTTGCAAAAGGTTCTCGTCAGTCGCCGGGCAAAGTTTTTTGCGGCAGGCTCCAGCCGGTGCATCTTAAAAATATAGTCCGTATAATCCTCATACAGGGTGTGCATAGTGTGTACAAAGGCAATTCCAAGGCTCTTTGCCATCATACTCCCGAAAATTCCAAGCGTATATTCCGTGTGCGTGTGGATAACATCAAGCCGAAGCCCCTTAACATATCGCCGCAAGGCAGGACTTATAAAGGTTCCAAGCCGCTGCGTTTTAAAAGGAATGCTCGGCACGCGAATCACATTGCGCTCATCCTTCGGCGCGTCCGGGTCTGTTGTTGTAAAAACAAAAACCTCATGCCCCATCGCCTCAAGATTTTCCTTGAGCATCAAAACCGATGTCGCAACTCCGTTCATTCGCGGATAAAAAGTGTCTGTAAAAATGCCGACTCTCATCTCTCTGCGCCCCTTTCAATGCCTTTGCCAATTTTGCTTAATATAACTTATTCTTCGCAAAATCCGCCTATTAAATCAGCCAAAGTTTCCTTGTGTAAAAAAGCCGTCACAGCAGCCGCAGCAGCAATTATAAAAACTGCAATGCCAATTATTTTCTTCATTTTTTTCACATCCCTCGTTTTAAAAATCATATGTAAATATTAAATCTCGTCGCACACACAGCTCTCCATCTCGCAAAGCTTGTCTGCCGCCGCGCTCTCGCCGCGCACCGCGTGAAGCTGAAGCCTGTAAATCCAGCTCCGACCTTTTTTAATCGAAACATACCCTGCCGCAGACATAGCAAAGGCGCCGGCAGAGTCCACAATCATGTCCTTCATGGTGTCAAAAAGCGCTACCTGCCCCACAAGCTGCTCGCCGCTTTCCAAAACAAATTTCTGCATATTCGTTCCCAGAAAATAGTCCATCGCAAATTCATAAATTTCCCAAAGCGCACCAAGCGTCACAGCAAAGCAAAAAGCAAATATCGAAATAAAAACCGGACTAAGCGACACAGGCACAGATTCGCTCCTGTTCAAAATTCCCAAAATCGAAAATCCGACAGCCGCAAGCGCCGCACCGCTGAAGGCATGGAGCATGGTGTCCCACTGCGGAATGCGAAAATAAAAATTGTGAACCTCGCCAAGATAAATCGCGCAGTATAAAAAAACCGCAAAAGCGATTATCATACCGGACGGAATGTTAATCTTGACCTTGTGCTGCAAAAAACCCGGAAGCAGCATCGCAAAAATGCCAAGAACACACTGCAAAAGCATCAACACATAATCGCTCTTAATGCGAATGTCAAGCCCCTGCGGCATCGCCTCAACCGGCGCAAGCACAAGCCTCACCGTTACATAAGCCGCCGAAGCCACAAAGGTCCAGAAAATAAACGCAACCAATATTTTGTGATTTAAAAGCCTTCTCAACCGCTTGCCCTCCTCATTTACGCTGTGCACACCTTGTCCTTTTATGCTTACTATATTACTACCCTTTTGTTTGAATAATGTCAACAATTTGTTAAAGTACTATTAAAATAAAATTAGTTTTCGCGGTAGCACAAAACAAAAAGCACATCCCGATGGGATGTGCTTTTTTGCCTTTGCAGCTATATTTTATAAAAGCAAAAACCGCACTAAAGTTTCCACATCCGATACAAGCTCCGTGCTAATCATGCCGCATATAAGCCCTGCGGAAGCCGCCCAACCCGTCGCAGACAGCACCACCTCCTCCGCATCGGAAAAGGCTGAAATGTCATCTCCCTACGCGCTCATAAATTCCGCTTAGCGCATATAGCAGCGTATATATGCTCATCACGCTGAAATCCTGCGCATCGGCAAGCGCCGCAAGGCTTGTCAAAACCTTCCTCGGCATCCGCCGCCCAAAATCCAAGCGGTACAAAAAAACTATAACAGCCGCCGGCAAGGCGCAAAGCTTTTTTCTAAATTTCTTCGCACGCTCACCCTCGCATCAAAAGTCAGCCTCCTGCCGCGTGCCCCAAGAACATACCATATTTCATCTTAACGCGCTCAAGCTTCTGAAGCATCGGCTTTGTCGCATACCACAAAACCAAAACCGTTGCCGCCGCATGAACGCAGTCCATCGGAAAGCCCGTTATATAATAGCTAATCAAAATCGGAAGGTTTATTTCACCAAGCCACATAAGTGCCGATGCCGGATTCATAATCCCACCATAGATAACAATAACAGAAATCGCGCCAAACATCACAAGCGGAAGCCGCCGCCCTGTCAAAACCTTCCCTCGCGCAAGCGCGCCTGCCAAAAAGCCGATAAGCCCCATGGCAAACATTTGAAACGGCGTCCAAGGTCCCTGCCCGAACATAATGTTAGACACCAGCATAGACGAAGCGCCGAGCAAAAAGCCAGTCTCTGCCCCAAGCGCCACCGCGCAGATGATAACAAGCGCCGCAACCGGCTTAAAATTCGGCAACGGATAAAAAGCCGCGCGCGAAGCGATTATCAACGCACAAAGCGAAGCGAGCAAAACAATCTCCCTCGCCCTCGGTTTTCGCCCTTCAAAAGCCAGGTAAAACGGCAGCATCGCCTCGAGCATAATCAAAACCGACATGATATAATAATTTCGCCCGTCCAGCACAAAAAAACCAACAAAAATCGTCAGCGGAATCATCAGAAAAAGGCACAAAATAGCAACCTTCGCACTAAAGCTGAGCCTTCCCGAATCTGCCCCCACCTCCGGCGCATAGCTATAAGCTTCCAAATCCGCCTCCGGCGGCTGCGGCG
>JGI994J12354_10003861_pt1 | contig 13759 bp, 12 predicted proteins | sample IntmicLarv3ML3BL_FD_12354 | JGI IMG/M metagenome (IMG submission 12354)
CGGACGTTAATTATTTTCATTTCGAGCCCTGATTTTAAAAGTCAGGGCTTTTTTTTTGCCTTTTTCCCCCCCCCCCCCTAATTCTTCTGATTTTTTAGAGATACCCTATTGACATACACCGAGAAAAGTGTTATTATTAAAATCATAACTAAAAAATGATTTTCGTTAAGGTGTGTTTTAGGGGCAAATAAATGAGAAATAATTATATAATTTTAGCGATTGCTATTATTGTACTAGTGTTTTATTTTGTAAACAGAGGAGCCAAAACAGCGGTTGAGCAAAAAGCAACGCCGGAGAAAACAGCGGTAGCGGCACAAGACGTTTACAGATTTTACTTAGCAATGTATAGCACCGGTGATATGCTCGCTCTGGCAGAAGGGCATTTTATAGAAAACCCGATAGAGGTAAGGAAGAGTGACTTTAAAAAGCAAAAAGATATCATTGTCACGGCAGATGACGGCTATAAAGCTGTTATAAAACAGGCAGGGACTGATTACGTTGTCTTGTGCTCACGCCAAAAGCATATTGTGCTCTTTTTCCCGATTAACCCTGCTAAATCAAAAAAGCCGGCAAAGTATGATTTTTCTTTAACGAAAATTGAGGAATATCAAAACGTAACGGCATATAATTTTGTCGCTGAGTACACTTATGGTGATACTCCTCGGAAAATATCCAGAGTGGTTTGGTTTGGCAAGGGTGATGATAAATATTGCGGTGGGATTGATTGTTACACAACATCCCTTAAAACTGCGGGAGACGACAAAGAGTTTTACGCTTATATAAAGGATGCGTATATAGGTATTACCGAGTATGAGATGGCTGAGTTGGAAAAATCATTGGACGCTTACAAGAGGGTTGACCGGCTTAATGTCGGACGATATATATATTACATCTCCGGGCACGATAAAAAAATCGGCGCAGAACTAAAGTCAAAATACAGTGCTTTAATTGATAGGCATGAAGAATATAGAAAAGACGGAGCTTTTATTGAGGATGCTGATTCTATAAAACATCCAACACATCAACCCACAGCGAAACAAAGCAAGAAATAAGGTAAGCTTTAGGAGTGTAGTAATGAAAAAGGTATTTATTATTTTAATGACTGTCACAATTTCAATTGTGCTTTATGTTGTTATAAGCAAAGCAGGTGCTGATTCGTATAAAGTGTATTCAAACAATAATGATTTGGTTTATAAAGACACTGAGGGAATAGTAAATATAGTTTATAACAACAAAGAAGAGCAAGCGCTCCACTTTGAAAATGGCGTTACATTATACAAAAAAATCATTGTTAATAAGATGCCTATCATTCACAGTGATTTTGTTAGTCAATACTTTTGGTTTGAAAATGAATTTCTCGCCCAAGGAGAAGGCCTTTGTTGTGCTATCTTGTGTCCGAGTAAAAAGCATATCCTTTGGGTGCTGCCTATGTTTAACTCCTATATAGCTAAAAATCCATATAAGCTTAATCTTGAGAAGTTTCGCGACTATAAAAACGTGACATCTTATAAACTTTCATTTGAGTATGAAGAGTTTGACCATTCATCTGATACTATAATTTGGCTAGCAAAAGAGGATGACCAATATTGTGGCGGAGCTGAGTTTTACCCGCTGCCACTTAACATTGAAAAAATTACTGAAGAGGATGAAAAGTTTTATTCTTATATTGGTGATGCTTTTATAGATCTCAGCAACTATGTTATAGGGGAAGGAAATAAAGCGCTTGATAATTACACAGAGATATATACGTTAAGTTCTTGGTGGTTTTACCCGACTTACTCTTCTTATGTGCCATATATCACCCTTCATGACAAACAGGCAGGCGATGAGTTAAGTTCAAAGTATGAAAATTTAATAAACAGATTGATTAAATATAGAAAGAATGGTCAGATTAATAATCAAAGTGCACTTTCGAATTATAGCAATCCATTGGTACAAATAAAACATAAATTAGCTAATTCGGATGAAGACCGTTCAACTTTGCCTTTACAGGGTAAATTGCCAAAAACTGAAGAAGAACTTAAGATTTATATAGCTATAGCAGATAAGAGGATAAATGGAACACCTGATTTTTACGGAGAGCCGGTAAAGTTCGCGCTCGAAAAAGAGGGGTTGCGTGTAAGCTCAGCAGGGCTTGATAAAAAGTGGAATACAGCTGACGACCAAATATTTTTGCGCAAATATTCCGAGGAAAAATAAGCGTCGGTTTAAGGAGCTTTTAGTGAAAAAGGTTGGATTTATAATTTGTTGTGTTGTGGTTTTAGCGTTGTTTTGTTTTAATTTTATAAATAGAGAGGATAAGCAAAAGGTAACTCTAAAAGAAGAACACGTTAAAGTGCAAAATGCTTTCCAAGTACAAGAGCCGATAGCTTTACAAGAGATATATCATTACTACTATTCAGAATCTTACTTTAATAATGTGCTCTCTTCAGCTGAAGGAAATTTTACGGAAGAGAACAAGGAAATTAAGGCGAGTGACTTCATCTCAAACGAAGATATTGTTGTCAAAGCAGATGACGGCGCTGTTATTTTTTTTAAGCAGGTAAGGGGGTATTATGTAGCGTTGTGCTCAGACAAAAAGCATATTGTAGCTGTCCTTTTTTTAAATCCCGGGACCCAATACAACTTTTCTCTAACCAAAGCAAACGGATATCAAAATGTGACGACTTACAACTTTAGTGCAAATAAAGAAATATCCGAAGTGTTATGGTTTGACAATGATAATGATGAATATTGCGGTGGTATTAACTGCTCTCCAATGCCTTTTAAAGCAGGCAGGGAAGGCGAAGAGTTTTATAATTACATAAAAGATGCATATATTGGTATTGCTGAAAGTGAGATGGATGATTTTGCAAAATCATTGGATTCTTATGAGAGGTTTAATAAGTTCAACGTTGGCAAATACATATATTACATCTCTGCGTATGATGGGAAAACCGGCAGAGAGCTAAAGTCGAGATATAGCGATTTAGTTGATAGGCATAATAAATATAGATACGACGGCACTTTCTATAGAAAACAAAGGTTTAACAGGGATATTTTAGGTAAACCGATGACACATTAAAATAAAACCGGAACGGTCTTAACAAAAAACCGTTCCGGTGCTAAATTTAACATTTATCCTATTCTTCACTGTTTAGCGGTGTGTAGCCGGTTTTTGCAACTAATTCCTGCCCCTGCTTGGAAAGTATCCATTCTATAAACAGTTTGGTGTTTTTACTCTCTTTTCCCTTGATAGTTACAGCGTAAAAATCGCTCGCTATGGGGTATGTGCTGTTTGCGACATTTTCACGAGTCGGTTTTACGCCGTCTATAGCTATGAGCTTTATATTTTTACTTTTTTCCATTTCGGTTACGTAATATAGGAAGGAATACCCTATGGCATTTTTACGATTTCTGTATCCGGTCGCCTGCAAAATATGTCCCATTCCCTCAAATACCAAATCTTTCGGTGGGTTCATTAAAGGGGTATCTCCCATAAAACGTTGCATGGCAGACTGGCTTCCGGAGTTTTTAATTCGCTGAAACGCTTCAATAAAACTAAAACCACCGCCCACTTGCTTCCAGAGTTTGGTCTTTCCCGTGTAAATATCTTTAATCTGTTTTGTGGTCAAGCTATCAACGTGATTGCTGCCGTTGACAAAAAAGACAAACGCCTCGCGCCCTATAGGCGTCATCTCAAACTCTACGCCATCTTCTTTTGCCTCTTCAAGCTGCTCTTTGGAAGGAGCAGCTACAAATATTATGTCCACTTGACCTTGCATAAGGTTGCGGTAAGCGTTGACTGTATTCGTACAATTGACTATATTATCCGGATATAAATACATATAATTTGGACGATCGTAAGTATATCGGCTTTCATAGTTTTCATCTGTAGGGTATACTGCTTGGGCAAACGCCGCATACAGCGGATAAAGCGCGGTTGCGCCGTCAAGCACCGGCATATCTTTATCAATTTTCAGTTTTGACGGCTCCGATAAAGTAACTGCTTTGGTGCCGCTTTTGTGCGGCTCATAATCTGCTAAATTAAGATTACTGTTGCCAACTTGCTCAAATTTATCGTTGTATATCGGTTTTATTGTTTTATAAGCCATAATTCCAATGCTAAAGACCAGTAAGCTGACGATAAATATTACGGTTGACCTCTTCTTTAATTTGCCGTAAATGGCTGCAAAAGGTATGGAGAATATTGCCACTACAAACATTAGAGGAGCTAAAATATACATTATAACGCCACCGCTACTCATGACGCCAATCATAATCGCCCCGAGTGACATATTAAAACAGAGAACTATTAACAAAATACTTAGAAAAAGTTTTAATCCAAAGTTTAATTCTTTTTTACTCATGATTTTTTACTCCTTGCTGTTTAGCGGTGTGTAGCCGGTCTTTTCTATCAGTTCCTGACCTTGCGGTGATAATATCCATTTTATAAATTTATCCACATTGGGGTTTTTGTTATCGCTTCTTGTGACAGCAAAAAACTCGGCAGACAGGGGGTATGTTCCGTTCTTTACGTTCTCGCGTGTGGGCTTTACGCCATCAACGGCTATAAGTTTGATATTATTATTTTGTACCATTTCAGTAACAAAGAACAGAAATGAATAGCCGATGGCGTTTCCATGATTTCTGTAAGATGCCGCCTCTTTTATTATGCCGCCCATACCATCAAATTTGTCTTTTCGTGGTGGAACAGCGGGCGTTTTGCCGTCCATAAAATTTACAAAAGCAGTTTGACTGCCGGAATCTTTAATACGTTGATATGCCCGTATAAAATGCAAATTGCCGCCGACCTGCTTCCAATTTAAAATATCTTTTGTGTATATTTTTTGAATCTGCTCTGTTGTAAGGGAATCAACCTTATTTTTGCTATGTACAAAAAAGACGAACGCTTCTTTGCCTATTGGCGTGAACACAAGCTCAAAGTCTTTATCTTTCACACGTTCCAACTGCTCTTTTGACGGACCTGCAACGAAAATAATGTCAGCATTGCCATATATCAAATTTTGATACGCATGTATTGTTGCCGTGCAAGATACCGAGCTTGTCATGTTTCCGTATTGCTTCCGATATTCGTCTGTTTCTAATGCATAGTTATCCTTAGGGTAAACAGCTTGGGCAAATGCCGCATACAGCGGATAAAGGGCAGTTGCACCGTCAAGTCGCGGTAACTCATCATCAGGTGTGAATTTTAATGTTGCCGGTTTATCAAGCTTGGTAGCTTTTGTTCCTTCGGAAAAAGGTGAATATTGTAAAAGATTGATTTCCCCATCTCCTACAGCCTCATATCTATTGTAATATTTGTTTTCGAAATTTCTGTACGATGCTAACACAAAAAATATAAGCATTAATGATAAATAGATAATTTTAAGGTGTTTTGGTCTGCCTAAAAGCAATGACCTTAAAAATAGTATAACGCAGATAACTGTTATAGGCGCTGCTAAATTGAACCAGCCGAGAAGTGTTAGCACAGACATATACAAACATATAAATATGCCTATGCCGGTAACTAATATACTTAGTGTCCTTTTAAATACTTCCATCTTTCTTTCCTGCTTTCTATACTATTTTAAAGGTGTGTACCCTGTTTTTGCAACTAACTCCTGCCCCTGCTCTGAGAGTATCCATTTTATAAATGGTTTGATATTTTTATTCTCATTTCCTTTTAGGGTTACAGCGTAAAATTGAGTGGTAAGCGGGTAGGTTTTGTTTGCTATATTTTCGCGCGTTGGTTTTACGCCGTCTATATTTAATAATTTTATGTTGTTGTTTTTTACCATTGAAGTTGAGTAAAACAAGAATGAATATCCTATTGCGGTATCATAGTTTCTGTACTGCGCCACATTTGTGATAATTCTGCTCATTCCGGTGGAGCGGTATTCTTCTGTTGGTGTTAAAAGCGATGTGTCTCCCATAAGGGAAACCATTCTGGTTTGACTTCCTGAGTCTTCTTCCCGCTGGAAGGGTTTTATTACTTTATCTACGCCGCCGACTTCCTTCCAGTTAACAATTTTACCGGAATAAATACCCTTTATCTGTTCAACGGTTAAGTTGTCAATGCTGTTTTTGCTGTTCACAAAAAAGACAAACGCCTCATGACCTATGAGCGTAAACTCCATTTCAACGCCCTTATCTTTTGCTCCTTGCTCCTGCTCTTTTGAAGAGCCCGCGACAAATATTATGTCTGCCTCTTTTGCTATTAAGCGTTTGTACGCCGTTTTTGTTGTTGTGCAAAGCGCGATATTATTGTTATCTTTCTTTTTTTCATAGCCATAATCGTCTTTTGGGTAAACTGCTTGTACAAAAGCTGCATACACCGGATATAAAGCTGTCGCACCGTCAAGTCGCGGCAAATCTTCTGTAATTGCAAATGTTGATGGTGCGTCCAATGTCGATAATAAATTACTTTTGTATTCATTAAAAGGTCGGTAGTACCAAAGTTCCAGTTTTGTTTCCGCTAATTTCTCGGTTTTGTTATAGTAGTACGAGTGGATATTCGCTCCAAATATTGTGAGTGCACATAAAGCCAATAGTATGCCAAAAACAATGAGAACTTTTTTCTTTATTTTGCCCCAGATAAGATAGAGGATAAGTATAATCAATATAAACAAAAACCACTGTGTCGCAGCCAGGTGTATATGCGATGCTTTTCCGGCAGGACTGGAAATGTAGCTGAAAGGCATGAGTATAGCTACAAAAAACAAGAAAATAAATGTTATAAATATTTTCATTGGCAATGTTAACATTCTATTTCATCTCCTTAGTTAGGTTTTTAGATGTTTTTCCAAATACTTTTTTATGGTGTTCTTATTTTAATAACATACAGCTGATAAAAGATTTATTCTGCTTTTCCTTCCTCTTTTTTGTCGTCTTCTTTCTTCTTATCTTCTTTTGGCTTTTTGGTAGTGGAGTTGGGGAAGTACCTTACGCCAACGCCGACATAACTGTTGCCGGAGAGCATATTATACCAGCCACCGCTAAGCCATAAATTATTGCTGTGACCAATTGATGGTACCCTATAATCTAAGAGGAGATTAGTATCAAAGCCCGATGATGGCACAAAAGCATCAACAGAAAAGCGCATATTGTTATTAAATAACATTTGGTCAAACCCTGCGCCAAAACTGCTCTCAATGATGCCGTATCGCACGAAGGAGGAGTCAGAGACCCTCTTGCCGAGCTGTGCGTTGAACTTGCTCTTATCGCTAAGGTCAGCAACACCACCGCGGAACATATTGTCGTCGCCGTAATAAAGGTTGAAATTGAGGTCGCTGCGACTGTTGTTTTTCCCTGACGGTGCTACTTGCAAACTTATATCCGGATCTATTTTTATTGATGGGAGATTGCCATTTAAGTCTGTAACTGTTGCAGCTATTGTCTCAACAGAGTCGCCAACACCCTTTAATGAGCGTGAGATATCAAGAACATTCTCTATAAGCTCAGGAGTTGCTTTTTTGATTTCACCGGTAATAGCAGGTAAGTCTGCTGAAGATTTCTCAAAGTTGTCAGTTATAGTATCAAACTTTGTGAGATTTCTGTTAAGTGAGTCTATTATCGCCGGTAACCCTTTTAGTGTAGTGTTCAGATTATCTGAAATTTCAGGCAAGTTTTCTGTTCCTGACTCAACGTTAGCCAAAATATTCGCTAAGCGATATGTGCTGCTGTTAAGATTGTCTATCATCTTATTTAGGTCTTCAACCATTTTGCCGTCTTGTCCAAGTACTTCTAATTGCGCTGCGATATTATCTGCTCTTTGCGTTAATGAAGCTACATTCCTTAGCGCCAAAGAGATGTTTGTTGCAAAGTCACCCTCGGTAACTTTAGCGAGACTATGTGATATCTTCTTAGCATCAGTTGAGATTACCATTAAGTTATCTGCTATAACATTCACCTTCTTATGGTTGTCAGTTGCGATTTTTGTTAAAATAGCTGTGAGCTCACCGGCTTTTAGCGTTGTTGTATTTAAGTTTGTCAGTATTCCCTTAAATTGTGCAACAGTCTCTTCATCTCCAAGTACGTCATTTATTGTCTTTGTTGCTTCGTTTAACTGCTCCACCAGGTCAGTAGCTGAGCCGATAAGCTTATTTATGTCTGCAAGTGAAGCACCATCTACAGTATCACCTGCCTTAACCTTATTTCCGGCAGGGTCGTTTGGCTTAATATCAACAAATTTTTCGCCGATAATGCCACCCATGCCGAGATTAAAAGCGTAATTATCGTAGAGTGCGACATCTTTAAATACCTTCACTCTAACAAGCGCTTTGCTGCTTGAGTTATCAATGCCGATATATGAAACGTTTCCAATTTTCACACCTGAAAGGCGAACATCAGTGCCTACTGTCAGCCCGCCGGCGTCGGTAAAGAGTATTTCTATTTCATATCCGCCACGTTGTCCGCCAAATTTTGTGAAAGATGAGAGGATAAATATAAATAGTGCTATCCCCAAAATAAACATTATTCCGACTTTTACTTCATTTGATAATTTCATAAATTACTTAACCTTTATTGGACCTTCTGTTTGACCGTTTAAAAATTGGTGTAAAGCGCTGCTATTGCTCGACTTAATCTCATTAGGGCTACCGACAAACTCAAGCGCGTGATTGTATAAAAAGGCAACCCGATTTGAAATGGTCATAACGCTCTTTATATCATGTGTAACAACTACAGCAGTCACTCCGCGGCTCTCTTTTAATGACATTATGAGGTCGTCGATAGTAGCCGAGATTATTGGGTCAAGCCCACTGTTCGGCTCGTCATAGAGCAATATTTTTGGTTCCTGTATTAAACTTCTAGCTATACCTATTCTCTTTTGCATACCACCGGAGAGCTCATCAGGGTAGAGTTCTTCGGTGTTTGACATACCGACCGCTTTTAATGTTTCCGCTATTTTTTTTTCTATTTCCGAGTCACTGAGTTTTGTATGTTCATATAAGCTGAAACCCACATTCTCTCTTACTGTTAAAGAGTCAAAGAGCGCTCCGTACTGAAAGACAAAGCCAACCTCTTTAAGGAGCTTTATATATTCATCTTTTGGCATTTTTGACGTGAGTTTTATCCCTAAAACTTCTATTTCACCACTCGTTGGGTGCAAAAGCCCGCAGATTAAGCGTAAAAGCGTACTCTTTCCGCTTCCTGACAGTCCAACTACGGTAAAAATCTCGCGAGCGAAAATATCGAGATTTATATTTTTCAAAATCTCTTTTCCGCTCACGCTGTATGATAAATCGCGTAATTTTATTATCGGCTCTGTCAAGCTTTAGATCTCCATCAGATAATTTTCCGGAACCATGTGTGCCGCGCCATTATTTTTAAGCAGCTCTGCTACATTCGTCGCTACCAAACGGCTGATTGTCTTTACCAGTTCGCGACCTGAAAAAGTCCCGCTGTAGTCATCAACATAAATCGGCGTTCCAAAGATTACTTTAAGCCCGTTTCGGTGAAATCCTCCGCGGTGGGGCATAAGGCGGTCTGTGCCGATAATTGCTGCCGGCACTATTGGCACCTTAGCTTTAACGGCTATAGTCGCTAAGCCCAGTTCCGGCTTTAAAAGCTGTCCGTTTTTGCTTCTCGCGCCCTCAAAGAACATGGTCATAACGTGCTTGTCTTTTAAGATTTCTATAGCGTTTGTGATAGCGCTCCTGTCAAATTTACCTCTTTTTACCGGAAATGCGCCGAGTTTCGTCATTACTTGCTTTAATATCGGCACCTTGAAAAGCTCGCTCTTTGCCATAAACGAGATTGGACGCGTTGACGAGAAAGCGAGGACAGGAGGGTCAGCGTAGCTGCAATGGTTTGCAGTGATTATAAGCCCTGTATCATCGGGGATATTCTCTGCGCCAAGCACCTCAAGCCCACCGGTTAAACTTGTGACTATGAGCCCAAGTCTGTTTATAAAGCGGTAAAATGAGTTCATTACATAAGACCTTTGAGTCCGCCAACACCTTGCGGCATCAAGCTACCCATCTTCTCTTCGCGCAATTTTTCACTCATTTCAAGTGCTTCACTTACCGCTGCTGTGACGAGGTCTTCAAGCATCTCAGCATCTTCGGGGTCAATAACTTCGGGGTTGATTTTCACCTCAACTATTTTGCCAAGACCGCTCGCGGTTGCGGTTACCATGCCGCCGCCGGCAGACGCGGTAACTCTATCTGCTTCAAGCTCTCGCTGTGTTTCTTCCATTTTACGTTGCATATCCATCATCTGTTTTTGCAACATCTTGCCGATGTTTCCACCGCCACCCATTCCAAATCCCATTTTTATGTCTCCTTTTTTACCCTTCAAATCTTCACCCTGCGTTGGGTTTAAGATTAAACTGTTTTACCAATCTTAACCGATGTCAATTTACAATGCTTTGTATTGATCTTATCCTATTTTTATTTTATAAATATTCGTTGAAAACCGATATGTAGCGGTCGCCGCTGTCCGGGAATATCACCACAATATTTTTATCCCTGTTTTCTGCTCGTTTTGCCACGTTTATAGCAGCGAATGCTGCAGCGCCGGCAGATATTCCGACGAACAAGCCGTTTTCTTCTGCCATCCTTTTCGCGGTTTTGATAGCGTTCTTTGTGCTGACACGCTCTATTTCATCAATTAAATTTACGTCCAGTATCTCCGGTATAAACCCGGCTCCGATTCCCTGCACACCATGAGCGCCCGGCGGCTCGTGACTCAGCACTGCGGACTCCTCCGGCTCAACGGCAATGATCTTTATATCCTTATTCTTCTCTTTTAAATATTTTCCAACGCCGGTTATAGTGCCTCCGGTGCCAACTCCGCATACTAAAATATCAACATTCCCCTCCATATCTTCCCATATTTCAGGGCCGGTTGAGGTGTAGTGCGCGTGTGCGTTCGCAGGGTTGGTAAATTGTCCCATCTGCACATATTTTCCGCTTTTTTCAAGCTCGTTCGCCTTTTCTATAGCGCCCTTCATCCCCAAAGAGGCATCAGTCAAAATGAGCTCTGCGCCAAGCCAGGACATCACGCCGCGCCGCTCTCGGCTCATAGACTCAGGCATAACTATCGCGATATCATACCCCATGCTTTTAGCTATAGCCGTAAGCCCGATACCTGTATTGCCGCTGGTTGGCTCAACGATGATTTTATCTTTGGTTAAAATTCCTTTTTTGATTGCATCATTTATGAGCGCGAGCGCAACACGGTCTTTGACTGACGAAAGAGGGTTGAAAAACTCCAATTTCGCAAAGATATTATGTTCGCCCTTTAGCCTTACTATCGGCGTACTTCCTATTGACTCTGTCAAGTTGACAAATTTCATACAATAATATTATACATTATTTTCTTGCATTTGTAAACTATTTTGTTCAATCATAAAATGAACTTTTTGATATAGAAAAACCATCTCAAATTATATTGACAATTAATTAATCAAAAAAAAGATGAGAATATAAAAATAGACAATATTGACTTAAGATAATAACTGTGGTATAATAGCACTACAAATATAATTTAAAAAGGGTTTTAGTATGAAAAGTCATTTAAAAATCGGTTTTGCGACAGTTATTTTATTGTTAGTTTTTCTAGTCGGTCAACTCTTTTCGCAATCCGCAACAGCCAATATAAACGTTGTGGTGAACGGGGCGAAATTGCAGCTTAAGCAGCCGCCAATTATGCAAAACAGCACTGTTTTAGTGCCGTTGCGCGGCGTGTTTGAATCGCTCGGCGTAACCGTCTTTTATGACGGCGATATACACTGCATAACCAAAGATAAAACAGTCTATTTGACGAATCGCGGTATGTACAGTTCCACAGGCGAATATTGTCTTTTTGTTGATAATGTAGAGGTGGAAATTTACCAACAGCCGCCTATAAATTATAAAGGCAATATGATGGTGCCTGTACGCGTTATCTCTGAGGCACTTGGCGCAAAGGTAGGGTGGAATAATAAAACCAATACCGTTACCATAGATGCTGATATTAACCCTGCATTTGCGTTAACAGCCGCAGAAGTGGAAAAATGCGAGGCATTTACCTTGCAACAAGCGCGAAAAACAGCAGAAAATAATACTATTTATAAATATTATGAGCGAAATCGTGAATTTTGGTACAGTTATGCCTCATATAAAAAGGGAGTGAAGTCACAAAATATAGGTTATTTTGATGAGAAAACCGGATCTATTGATATTATTCAAATATGCATCAGCGGTGAAATAAGCGTTGAAAACTACTATACAATTGATGAAAGCGGAGACCCTGATGCGACAGTAGTGAAATATAAGTTAGCACCCCACGCGGCATATCTGCCTTTCCAAGAGAAGTACGATGGGCTTCTCGGCGGAGTAGCGTATGTGGGAACGAACGAAGCAGGAGTTTCACAGTTTAAAAAAGAGTATTTTTCCAAAGCTCCAACCTCGTTGTTGACAGAAACATCAATAACTAAGGTTAATCATGACGGCGATGAACTTTACTATATATTTCCAAAGTATGAAGGCACAAATATAGTTGTTCGCGCTATAACCGTAGATAAAAATTACAACACAATCTATGGGAAAACTCTTTATAGCGGTTTAGGTCCCGTGCTTTTGCGCGCCAATATTTCAGACTTGTGGGCAAATACAGAGGTAACCTTGACCTTTAAAGATGATATAGTAACGTTCAGTCCGCATATCAGTCTTATGGACGGAAGTGTTGATGGGTTGCCATATCATAATGTATTAGACTTAACGCTTAACTGAAAAATAATATTATGCCACTAATATCAAATAAGGGTCTTGACTTAGAGCAAGACCCTTATTTATTTGAAAATGTTACGATAAATTCCACTATTTTGTCGTGATATTCAGCTGCTTTTTCTCATCGTTCCATTCGGTTTTTATGTTTAAATATTCTGCCAAATCTTCTATAGGAATATATACTTTACTACTATAGTCAAGAGTTACAATAGGACTTGAAATTACTATTTCCTTGCCGTCTATAAAGGCAGGAAAAGGTATTGTTCTGCCGTTAAATTCAAGCGCAAATAAGTCGATGTTGTCTTTATTGAGCAAAGAACCGTACTGCACAGCAAAGGTTCCCCACTCGTTGTGGCTATAGCGCGCAGGCGAAGGGCTGCTTCGGACAAAATCAGACGGGCTGGTATAACGTTCGCCCAAAACCTGCTCTATTCCACCGTCAATCTCAATGCCGTCACGCAGCTTAGCTATATCCTTTTTAAATTTTTTCAAAGATTCATAATTTTTTGCAGGTTGAAATCCGTCTTTTATGCCTGTTTTTATCTCCAACAGCTTATATTTTGCATAATAATAGACTTTCATGCCAAAAATCTCTTCAACTTCATCGGCAGGAAGATATATTTTATTATTTATGGTTACTGTAGGATTAAATGTTAAAAACTCCTTGCTATCTATAAAAATATTAGCATCGGTAGCTATTGCCTTATATTTTTCGTCAAAGATATTTGTCGGCTGTTGATTATTGTGCCTATTGTGCTGTATTTTTATCTCAAAACGCTCAGAAATCTCTTCCAAGTGAAGATATATGGTATCGTTAAAAACTAAAATAGGGTTAGCCATTATAAGTTCTGCGTCATCAATGAAAACAGGAAAATCTGCAATATTTGATGCATACATAGCGTAATTTACGAAAACATATGATGCGTATTCCGGTACAGGCAATAACTGTTGCTTTTCTCTGTCCCAATTTATTTTTGCTCCAAATGCGTTTTCAATATCTTGCGCGGAAAGATATATATTGTCTGTAGCATAAGATTCGCTGGTATTGCCGTTTAGGTGTAAAA
>JGI994J12354_10003863_pt1 | contig 13759 bp, 9 predicted proteins | sample IntmicLarv3ML3BL_FD_12354 | JGI IMG/M metagenome (IMG submission 12354)
ATTATCCAACAAATGCATATTAAAATCAAGTCCTTTCTTGTCAGCCGCACAATAACATGCTAAAATGAGCTTGAATCATCTAGTGTTTCATCATTCGGAATTAACCGAAAGGACTATACTTATATGAGTAACAATCCCGCCTTTAAATTCACCCCCGGAGCGCCGCTCATCCTCGACGGAGGGTTTGGCACCGAGCTTGCAAAATGCGGGCTTACCGCCGCCGATTTCGCAGGGAATCTAGGTTTGCCGCTAAATCAGGACGGCAACCTCGACCTGCTCGCGCTCACGCGGCCCGATATCCTGTCCGGCATTTACCGCGCGTACCTCTATGCGGGTGCGGACATCATAACCACCTGCACCTTTAGCTCAACCGAAATCGAGCAGGAAAAGTTCCAAACGGAGCATCTTGTCTCCGACATAAACCGCGCCTCGGCGAAGCTCGCTTTGGACGAAGCGGCGAAATTTTCGACGGCAGAGCACCCTCGATACGTCGCAGGCTCTGTTGGCCCAACCTCGCATTCGCTCACCTTCGCGCTCATTGAGGACGAGGATTTAGATGAGGACGACGCGACGGACGACCTTGCCGACAGCTACGCAGGGCAGATTGCGGCGCTGGTTTCCGCCGGAGTGGATTTGCTGATACTCGAAACATTTTTCGACGTAAAGAACTCGCGCGCCGCGCTTACCGCCGCCGCTGAGGTCTTTGAAATTCTTGGAAAATCCGTACCTATAATCGTCTCCGCTACGATTGCAAACGGCGGACGGCTGCTTACGGGACTGACTGCTTCGCAGTATTTCCACAAACTCACAAATGACCCGCACTTCGGCAAACTTATAAGCGCGGCGAGCCTAAACTGCTCGTTTGGCGGCGAAGCTCTTGGCGAATATCTCGCGGAGCTTGCTAAGGAGACGGCGCTGCCGCTGTGCTTCTACCCGAATGCGGGGCTGCCCGCGCCGGACGGGAGCTATTCCGAAACTCCGGAACATTTTGCCGCCGTGATTAAAACTCTGAATGAAACCGTATCGCTCTCTGTCACAGGCGGCTGCTGCGGCACAACGCCTGCGCATATTGCGACGCTCGCAGCGGCGTTTACCAAGGCGTAATCTCGCCGAATAATGCGCTGGTCTGCAAAGGTGCCTTTGCGCTGGTTTAAATTTGGAATCCGGTGCGACGCAGCTTAAATTCATACAAATGAAACATCCGCCGGCGGCTCTGCTCAGGCAGAACTTTCGGCGGATGCCTTTTCGTCTATTCACCTAAAATTTATACAGCGTTGTTGTATGTCCCCCATCTAAAAGCATCTATTCGGCAATAGTGATTAGCTTCACCGGGCCAAGCATTCCTACAGGCTCGAGCACCGAGTATGTGGAGGTAGCAACCGGAGCCTGTCGCTTGAGCGAGCTATCCAAAAGCGGTCCTCTTGCCGGATTCGTACATACTTCAACAACGAGGGTGTTGTCGCCGATTTTTACGCCTTCCGTCAGGTCAAACACATACGGCGAAGCAATTCTGCAACCCATATTTACGCCGTTCAGCGTGACCGTTGCGTCCTCGCAGACACGCCCGAGATCTAGGTGCAGCGAACCCTTTTTCTCAACCGAAAATACGGTTTCGTATATCAGCTTTTCGTTATAACGCGGGAAAAGCTCCAGCGCGCCGAGGTCTGTCAAACCGGGTAGCTCCAGTGTTCTTTCTTCGCGCGAGCCCGGATAAAGCGTAACTTTCCAGTTACTAAGCCCGGTCTCGCCAGACTGAACAGGCTCCCTCTCCGCCGAAAGCTTGTCACTGAACACATAAACTTTTGATTCAAACTGTCCTAACGCTACGTCGATAAATGTGTGGCCTTTCACGCGTTCCGAGCGGCAAGCGCAAAGCTCGCCATCCACTGCGTTAAAAACCATCACCGGGCATTCCAACGGAAACTCAACCGTAACGGATATGCTACGGCTCGGCTCTTCGTTATGCAGCATATAGAAATGCGCACCGTTTTTCACAAAGTGATTATACCGCAAAAAATGTTCGTAATGCGAGGTTTTTATGTCATGCAGACCCGCTTTTGTTAGCTCGCCCGCAAGCTCCGTCAGCTCGATAACCGGGATGTCGTCAACCTTCGAATCGATATTGCCCAACACGTCGCAATACCCGACAGGTCGTTCATCGACAAAGCAAACATATACGCCTGCTTTACTTGCTTCAAGAAGAAACGGCACAACATCCTTCGGCAAATATTTGCACCCCGGAACAATAAGCGCGCCGTACCTCCCGTCGTTGATTACCAGTTCCCCTCCGGCAAGGGCTGTTTTGTAGAACTCTCTGTCTGTCAGCGCATCACAAGGAATTACATCGTAATCAATTTGATGTGTTGCCAGTTCTTTGCCCGCCCTTTGAAAGTGCTGGAATTCGCCTGCCCACTCCGATTCCGCATGGTAAAGTATCGCGGCTGTCGCAACATGCGAGCTTCCGTCCATAACTGCGCACATGCGGTTTGCGTAATCGCTAAGCAATTTTTCCTTCCCGATGTCGGAGCGCGTACTGCGCGCCGGAATGAGTTTGCCGACTCCGTTCACGAGCAGGTGGTCAATAATAAACTTCGTATACTTCAATGTGCCGATGTTGCCATACAGCGCCATATATTCACAGACGCTATACCCCCGTTTCAACGGATTTATGTGTCCCTCCGAGGACGCAAGTTTCGCAATACCGTAGTGGTAAAACTCACCGTCGCTGTCAAAGCTTCCGTACTGCGCAAATCCCATATAATCCGCGCCGGGAATCATCTGTCCGCAAATTATATCGACACCGGCCGTGTCCTGATACTTTTGCGCCCTGAAATAGTGACCCGGGCCGCAGCCGAGGTGAGCGTGCGAATTTTCATCCTCCAGAGTGTGCCCCATGTAACCGACACCATATGATTTCAGAAATTTGTAAACTTGGCCGTTATAGTTTTCCGAAAGCAGGCGCGTTACCGCGTCCATGTACTTGTACCGGACAACACGGGTTATTTCCCCGCAATCGTACCAAAGACAGGGCAGCAACAGGCTATAATTCCTGCCCAATTCTTTCGCAAGCAAATCTTTCAGCTCCCCGCACCATGGAAGCGGGATTGGAGCGCCGTTTTGTAGGACACTGCCGGGCAGCACATGAAAATCGTAGTTGTCAACATTTCCGATTTCCGGCTCATCGTAGAAAAAACCACTCCATGTAACGCCGATTTCATCGCGAAGGTGCTCGATATGCGGCATGTGCACTTTATCAATCTGAACTTTTACCGACTCGCGGTCAATCAGATTCATATAGTGTGGGCGGCCGCCCTCCGTCGTTTGGAACAGCAGGAATATTCTCCATACTCCCTCGGGAACGTCTATCTGCAAAATACCGTCATTGTATTTATCGGTCACATCGACGGCTGTTTCATTTTGGTACCTGCCGTCCGCGCCCCTCTTCATCATTACTGCGTACAAAAGCCTCTCACGGCGTTCGGGTGCCATAATTTGAAGCAACACATCGCCACGGTACACGTTTGCATTTTGAAAATTCTCAACCAAAAACGTCGCGTTTTTGACCGGCCCGACAGCCTGTGTGTGCCGCTCAATTATGTAGGCTTTTGCCAGGTCTTCAAACTCTTTTTCCGTAAACGCACCGTTAGCGGCACCGGTCGGGAATGGCGCGGCGTCCTGAATCCAATATGTCATTTCAAGCTCACGGCAAACCTTTGAAATCCGGTCAAGCAGCGAAAACCACTTTTCGTCAAAGCGCTGCAACTCCCTGCCCCTTTCAAAAAGCAGCACCATTGAGCTAATTCCGCTTGATTTCAGCCTCTGAAACCGCTCTCTCAAAATCTCCTCGGTCATATCTGTCCCAACGCCGGTAAACGGGAAAATATGATTTTCAAATTGGTTATTCACAAAAATATTATTGTTCATTTTATTTCTCCACAAATTATTTTCGGCCAATTAGGGTCATATGCGCACTATCTACATTGTACATAACAATATTATAGATACTGCAATCAGTTTTTCAATTATTATAGTTTACAGTAATAAACGGAAATGCTATATAAAATAGCCAATAATCGAAGATGTCTACCCTCATTTTTGCCGTTTAATAGTTCATCCCACCATTAATTTTTGCAGTATATCTCGTAGTTTACACTTAATCCATGTAAATTTCAACACTTCGGCTTGTTTAAAGCCTATTGTAAAACACCTTGCTGCAGCACCCTGCAATGAAATAATTGTTTGGATGCTAACCCAAAACAGCCTTAATCTCGCTGCTTTCAGGTTAGCATCCGATTTTTCCTGTCCATATTGCTTGATTTTCCAAAAATATCATGCTATACTGTCCAATATTTAATTGAATAAAGTTGCATTGAGGGGTTTCAAATTGGGGAAATAGCGGAGCTTTTGCTTATGAAACGTCTGGCAGCGGACAAATTATTTGGAGCGAAGATATACTTCCCGAGATTCAATCTCATATTGAAAAAAACGAATATTCCGAAAAAACGGAGACTTCTCTTTTTCGTGTAAGGATTTCCAGAATTTCGACCTTGACGGGTTGGCGGACGGCAGCTTCATCTATAGTGGACCCACCCTATCTCATCACTTGTTCCACATACAACGAACAGGGGGCATGGGACGAACAATCTGAAAAAGATTTGCTTGCATTTTTGGACAAAGCCCATATTAAGGGCGTTCGTTTTGCGCTTTCAAATGTTTTGAAAAGCAAGGGCAAGGAAAATCTTGCTTGACTGGCTCGAAAAAAACAGGGATAAATTTAAGTCTCTTCCGCTAAGTTTCACTTATGCAAATTCAAACTATCACACAAAAAACCGTTCAGGCAAAACAGCAGAAGTATTGATAGTCAATTATTGAATTCAGTATCCTTAGCCGCATAGAACCTTTGAAACGGTGCAATTCCCGGATAATTGAGAGGACGACAGTAGCTATGAGCGAAATCAGCACAGCATTCAGCTTCTATTTGGAGGGTACTAGTTGCGGCGTACATTTTTTCGGCCCGCCGAAAGAAAAAGCGCCGCTTTTCATAATGCCCGTTTTCGACGATGTTCCGGACTTGATTGCAGCGCAGCACAAGCGGCTGGACAGTATTGTCGAAGCAGAAAAAACACCGTTTACTCTTGCAGTCTTTGGGGTTCGCGATTGGATGAACGACCTATCACCCTGGCACGTTCCTGCGGCGAACCGCAACGGCGACGACTTTACAGGCGGCGCGGAAGAAACCCTTGGCTGGGTGCTGGGCTCCCTGCTTCCCGCAATAGAGGAGAGGTATCCCTGCGTAATCGACGGCGCACGCGGACTTGTCGGGTACTCAATGTCGGGGCTGTTTGCGCTGTGGTCGGTTTACCAAACAGACATGTTTGATTTCTGCGCGAGCTGCTCCGGTTCGCTGTGGTACGAGGGCTTTGCCGAATACGCGGAACAGAACAAACCTCAGTCGAAATACATCTATTTAAGCCTTGGTGCAAAAGAGGAAAAGACCCGCAACCCCGTATTTGCCCGCGTCGGCAACGCCACACGGCGGATTAGCACTGCCCTTGCCTCTTCTCCGGAGGTTGTTGAAAGTGAACTTGTCCTGCACCCGGGTGGACACACAGGCTCGGCCAGCGAACGGCTCGCGGCCGCAAATTTGTGGATGGCGCGACGTGCATCTGACTAGCTTATTTATGTAATCCTATAACATTTTTATATAATTTTTACAAAACACAATTTTAAGGATGATGCTATATGTGGAAGGACGGAGACCAGAATTGGTCCCCGTCCTTTTTGGATTGTGCGACTAAAAACGATGTTCTCTGCTCAGGCGGTCCGATTCTCGTGGAGCGGATAATAATTCAAACGCAAATGGCCGTTATGCAACTATGCGTTGTGGAAAACCGCGTATTCCGTCGGCGCCGCGTCTGCAAGCGGCAGACAGTATTCTATAAATTCGCGGGTCACGCCGTTTTTCTCTCCGTTTATCCACTCGGGCGGGAACTTTTTTTCTGCATTTGCAACATCACCAAGCGGCGCAAGCTCCATCGAGGCGCTGTACCCGCCCTTACGCGTTGCGTTTACCGCCACCATGAATCCGCTTTTGCCCTCTATAGCGGAAGCTACCGCGAATGCTCCGGCCTCATACGCCTCGCGTCTATCGCTTTTTGAAAGTTGCGACATGCTTACACGCCCAAGCAGCCCCGGCTTTTCGGAGCGAGCCTTTAAATTCGTTCCGCTTATTATCATGTCCGCAAGCGTCTGCGCGACACCACCCGGAACCTTGTGTCCAAAGCCGTCCACCACACCTGAGTCTGCGACTTCGCTGCCATCCGCATATCGCAGGCCCTCGCTCGCCGTAACAAGCAGGCCGCAGCCCTTTGCAAACCTGTCCGTGACATCGGAAAGAAAACGCTCTTTATCAAACGGCACTTCGGGCAGGTAGACGAGATGCTCGCACGGCATCTTGTCGCTAAACAGCGCAGTTGCGGCGGTAATCCAACCGGCGTTCCGCCCCATAGCCTCCATTATGACAACGTGAATCGGAAGGGATGCCACGTCCTGCGACAGCTCCAAAGCCGACATCGCAGCATATTTCGCGGCACTGCCATATCCCGGCGAATGGTCGGTTAGGACTAGGTCATTATCTATCGTTTTTGGAATACCTACAACATTCAATTCGTAGCCTGATTGAACCGCCAGCTTATGTATCTTGTTGCACGTATCCATCGAATCGTTGCCGCCGTTATAGAAAAAGTAGCGGATATTGTTGCGCCTAAAACATTCAAGCACCGCAGGATAGTCCTCATCGCCCAGCTTCCTGCGGCAGGAGCCGATTGCCGACGCAGGCGTCTGTGAAAGCAGCTCAACCTCGCGCGCCGAAAATTTCCCAAGGTCAATGAGGTCGTCGCCTAGGATTCCCTCCGCGCCGAAGCGCGCGCCGTACATAATTTCTATTTCTTTGTGCCTCTTCGCTTCCTCAATCGCGCCGCGAAGCGAATTGTTTATCACCGGTGTAGGCCCGCCGCCGTGGGCTATGAGCATATTACCTTTTATCATGTTCACCGCCTACTTGTAGAACTGCGCCATCTGCTCCAGGCTCTTGACCTCGATAGCGTCTGCTCGCCCGAACGAACCGAATTCGACTATCAGCGTTCCGACCACCTCGAGTACGCCACTGCGGACACATCTGACAAGGTCGAGTGTGTCGGGGTCTGTGATTTCGACATCCATAATCACCTGATCCATCACCGGCGGCAGATAGACGCGCGGGTCGAACGCCCCAGCATTCTGCTCCATGAGGTTCCATACTGCGCCTATTGTCGCACTTGTACGTTTATCTGTGTGCTTTGTGAAATACTCGCGGAAGTTGCGAGTAATCGCAAGGCGAATGTCGGTGTCGATGTTAATTTTGCTTATTCCGCCGGGGATTACAGCCTTCAGCTCTGCAATCGGTATACCGTTCGCGTTTTTGACCGCGCCGCCAAGCTCGTTTATGCGCTTTACGATGTACCGCGGAACAGTGGATGACCCGTGCGACACCAAAAGCGCAGGGATACCCGCGTGACGTAGGTTTTCAGCGGCGGCTACCGCGATTTCACGCCTTAGTTTTACGTTTTCGCCCTTGACCGCGCCGTGTTGCGTGCCATAGGATATGGCAAGGCAGTCCACGCCGGTTTTCTTTACAAAGTCGTATGCAAGCACAGGGTCGGTATAAGTCGAGTGTCCGGCAATTACATCGTCCTCAACGCCCGCAAGAACTCCCAGCTCGCCCTCAACAGTAACTCCAAGCGGGTGCGCGTATTTTACGACCTCGCGCGTCAGCGCAACATTATCGTCATACGGAAGCGCCGAGCCGTCAATCATCACCGAGGTGTATCCGCCGTCGATTGCAGCCTTTATGGAATCCATGTCCTTGCCGTGGTCTAGGTGCAGCGCAACGGGTATGTCAAGATGGTCGGCATATTTGTACACAGCGTCGGCTATGCGCTTTGCCCCGACTTTTTTATCCTCAACAGTTCCCTTCATGAAATCGCCGCGTCCTCCCATAAAGGCGTTCGCTAGGTCTGCGCCCTGAATTATAGCGGCGCTGCGGAACATTGAATGCGCCTCGATTACCGCCTGCGCCTGAGCGATTGTGTTGACGTTGAATGCTCCCTGAGCATAGCCTCCTGCGGCGGCGGCCTCGATTATTGGTCTCATTGGTACTACCGGCATTGTTATTCCCTCCTGTATAATAAATTGTTAGAATTTTGTGTCCCATGCTCCGCACCAGACATTTTCGTCGTACTGTCCGGTAAACGGCGATTTTCCTGTTATTTTGTCTATGACATGCTTAATCGTCATCGGGCGGCTGTTGTACGCGTTTATAAAAACCGGAACACGCGCAATATCAAACAGATGGTTCGTCAGGTTAAGCGATACGAACACAACCGGCACATCGTTTATATACCAAGGGTAGGCAGGGCACAGAAATCCGGGCCATTGCAGCCGTATCGTGTTGCCGCTCGCAAAGGAAGTTACATCCGCAAAAATCATAACTGCGTCGTATTTCTCCTTGAAGTCGGATATTTTACCTTTTTGTGCGCGGAACCCCTCGCCCGGAGCCATGTCGATAACTTCAAAACCGGCGGCTGTCAGCTCGTTTGTAATTATCTCGTTTGTGGTAAGGCTTCCGGCGTTGACAACGCCCATCGCAAGCGTATTCCTCGCGCCCATAGTTGCGGAATTCAGCACGAAAAGCCCGATTTTCTTGTGTTTTTCAGGCTTTATCGGCAACTGGTCGCGGCTGTTTTTGACCAAGGTTATAGCGCGGCCGGATATTTCATCCGCAATGCGCTGATGCTCTTCGCAGCCTATTACGGCGAGCGCTTCCCTGTCAGATTCGAAGCCCGCTTCCTTTTTCCTGTGAAGCCCAATCGATGCTTTTGTGGCAAGAATGCGAGTAAGCGCATCGTTCAGGCGCTCCGCCGTGATATACCCCGACTCTATGCCCTCCTTCATAGCAGCATAGTCCTCTTCCCAGTCGTTTATGCCAAGCACGATGTCGCAGCCCGCCGCGATGGTTTTACAAACCGCCTCGGTACGTGACGAAGTATAGTAGCCCATCATCGCTGTCTGGTCAGTAACGACAAGCCCATTGAAGCCGAGCTTTCCGCGAAGCAGCTCCTCAATCAATTCGGGCGAGTTACACGCGGTTTCCATATCCTTTTCCGCAAGGTTCGGATTGAAACATTTTTGGTATGCCGGCATTGTAAAGTGCCCTATCATAATTGCGGGAAGCCCGTTTTCAATGGAGTTTTTGTACACCACGCCAAAGGTTTTGTCCCATTCCTCACAACTCAGTCCGTTGTTTCCAACAGCCATATGCTGGTCGCGCTCCTCCCAGCCGTCGCCGGGGAAATGTTTCAGCGTCGGAACAACTCCGTGCTCCATAAGCCCACGATTGAAAGCCTCGACAAATGCGCTGACCCTTTCGGCGTCGTCGCCGAAGCAACGTGTGTTCACAATGCAGTTGCGCCAGTTCATCAGTATATCGCCGGTTGGCCCCCAGTTACAGTTGTAACCCATTGCCGCCATTTCCGCGCCGGATACACGTCCCATTTGATACGCGGCTTCAGGGTCGCGCGTCGCACCGGCTCCCGCCGCAGTTGCGACAAGCGTTCCGCCACGGGCGCAGCCGTTACCGCCGCTTTCGCAGTTGCCGACAAATAACACAGGAATTTTCGATTTGTTTTGCACCTCTGTTATTATGTCCTGAGCAACATCATTGCCAAGAATTCCGGCCCGCAGCGGCGAAGCGGACAGCGGATTCTTTATAAGAAAATCTGCCGCCTCGTCAGCTTTCATCAATTGCAGCGGATCCGCAAAAAGCTGGCATATTTTTTCGTGCTCGGTCATAGCCGCAAGCGTCTTTTCGACCCATTTTATCCCCTCGTCGTCGAGAAAAAACGGGTTTGCCCGCAAGTCTACCATTGCGTTACCCCCTTGTTTCGTTATAAATGTTGATTATTTCAATGTATTCGTCGGGATAGAATCCGATTGCGCCCGCAAAGCGCGTCAGCGCGATAAGTCCGCCGTCAATTTCGGGAATAGAGGCAAGCATCGCCGCATTATCCGACTTCAAGCCGCCGCCATAGACGACAGGGCAATTGACAACGCTTTTGATATACGCCGCAGTCTCCTGTATGCGCTCCCGCTCCGGCGGCATTTTGCCGGGGCCGATTGCCCACACCGGCTCGTAGGCGATGACCACCTTGGAAAGGTCTATTCCGCCGAGTCCATCGTTGAGCTGTGCCTTTAAAACGTCGCGCCAAACCGGAACTTCCTCGGCCTTTTCGCCGATACAATAGAGAACGTTCAGCCCCGCATTTACCGCGCAGGCTACCGCCTCATTTAAAAGCTTGCTGATAACTCCGGTGTCGCCGCCCGCGGCGGTGATTACGCCGCTCATTTCGGCGCGTTCCTCGCAGTGGCCTATAATTGCCCACTTGCAGCCAAGCTCGGCTGCGGCGTTTGCGGTAAGGAGCGTTGTAAATGCGCCGAAGCCGCCGCCCACAGCCGTGTCTGCGCGGTGAACACCCTGACAGCCGATTTGTAGTGGGTTGTCCTGCAAAGCGCTTTCCGCCGGGATGATATGCGCCTCGGGGAAAAACGCCGCAAAAGTCGTGTCTGCGTGCGCGCCCAACTTGTCGCCGGCGTTTTTCGCAATATACGCACCCCACTCCGCAGGCGGCGCGATGCGGTTAACTCCTCCGCGCTCGGGCGGGATGTCAAAGCGTTTAAGATTTAGAAAAATGTATGACATTTAGTTGTCCTCCTTCATGCACAGGTGAACTGCGGTCGTTTTGAAAGTCAGCGGAAGCGCAAGGATGTTTGGGTTCTCGCCGACAAATTTCTTCTTCGCGTCCTCCAACGCTTCCTCAAAGGTTGCACGGGTTTTCAGCCCCATGCCGCGCGCAAAGCCCGGCTCCTGCGCCCCAACGAGGTAGACAGCGCTTGTGTTCATTTCGGCGATGTGCGCGCTTGAAATCATGCTAAAGCCGTGGAACGGATGGAAGGCGTTTGCGTAGCGGTATTTGCGGATATATTCCGCGTTTGTCGCAAAAAGCTCACCATAGCGGTTCATTTCGGGCAGAGTGTTCATCTGGTCGCGCCCGAACATGTCGTACATCTCTCGAAGGTATGGCCAAAGCTCATCGTGGAAGTAGCCGTTGCAAAGCGACGCGCATATGATGACACATTTGTCGCTCATAACGCGCTTGTGGCGCACAACCTGCGCCGAAATCGCCTGCATGAGCATAATCGGGTTCGTACCCATCCCCTCGCCGTAGTGAAAATACTGCGGCATACCGAAAACCATTACGTCGTACTTCTTATCCGCCCATTTTACATAGGTGCGCTTGTCCGCAATTTCCCAACTCTGCGGCATCATTTCCTTAGCCCAGCCGCTGAACACTGCAATCTGATTCGCCTTTGTATCGGTTACAGCGTCGCAGCAAAAGAATTTCTTACCCATGCGTTCTTCCATGTACATACCGATTTCATCGAACTTTGTACGCATGAGGCTCTTGCCGCTGACCGGAGTGAAGTCCTCGCGGTGCATGACCTTTGGCACATGGTGACTCGCTATGCTGCGCCAGTGCGTAATTCCTGTAGCGCAATGTTTGTATCCGCCGGAGTATCCGCCGTAGGGGTTCCCCTGAACATGACCAATAAGTATTGCAAGGTCTGAGTCGTAGACATACTTGTTCATAAGCACCGGGTCGCCGCGACCGGTCGTACCGAGGTCAACCAAATGCTCATAATCCTCGCTGTCATGGTTTATTATTTGGTTTGAGTGGATAAATTCGTAGAAAAGCTCGTTCCCAAGAACGCCGCGAATCTCCTCGTCGGTGTTCTTGCGGTGGAGTCCGTTCGAGCAAATCAGCAGAATGTCCTTTTTCTCAATGCCCGCGGCATAGAGTTCCTGCAAAATCAGCTTTATGCTCACCTTGCGGTGAGCAGTGGGCTGTTCGCCGCCCTTCACGCGGTCGGGAAAAACTATCGCGACTTTCATTCCCGGCTTCGCAAGCACGGAAAGCGGCTCCATGCCTATCGGATTTCTGAGGGATTTAAGAGTCTCCTCCTCGATTTTATCAAGGGGAATATGCGGAGGATCGGGCATTGTTACGCCCGGAATAAAAACATCGGTATTGTCCGGCAAATTCGCGTCCATTGTACCGTGACCATACTCAAATGACAATTTCATAGTTAGTTCATTCCTTTCCGGCGCGCCTGCGCCGACAGCATTTCAGGAGTGCGTTTTGTGCAACAGTCGGGACGGTTTACCGCCCCGACTAATTTGCGAATTTTGTGTACTAAAGCACCTGGGCTTCGATACCAAACAGTACCTTGTGAATTTTTACGCCGTAGCTGATGTCACAATCCGGTTCGCCGCCGGTCTCAATCGCCTTGACAAACGACGGAACACAGGACGGCAGCGTGCGGCCGATGTCGAGCGGCTCAACATAGTGTTCGCCCCTGTACTCCTCAAACTTCGCGGGAGCAAACGGGTTTTCGCTTTTGTAGCAAATCGTGACGTCGTTTGCAACTTTGATTGACGCATTTGTTCCGATAATTTCAAGGCCTGTGTCAAAGCCACCGACGCGGGTTGTAACAAACGAGGCGAGCATTCCGTTTTCAGCCTTGCCGATAAATACAGAGACGTCGTCGTTTGTAACATTTTTCTTTTCTCCGTCAAGCTCACGCTGCTTTATCAGGGTATTCTCGAATATTTTAAACTCCATGTTACCAATGCCGACGATAAAGTCGAGCAGATACATCGCATGGCTGCCGAAGTCTATAAACGAACCTGCTCCAGAACGGTCACGGTCTGTGCGCCATTCCAGAATGATGTTCGGGTCGGCAAAGCGTGCGCCGCCCATGCTGTGGCGGTACAGTATAATATCGCCCAGAACGCCGGATTCAACAAGCTTCTTCGCCGTGATGTACATTGGAATAAAGCGGTAGTTGAAACCTATGGCAGTCACCATCGGCGACTCTTTGCAAAGACGCTCAATCTCGTCCATGTCCTCAACCTCTGTGCAGAGCGGCTTCTCACAGAGGACGTGCTTTCCGTTTTTCAGCGCCTCTTTGATGTAGTGAATGTGAAGATAGTTTGGTGTACAGATGCTGACCGCGTCAACCTTACCCCAAAACTCGTCAAGAGTTTCGCAAATCAAGTCCTCCGACAGTTCGTGGCGCTTGCACCATTCCCTTGCGGCTTCGGGCTTGATGTCATAGATCGCGGTAAGTTCAACGCCCTCGGTCCTCTGGTAGCCGTTGAGGTGCATTGAGGCTATGCCAATGGTTTTTCCTGTTCCGATAATTCCGGCCTTAACCATATTGTCCATTCCTTTCTTTATTGCGGGCGGCAAAATGCCGGAGTGCGGCACTTTGCCTGCCCAAAATTTACGGTATTAACTAACGTGCGTTGTAGCGGTCAAGCGCGGTCTGCTGGATTTCGATAGCGCGGGCGATGTTCATGCTGTTAACCTGCGCAACAAACGCATCGAATTCGTCAAGCGGCTTTGTCCCCATTATGAATTTTGTAATACTCTCGTCGCAAATTGTGCGAATATCGCTCATTATGGACGAATACTCGGCACCTTCCTCGGTGCTGAGGCTGACGGGCGGCATTACGTAGTCGCAGCCGTCGGAGCCCCAGACATCATAGGCAAGGAGCGCGTCGGGAGCGGTAATTTCAAAGGGCTGCCACAGACGGGTGTAG
>JGI994J12354_10003864_pt1 | contig 13758 bp, 11 predicted proteins | sample IntmicLarv3ML3BL_FD_12354 | JGI IMG/M metagenome (IMG submission 12354)
GAAAACTTTTGGAGTTGGCTCAAACGACAGCTTAGTAAAACCTTCCCATTTCACTCTTCCTTCGATGATGCTGTCTGTTCTACTTTTCAACTTTGTTGACTATAAGCTTTTTAATTAAGATTAACCCTTAAGGATTGAGCCTATTTAGCACATCCAGAAAGTACAGCGGCAAATCAGTGCTGATATGAACCGGCTCACCGCTTGAAGGATGGATGAACTTCAGCTCACGGGCATGGAGGCACTGACCTTCAAGTCCTTTTTCAGGCTTTTTTCTCCCGTATACCATATCTCCCAAAACAGGATGTCCGATGCTGGCTAAGTGAACCCTGATTTGATGAGTGCGCCCTGTTTCAAGATGGCAGCGTATATGGGTGTAACCGTTATAGCGGGCAATGACTTCCCAATGCGTCACAGCGCTTCGGGAGTTTTTTTGAGTTACCGCCATGCGTTTTCTATCGACATGGTGTCTGCCGATCGGGCGGTCAATTGTTCCGGAATCGTCCTTAAAATTCCCAACTGCAACAGCCTCGTAAACACGGCTTAGGCTTCTGTCGGCTAACTGGGAGGAGAGAGAGAGGTGTGCCGCATCGTTTTTTGCGGCAATTATCAGCCCGGAGGTGTCCTTATCGATGCGGTGGACAATGCCCGGGCGTTTTTCGCCGCCGATTCCTGAGAGACTGTCTCCGCAGTGCCATAAAAGTGCGTTCACCAGTGTGCCGCCGGGGTGTCCCGGCGCGGGATGAACAACCATGCCGCGGGGTTTGTTCACGACAATGACATCACTGTCCTCATACACCACATCGAGGGGTATTTCTTCAGGAATAAGCTCTGAATTACCCACTTCTGGCAAAAAAAGGCTAAAAATCTCGCCATCAGTCACCTTGTGGCTTTTTTTCAGCGCAGCGCCATTAAGTGTAACGGCACCTGTCTCAATGAGGCGCTGTGCGGCGGAACGTGTAAGTCCGTCTACAGAGCGCACAAGGAGAGCGTCGAGTCTATCTCCGCTCTCCTTTGCTATTATAACAATTTTATCCATTACATATCCTTGAACTCAGCCATGATGTCATCCAGATCGAAACTGTCGGAAGATGATGCAGGTTTTCTCTGAGGAAGCGGTGAGTTGGCTGGTATCGGCGGCCGAGGTGATGGAACTGATTTTACCGGTTCTGCAGCAGGAGAAGGAACTGGTGTGGTGGGAATGGACTCAGGAGCTGGAGCAGTTCCGGGAGCAGGTGCCGTACGGCGGCGAGGTGCTGTTGCCGGTTCTGCCTGAGACCGAGGTGCTGCCGGTTCTGCTTGGCGGCGAGGTGTTGCCGGCTCTGTCTGAGACCGAGGCGCTGCCGATTCAGCCTGAGGCCGAGGGCGCTGCTGTCTTTGAGGAACAGCCTGTGAAGGTCTGGAAACAACCTCTCGTGCAGGGAAATCTTCATAGCTCACCTCGGAGATGTCAGGAATATCATCAATATCCGCAGTAGGTGGTCTTCTTCTAACCGGCTCGGATGCTTGGCGTTTTGGCGCGGCAGCCGGAGCAGTACGCTTTCTGCTCGGCGGTGTTGTGATTACAGAACCGCCGCGTCCTGTCATAACACGGGAATCAGGTTCCGGGTCTTTCTGGAGCAATATTGCGATGCAGAAGAGTATTCCGCCTATTACGATAAAAATATCTGCAACATTAAAGACAGGAAAGTCTTTATTGAAAATTTTGAAAGCGAATTCAAAGGTATCTACAACGTATCCGCCTTTGTGGATTATGCGGTCAATCATGTTGCCCAGCGCACCGGCAAGAACCAATGTAGCCATCCACCGGCAGCCTTTTCCATAAATCCAACCCTTGCGCATGGCAACGATAATTACAATGGCAAAAATCGCAGCAATGGCGACAAATCCCCAACGGAAATTCATGCTGGTGAACATGCCGAAAGCAGCACCGGGATTTTCAACATAGCGCAGCTGAAGAAAACCGGGGATAAATTCCTTCACGCCCTGATCCATTAGATTTGATGAGGACCAGAGCTTCACAAACTGATCCGCGATCAGAATGATAACAACAACTATAGCATAGAGCATGGGATATCCTCCTTTTAGGAGAGTTATTTGCACAAAGCTCCCATATAGCGGAGCTTTGTGTTCTTCGTTTTTTTAGCTTATTGCCTCTGCGCAGCGTGAGCAGAGCTCCGGATGCGCGGGGTTTTCGCCAACGGAACTGCTGTGAGTCCAGCAGCGGACGCACTTTTCATATGTGCTCGGTTCCACCTTTACAGTGACACCGGGGAATGCCTCGCCGGCGTAGCCTTCACCCTCGCCCATCTGCACCTCGAACTCGGAAACAATCATCATTGATGCAAAGTCCTGTCCGGAGATTTTGTCAAATGCGGCTTTTGCTAGGTCGGAGACATAAAGGGTGATTTTAGCATCCAGAGACTTGCCCACCAGCTTTTCGGCGCGGGCAAATTCAAGAGCCTTGTTCACATCATCGCGAAGTGCCAGACTTCTCTCCCAATAGGCTTCCTGATCATCAGAGAGCTTCCATTCGTTGTTAACACCGGGTATATCATTATACATGATATGTGCAGGGTTGGCAGAGGCGTGGTGGGGCATTGAGAGCCAAATCTCGTTTGATGTGAATGCCAGAAGAGGGGCAATCAGGCGCACCATGGAATCCAGAATGATATAGATAGCGCTTTGACCGCTGCGGCGCTCATGTCCGTTGCTGCTTTCGCAGTAGAGCCTGTCTTTTATGATATCCAGATAGAAATTGGACATGTCCACAACGCAGAACTTATGAATTGCGTGGATAACAGCATAGAACTCAAACTTGTCATAGGAAGCACGGCAGCGCTCAACAAGATTGTTGAGGCGGGCAAGCGCCCATTTGTCAATTGAGAGCATATCCTCAAAGGAGGTCAGCTCATTGGGGTCGAAATCATGGATGTTGCCCAGAATGTATCTGGCAGTATTACGGATTTTCAGATAAGTGTCGGAGAGCTGCTTGAAAATTCCGTCTGAGCAGCGCATATCCTGTCTGTAGTCGGCGGATGCTGCCCACAGCCTTATAAGCTCCGCGCCGTATTTCGGCAGAAGCTCATCCGGGGTGATGCTGTTGCCCAAGCTCTTATGCATGGCTTTGCCTTCTCCGTCAACGGTCCAGCCGTGTGTGAGAACGCTGCGGTAAGGGGCTCTGCCCTTCACCGCAACAGCGGTGAGCAGGCTGGACTGGAACCATCCGCGGTACTGGTCGGCACCTTCAAGATACATTGAAGAGGGCCAGTCTTCCGGATTGTCCAGATTGAGAGATGCCATGTGGGTTGAGCCGGAGTCAAACCAGCAGTCCAGAGTGTCGGTTTCTTTATAGAAATGCTTGCCGCCGCAATGGGGGCAGACAAAATTATCGGGCATAAGCTCCGCCGCTTCCTTTGCAAACCATGCGTTTGAGCCCTCGTTTTCAAAGGTGGAGGCTACAGACTCGATAGTCTCAGGTGTGCACACGGGCTTTTTGCAGGTGTCGCAGTAGAACACGGGGATAGGAAGACCCCAATGACGCTGACGGGAGATGCACCAGTCGGCGCGCTCGCGTATCATGGCAATCATACGGTCATGACCCCATTCCGGCAGCCACTGGACTTCCTCGGCGGCTTTTACCGCTTCTTCCTTGAAATCATCAACAGAGCAGAACCACTGGTCTGTTGCACGGTAAAGAATCGGGTTCTTGCAACGCCAGCAGTGGGCATACTGGTGGGAGATTTCTTCGGCAGCCAAAAGTGCGCCGCACGCTTCTAAATCATCCTGAATAATCTTATTAGCCTTGGCATAGTAAAGACCTTCGTATTTGCCGGCATCGGCATTCATGTGTCCGCGGTCATCAACAGGAACAAGAATCGGGATATTTGTTTTGCCTTCACGGTTATATTTCAGGCAGACCACATAGTCCTCATGACCGTGTCCGGGAGCTGTGTGAACGCAGCCGGTTCCGGCTTCAAGGGTGACGTGCTCGCCGTTAATGATTATACTCTCGCGGTCATACAGAGGGTGCTTTGCGGTGAGCATTTCAAGCTCTTTGCCCTTCATTTCGGCAACTATCTCAAAGCTCTCAATTCCCGCAGCTTTGCCGACGCTCTCGAGAAGCTCCTTTGCCATGATATAAATATCACCGCCGGGTACTTTTGCCAGAGCGTAGTCGATATCCGCACCGAGGCATATTGCCAAATTGCCCGGAAGTGTCCATGTTGTGGTTGTCCAGATTACAAAGAACATTTTATTGAGATCTCCGTATGGGGAGAGTTTGCCTTTGTCATCCAAGACAGGGAATTTCACATAGATGGAGGTGCAGGAGTCCTCGTCGTATTCGATTTCCGCCTCTGCCAGTGCGGTCTCGTCATGTGGACACCAGTAAACAGGTTTTTTGCCTTTATAGATATATCCCTTGTTATACATGCTTCCGAAGACACGAACCTCTTCCGCCTCAAAGCGGGGAGACATGGTGAGATACGGAGTATCCCATTCGCCCAGAACGCCAAGGCGCTTGAACTGCTCACGCTGGATGTCAACAAAATTCTCCGCAAATTCCTTGCAGGCGTTGCGGAATTCGGGAATAGACATGCTCTTGCGGTCAAGCTTATTCTGCTTGATAATCGCACTTTCAATGGGCATGCCGTGATTGTCCCAACCGGGGACATAAGGAGCCTGCCAGCCCGACATGTTCTTATAACGGACGATAAAATCCTTAAGGCACTTGTTCATGGCAGTGCCCATGTGAATATAGCCGTTTGAGAACGGAGGACCGTCATGAAGGACAAAGCGGGGTTTGCCTTCGTTGCGGGCTACCATGTTGTGGTATACATCCATCTCATACCAACTTTGCAGCATATCCGGTTCCCGCTTTGGGAGTGCGGCACGCATAGGGAAGTCGGTTTTCGGCAGATTAACGGTTGCATTGTAATCCTGGGACATTTAGTATTACTCCAATCTTTATGAAATCATCCTTATACTTGGCAATATATATACCTGCAATTACGCCGCGCCCACGCAAAAGCGAGGGCGCGACATATTCAGTCACGCTAAAACTTATTTTTCTTCGTCATAGCTTTCCCCAAATTTGATGTTTTCGAAGTCGAATTTTGAGCGGGAAGCAGTATCTTCATTCAAATCAAAAAGACGTGTAGGCTCTGAGTTATCCTGTGCAGGGTAATCCGTATCTGCAGAGACATCAATTTCCGGGTCATCAGAGAGTTTGGCTACAGAATCTTCAATGCTGCGGACAGTGTCCCATTCGCCGAAAGCATCGGCATCGTCTTCAAAATCATCAAAATCAGAGTAATCGTCATCTTCAAAAGACTCCTCTGCGGAAGAAGGGTCTTTCACAGCGGCGGCCGGAGGAGGAACAAGCTTCATCTCACCAAGCGTATCCAGAAAATCAAGCTGCTTTGTGCAGATCAGGCGCATCTTTTCAATGAAGTCCGCAGAGGAATTTTTAGCCTGAAACAAGCGGTTTTCCTCCAGCTCGCGCTCTGCCTGGATGGCACCGGTGATTTTTGCTGCGGTTTCTTGAGCTTCTCTGACCATGCTCTCGCTTTTTTCACGTGCTTCCTCCTCAATCTCCACGCCTACCCTTTGAGCGGTGAGAAGAGTTCTGTTCAGGGCGACTTCTGAACCGCGGTACTCTTCGATTTTGTCAACAAGTACCTTCATTTTCGCCTTCAGCACGGAAACTTCTTTATACAAGGAGGTATAGTCATCCGATACTTCGGATAGAAAATCATCCACGGCTGCCATATCGTATCCGCCGAAAACGGCTTTTTCAAAAGTCCTATCTCGCAACTCCTGAGGATTAAGCATATCTGATCCCACCTTAATGTTTGTTATTTATATATCTGTGTTCGAATATCGGTTTAGAAATATGGTCCGTTGCTTTCCAGCTCATCCAGCAGATCTCCCATGAGGTCTACATTGTACGGGGTGATGAGGTAGGTGCTGCTTGCGATTTTCTTTATCTTGCCCTCGTGGGCATAGACAACACCGCTCAAAAAGTCAATGAGCCGTCTGGAAATATCCTTGTTTGTTTGCTCAAGATTCATGACCACGGTTCTCTTCTCTCTGAGGTGGTCAGCTATCTCAGCGACGGTCTCAAAGCGTTCGGGCTTGACAAGAACCACCTGCATCTGTGAGGAGCCGGAAATGTTCACAACCTTACTTCCTCTTGCTGTGGATGCCGAAGGGGGCGGAGCAGAAGAAACAGGATCAGCACCGTAGCTGGAAGAAAACGCATTTCTTGATGCAGAGCGGCGTACCGGTTCCGGGTCAGCGTATGAAGACGCCCGAGGTGAAGACGCGGTGTTAACGGTCTCAACATCCTCCTCTGTAAAATCATCGTCCTCATCATCATACGGACGCGTCAGCTTCTTTATTTCATCCAAAAAACCCATTTTATTTTGTACCTCCAGTATTTATCATCCTTGCAGAGGGGTTGGTTTTATTCTGCGGCTGCCGGGAACGTGTGACAGAAAATTGCCTAGTAATTACGATTACCGAAAATAGCCGAGCCGACGCGGACAACGTTCGCGCCCTCGGCTGCGGCATCAAGATAATCTCCGCTCATTCCCATTGATAAAAGATCCATAGACACATTATCGTATTTTTTTCGCCCAATGTCAATAAAAAGGTCATACATTGAAGCAAAATATGACCTGTTTCCGCCAAATTTTTCAGAAATTGGCGGAATACACATCAATCCGCGCACACTTATAGAGTCGCATTTCGAGGAAATTTCCAAGATTTGTGGCAATTGATTTGGTGACAGCCCTGATTTAGAAGCTTCACCGGCGATATTTATTTCCAGCAGAATATTTTGTTTTATGCCCAAAAAGCCAGCCCGGTTGTTAATTTTCGTAAGAAGCTCAGCTGAGCTGACAGATTCAATCAAGTCACACAGACCAACGACCTGCCTGACCTTATTGCTCTGTAAATGACCGATGAAATGCAGAGGAGCGCCTGTATATGCTCCTTCAGAGTGCTTTTGCAGCATCTCCTGAACTCTGTTTTCTCCGCAGGCATCTACTCCGGCGGTAATTGCTTCTCTGACGGCAGCAGCGGAGTTCATCTTTGAGGCTGCCACGAGCATAACACCGGGGGGAAGAGTTTCTTTTATCTTTTTAATATTTTCTGTTATAGACATTTTATCCCCATTAGTACATGAGTTTTCCATGCTTGAGGTCCTTTGCACTTACAATTATCTCGTTGCCGCTTCTGAGAGACCCGGATTCACCTGTCTGACGGACAAGGACAAAGTCATCGGCAGTGTAGATTATCTCGACATTTTTACGTTCGGCGAGAAGACCTGTCATAACATATACATAGTTCACCGTATTACCGTCTTCATCAGGCTCGCTGTGTATGGCTTTTATAGGAACACGGACGCCTGTGTATTCGGCGTAAATCACCTCGGCAGAGGTCTGCCTAACGGCGAGAATTTCTGCCAGAGCTTCGGAACAGGAAAAGACGACAACACATTCACCGTCTGCATCTTCGCCGACGCTGACAACATTAGCGGAGATATCCGTGTTATAGTACCTGCCGAATTCCAGCAAAGCACCTGTGCCTTCCTCAAGGCGGGAGCTGCCATCCGATGTCCATATATCAGATGAATCCGCAACAGCGACAAAATACCATGTGGAGGACTTTATCAACTTCCCTATGGCGGCATCGTCCACATCACGCCTGTCCTGNGTGAGGTTGTGGACAGCNGTGGGAGAGAGTTCAGCGAGATTTTTGATAGCTAAATGCTCAAAGCCGTCGAGTATTGAGGAAAAAATCCCTGATACTGATGCCGTAATNGGGATGGTATCGGCAGCGGCGATGGANTTAAGACCGCTGAGNTCNAGTTTGAGATTTCCAAGAGCCTCATATGAAACAGTGGAGTTGGAATTATCAAAAATTAATGAGCGAAGATTTAGGCTTACTATATCTAAATCCGATAAATCGTTTTGTGCAATTGCAGTAGAAAGGCTTAAAACAGCGTTCTTAACTGTTTTGTCCCGTGTGGTCAAATCCTGTGCACTGCTCATTTCCGAAAGGAGTGTCTCCATTCTGGAAATTTCCAGCTCCAGCTCACGCAGCCTGCCCATACGGACCAGTGCATCTTCACTTTGATATGATACGGCAATAGCTTGTCCGCTGGAAATGCGCTTTCCGTCTTTTGCGGTCACATCAATATATGGCGCAGCGCTTAAAACCACCTGCTCGTCTCGGACTACGATCCCGGAGAGAGCGGCGCTTTCCCGAACGGTCAAGGTTATAGCGTCAGCTGTCTGGATGGGATTTGAGACAGAGCGCCATATGTATATTCCTATGTAACTCAGCGCCGCTAAAAAAAGCAGCAGCGATATGGCTTTTGTCAGTTTATCTGTCTTTTCCATTAAAATCCTTCCGCTCCTGCTTTTTTGCAGCATTTCGCGCCGTTACGCCGGATAGATATCGAATGAATTAGTCTTCTGAGGAAAAATCCACAGATGAACCGGGTGAAAATGTCGATATGGCGTGTTTATAAATCATCTGCTGCTTTCCGTCGGAGTCAAGAATAACCGTGAAATTGTCAAAGCCGCGTACTATGCCGCGAAGTTGGAAGCCGTTCATAAGAAATACCGTTACAGTTTGCCTGGTGCGGCGCACGTTTGTGAGAAATGTGTCCTGAAGGTTCTGTCTTTGCATATTATCTCCCTCCGGAGAGAGAAGTATCCTATATTTTACCACAGACGCTCTCTCCTTAAAATAGTGATATTGTACAAATATGTACAGATCACTATTTTAACCCGAGGCTCTGAAAGTAATTTGTCAGAATCTGTCGAGCACTATCAATATCGGGAGATTTCTCCCATTCTATCCAGTTTGCCGCCTGATCACGGCGCAGCCAAGTTAGTTGGCGTTTGGCGTAGCGCCGGCTCTCACGCTTGATTGTATCCAAGGCATTTATCAGGCTTTCACCGCGGCGGATGTGGGAGACAAGCTCCTTATATCCTATTGCCTGCATGGCAGTGCAATTTTCAGATATGCCGCTGTCAAGAAGGTCTTTTACCTCGCGGAGAAGTCCGGCTTCAATCATCTTATCCACACGGCTGTCTATGCGGCTGTACAGGTCATCCCGGTCCTTGAAGGTCAGAGCGAATTTTACGGCGTTATAGCGCGGCGGTCGGGCACGTGTTTCCGAATCATGCTGTGTGATGGTTTTGCCTGTGAGCATATAGACCTCAATCGCCCGGATAATGCGCCTTCTGTCTTCCGGGTGCAGCTTTTCGGCGCGCTCAGGGTCAAAGGAGCGAAGCCTTTCCAGCATAACATTACCGCCGGAAGTGTCGTATTCATAGCTGAGAGTTTCACGAAGGGAAGGGTCACCGCTGCTGTCTGCAAAGTCTCTGCCGGATATCAGGGAATCAATATAAAGACCTGTACCCCCAACAAGAATGGGGAGCTTTCCACGGGATATTATATCATCAACACAGGCAGAAGCTTCCCCGACATAGCGGGACACGGAGTATGAATCATTTGGTTCGGCAACATCTATCATATGGTGAGGTATTCCGCACATCTCGGCGGGTGAAGGCTTTGCGGTACCGATATCCATGCGCTTATATATCTGCATGGAATCCGCGGAAACAACCTCGCCGTTCAGCGTCAAGGCGGCTGAAACCCCAAGCGCAGTCTTGCCCGTTGCTGTTGGGCCTGTTATAACCAGCAGATCCAAGTCTGCACCTCCTGATGAAAATTCACGGTTAATTATTTTAAAAACGGGATTAGACAATCCGCTTAAACAGTTTGTCCAATTCTTTTTTTGTCATGGTCACAGATACGGGACGTCCGTGGGGGCAATACTTTATCTCTCCGGTCAGAACTCGTCCGGCGATTTTTTTCAGCTCTTCCGGAGAGGAATTCTTACCTGCTTTTATGGCAGCCTTGCAGGCTACGGTGTATAAAAGCTCATCTTTAGCCTCCGAAGCATCCACGCTCCTGCCCAACCGCAGCTTTTCACAGAGCTCCTCCAGCATGGGACGGGCATCGGTTATCTCAGTATCCGAAGGGATAGAACGCAAAACTATAGAATCTGAGCCGTAAGGCTCAATTTCAAAGCCGAACTCTGCGAGCAGAGCGGCATTTTCTAAAATCATGGCTGTGTCTTCCATACCCGGAGAGAAAGTGACAGGTATTAGGAGATTTTGGGACATTATATCGGTTTCTCTGGTTTTAAGCCTGTCAAAAATTATCCGCTCGTGGGCGGCGTGCTTATCAATGAGAACCATATCCTCGCCGGTCTGCACAATGATATATGTGCTGAGTGCCTCACCGACAAGAATAAAATCATTATTTTCCATCGGATTTGCTTCTGAGACGGGGGGACTGACTGTTTTTGGAGTGGTTACAGTATCCCGTTTAGTTCCGTATTCCACACGGGGAGAGTGAAGTTCCATTTTTTCCTGAGTATAATTTTTTTTAAACTCATCGGTGGTAAGCTGCTGGAAAAAATCAGGTTTCGGCACCGGCTGCGCAGGACGGGGAGGGGGTGTGGAAATCATCTGTCCTCCCGGACTTCGGGGCGCACCGGATTTTGCAGGCTCCTGTTCATCCGGCGTAAAGCTGCGTCTGGGTTCGGGACGGTTCAGCGCCGGAGCGGGAACTGTTCTTTCTGCCTCCAGCGCGCTTAAAACGGCGTGATATACAACGTCGAACACAAGCCTGTCGTTTGAGAATTTCACCTCTGCCTTTGTTGGATGTACATTCACGTCGACAGCGGCGCGGGACAGCTCCAGATAGAGAACACAGGCGGGAAAGCGTCCGGTGAGAAGACTGTTTTTATATGCCTGTTCCAGCGCTGCCTGCATGGTTGCGGATTTTATTGCCCTTCCATTGCAGAAGAAAAACTGCATGCCGCGGTTTCCCCTGCCTGTGCGGGGGGATGAGCAGAAGCCGTGGACTCTAACACCGTTATTTTCGCCGTCGCAGGAGAGAAGCCCGCCGGCAAAATCCCTGCCCAGCAGGGTGTATACTGCGGAGTCACTTCGTCCGTCACCGGGGGAGAAAAACTCCTCTTTACCATCCCTTATACAGCGGATGGACACTTCAGGGTGACCGAGGGCGCATTTCAGCGCCAGATTTATACAGCTTTGAGCCTCCGACCTGTCGCTTTTTATAAATTTCAGACGGGCGGGGGTGTTATAGAACAGATCACGGACTATCATTGTTGTGCCTTCTGGGCAGCCGTGCTCGCCCATTTCCTGTATTTCGCCGGACTCCAGCGTGACACGGGTTCCCGTGGGCATACCGCACTCGCGCGTCAGAAGCTCAATGCGTGACACGGCGGAAATAGCGGCTAGGGCCTCACCGCGAAAGCCGAGGGTTCCGATGGCCTCCAAATCCTGCGGGTTATTCAGCTTGCTGGTGGCATGGCGCAAAAAAGCGATACCGGCATCTTCCGGCGGCATTCCGCAGCCGTCGTCGGTGACGCGTATATAGGTCATACCGCCGTTTTTCAGCTCAAGTGTAATGCTCTTTGCTCCTGCGTCAATGGCATTCTCCAGAAGCTCCTTCACCACAGATGAGGGGCGTTCAACCACCTCACCTGCCGCTATAAGGTCTGCGACAAATGGTGACAGTATATTTATGTTCATCTCTGATCCTTTCCAGAAGATATTTATCTAAATTGTTATTATAAATCAAAATCGTTGAAAATTCTACATTAAAATGTTACTATAATAAATCAAGTATAAGTTATCAAGAGGTTACATTAATGGCATACAAACGAGTAGAAATTGATTCTGCCGCCGTGTCGCGGCAGGTGGATATATGCAGAGAGATAAAAGAGCGGTTCGCTGAGGAGGGGAAAAAGCCCCTGGCGATGGTGGACACATACGGCTGTCAGCAAAACGAGGCGGACAGCGAGCGGATACGTGGTTATCTGGCAGAAATGGGCTGCGGCTTCACTCAGGAAGAGAAGGAAGCCGATATAGTAGTTGTGAATTCCTGCGCTGTCCGTGAACATGCGGAAATGCGCATTCTGGGCAATGTCGGCGCGCTTACACACACGAAAAAGGCAAATAAAGACCAGATTATTGTCCTATGCGGATGTATGGTGCAGCAGGAACACATTCAGGAAAAAGTTAAAAAATCATACCGGATTGTTGATCTGGTTTTCGGACCCCACAGACTATGGCAGTTTCCGGAGCTTTTGCAGCGGGTTTTGACGGAAAAAGGACGAGTGTTTGCCGCCGACCCTTCCGATGGCGAGGTGATTGAGGGCATGCCCCAGCGCCGTGACGGCACTGTGAAGGCATGGCTGTCCATCATGTACGGCTGTAATAATTTCTGCACATACTGTGTGGTTCCTTTTGTTCGCGGCAGGGAGCGGAGCAGAAAACCGGAGACGATAATTGAAGAGGCGAGGCAGCTTATTGCCGATGGATATAAGGATATTACCCTTCTGGGGCAAAATGTGAATTCATACGGAAAAGATCTGGAGGAGGATGTGGATTTTTCCGACCTCTTGCGCAGTGTGAATGAAATTGACGGAGATTTTACAATCAGGTTTATGACAAGCCACCCGAAGGATGCCGGAGAGAAGCTGTTTAAAACCATGGCGGAGTGCGAAAAATGCGCACGGCACATACATCTGCCTTTTCAAGCCGGAAATGACAGGGTGCTGAAGGCTATGAACCGCGGCTATGATTCTGAGGCATATCTGGAAAAGGTTCGTCTTGCCCGCAGGTATATTCCCGATATTGTCCTCACAAGTGATATTATTGTGGGTTTTCCCGGAGAAACCGACCTAGAATTCGAGGATACGATAAGAATTCTTGAGACTGTGCGCTTTGATGCGTTGTTCACATTTATATACTCTCCCCGTGTCGGGACTCCGGCGGCAGATATGCCGGATGACACCACAAGAGAGGACAAGCAGAAACGTTTTGACTGGCTTTTAGCCGTGCAGAATAAAATTTCTGAGGAAAAGCACGCAGAATATGTTGGGAAAACTCTGAAAGTTCTGGTTGACGGAGAGAGCGGAGATGAAATATATCCGCTGACAGGCCGCACAAGCGGAGGAAGGCTTGTCCGTCTGGGCGGTTCCGCAGAGCTGATCGGGCAGTATGCGATGGTGAAGATAACGGACAGCAAGACTTGGGCGCTGTTTGGCGAGATTGAAGGTGAGAAATAAATGGCAGAAACGCCAATGAAAAAGCAGTATAATGAAATAAAAGAGCAGTATAAGGGCTGTCTGCTGTTTTTCCGCCTTGGCGACTTCTATGAGATGTTTGATGAGGATGCCAAAATTGCCTCTAAAGAGCTGGACATTACTCTCACAACGAGGGACAGGAATGTCGAAAATCCGGAGGACAGAACGCCCATGTGCGGCGTTCCATTCCACAGTGTTGAAGCGTATATAGCCAGACTTATAGCCAAAGGCTACAAGGTTGCAATCTGCGAGCAGGTTGAGGACCCAAAGGCGGCAAAGGGCATAGTTAAGCGAGACGTTGTGCGCATTATAACCCCCGGAACTGTTACAGAGGCATCCATGCTGGACGATAACCGTTCAAACTACCTGAGTGCCATATACATGGACGATGCCGGCGGTTCAATCTGCTTTGTGGATATCACCACCGGCGAATTCTGCGTGACAGCCTTTGGATCGGATGCTATCGCTCATATTGAAAATGAGCTTGGCAGATTTGAGCCGAAAGAAGCTGTTTTATCCGACGGTGCCGCGGAGAATGAGGAGATTGTGTT
>JGI994J12354_10003865_pt1 | contig 13758 bp, 13 predicted proteins | sample IntmicLarv3ML3BL_FD_12354 | JGI IMG/M metagenome (IMG submission 12354)
AGCCAACAGGACATACACATGAAATAAAGGAGCGTGCCGAGGGACTGTATAACAGCGATAAAATGCTGCAATTCCATGTGTCCAACGAAAACCCCTATCTTCAGCAAATGTATGCCGACAACCTAGACGAACATGCGGCACACGAATTGCTGCACACTGGATACGAAAACCGCAAACGTATCATGCAGGATGATTTTATTCTGAATTCGACCGAAGGCGAAAAAAGGCTTAGCATTTCCATCTGTTTTGGAACCAGCTGCTATCTTCGCGGCGCTCAAAACCTATATAATCAGGTTATGGTATATTTGAGAGAAAAAGGGCTGGAAGAGAACGTAGAATTCAAAGCCAATTTCTGCGGCAAGCTTTGTAAGAAAGGCCCTGTTTTGGAGGTTAACGGCAAGTCAATCGAACATTGTACACTGGAAAGCGCTGTTGCCGAAATCGAAGCAGTACTCGCTTCAATTTCATAAAGGTGAATATCATGAGGCAAAACACTATATACACAAAAAAGGCTAATTGTCAGGACTGTTACCGCTGTGTGCGTCATTGTCCAGTAAAGGCAATCCGCATCACAGGCGGGCAGGCACAGATAGACGATTCACTTTGTGTACAATGCGGAACTTGCGTACGTGAGTGTCCGCAGGGGGCAAAAAAAATCCGTTCGGATTTAGAAGCAGTTAAGATGCTGATCGCTTCCGGGCAAAAAGTGGCCGCAAGTATAGCGCCCTCTTTTGCCGCATTATACAGCAAACCTCTTACACAGCGGATTCCCTCCCTTTTGCGGCGGATGGGCTTTCGCTATGTTTCCGAAACGGCGGAAGGCGCAGAATACATCACAAAAAAGTCCTTTTCTTCCGATGAAAAGGGATGTATATGTACCGCATGCCCTGCTGTAGTAAAGTACACCGAGAAATATTGCCCAGAGCTAATCGGTAATCTTATTCCTGTGGTATCCCCGATGGTTGTACACGCAAGGATGCTGAAAGCCGAATTTCCGGGTTGTGCTGTTGTGTTTTTTGGTCCCTGCGCCGCAAAGAAAGATGAAGCTGACCGCGCGGAAAATAACGGCGCAGTTGATTTTGTTTTAACCTTTCAAGAGCTTTTTCTTTGGATGGAAGAAGAAAGCATATCGCTTGATACTTGTAATGTAAGCGGATTTGACCATGTTCATGCCATGAACGATGCACGCCTATTCCCTATTGAAGGCGGAATGCTGAAAACCGGCGGCATTGATTCAAGCCCTGAAAACACCGAAATTATATGCATAAGCGGAGCTGAAGAGGTTATAACACTCTTCAGCGACAAAAACGCCGTAAACGCGGCACGCCGCATTGAACCTTTATTTTGCAAGGGCGGCTGTATAGGCGGACCTGCTTTTCCTAAAGAAAAAAGTCTGTTTGACCGTCAAAAAAGAATTGTTTCATACTGGAAAGACACGCAAAACAACATAGAAAACACCCCTGAAACGAATTATAAAGCTATATTTGCCTCAAAAAGCGAACCTGCTGCGGCAGTTTCCGAGGACGAAATCAACAAAATATTCGAGGCTACAGGTAAAACTGATCCTATACATCAGCTAAATTGCGGGGCCTGTGGATATCCAAGCTGCCGGGAAAACGCTCTTGCTATAGCAAGAGGCATGGCCGAACCCGAAATGTGTATGCCTTATATGCGCCGGCTGGCCACACTGCGCACCGACCGTATTATCGAAACAACGCCCATAGGTATAGTTGTACTCGACAGCGAGCTTTGCATGATACAAATGAACCCTGCCTTTCAAAAAATGTTTTCCTGCAGCAATGGCATTCTGGGCCGGCGCATTTCATACCTTGTAAATGCAGACGGTTTTGAAAAAATTCAAACCGGCGAAACCGAGCAGTATGAGTCGATACAAACAAAATACGGTATACGTTATCACGAAGTGCTGTATGCACTGCATGAAGATAAACAATATGTGGGCGTTTATTCTGACATTTCTCAGGTGAAATTCGATTCCGGCCAACTTGATATTATTAAGGCACAAACGCTTATGCATGCGCGGGAATTTTTGGATCATCAGGTTAAATTTGCCCAGGAAATGGCTCATTATCTCGGAAAAAGTACTGCAAAAAGCGAAGAAATAGCCAAGCGGCTTATCGCGCTGTATGAAGAAGATATGCCAGGTGAGCAAAAATGAAATTTTTTAAGGATTTCTTCATCCAAAATATAAAAACCGGACACACCGTATGCGGCGATTATTGTCTTTGCGAAAGAACTCCCGTTGGAACTCTTTATGTTCTTTGTGATGGAATCGGCTCAGGGGTATATGCTAATATAGCGGCAATCGCATGCGCGGAACGCATACGAGAGCTCTGGCTCTCGGGCTTTTCGTTGCGCGCAGCTGCCGAAACTGTAGCCAGCTCGATGCACCGCGCACGTACAGAGGATGTTCCTTTTTCAGCCTTTTCCACAGCTCACATACTGCCTGACGGTCATTTTACCGTATATTCATATGAGGTTTCAAAACCGATTTTGGTTCAGGCTGGCGGCGCCTCGGTTATGTCGCCACGTTTCTATACGGTTGGCTACGAGGTTGTGGGTGAATCGCTTGGACAGCTTGACTATGGGGATGCACTTCTTTTGACATCAGACGGAGTAACACAGGCCGGCATGGGACACGGATATGGGTTCGGCATAGGTGAAGAAACTGTTTGCAAGCTAATTAACCGCAGTGGGCTTCCGCCATCGGAAAAATTAGCCAAATCTATAGCGATGCATTGCAAGCAGGTTTCCGAAAAAAGATTTGAAGATGATACCACCATTGCCTTTTTATATTGCCGCGAAGCCTCCGAAGTAAACCTGTTTACCGGTCCCCCTTCAAAACCTTCTATGGATAAGGACTATGCTGCTGTTTTACAAAAAAGTTCAGGCAAAAAAATCGTATGCGGGTCAACGACTATGGATATAATTTCCCGCGAGCTTGATCTTCCTGTTGAGACAATTATGCCGCGCAGCGGCATAAGCTCACTGCCGGAATACTTTATTGAGGGTGTCGACCTGGCTGCAGAAGGCGCAATCACACTTAGCCAAGTTTGTAATGTTATTGACGAACCGCTTGACAAATTAGAGGATAATACTGTCGTCAAGCAAATATGTGTAATGCTCAGGGAAGCCGATGTAATCAATCTAAATATAGGAAAAGCCGTAAATGATGCTCACGAAAATTTCATGTTCAAGCAAATAGGTGTCAGGGTTAGGCGCAACGTTGTAGACGCAATAGCTCAAAAACTACGATTTATGGGGAAACTTGTAACAGAAAAATATTATTAATACAGACGCTGCATAATCCTTTTAAAACACAAGCTAAAAAGAATTTTACTTTTTTCGCTTGTGTTTTTTTGCAAAATAAAGTATACTTACAAACAGCGGTTCTTTATCTGATATGGAGGTAAAAATGTTTAATGATATTTTTGGTTTTGAAACATTCACGAAAATAGAATTGATTACCAAAGGAATGTCAAGCGATAAAAAGTATTATATTGAAACACAAGATAACAAAAAATCATTACTTTGCATTGCTGATATTGCCAAATATGACCAAAAAAAGCTGAATTTGGATATTCTTAATTGGTTCGATAACATGAATAATCCTATACCCACATGGTATAAACGCTGTGCTGTTTAAAAATTAAAATTATCATAAAATGTCCACAATTTCAACACAATTATGCTTTATAATATTGCGATATATTTTAAAAAAAATTTTAGGGGAATAACCAATGAAACATTATAAACCTTTTCTTAGTTTCTTCATCTCGCTCGCTCTGCTTGTTGTTTTTGTTACCGGCTGCGGCGACAAAAAAACCGCCAACGAACCCTTTGCTTTCAGCAACGATATTGCTGAAAATGGACACTGGAAGGATATAACCGCTCTTGATTATGTTACACTCTCAGATAATAATTCCATAGCCATTCCAAGCGAAGAACACACAATTACAGATGAGAAGGTTCAGAGCGAGCTCAATTCACTTTTGAGGGAACATTCCTCAACCAAAGAGATTAGAGACCGCGCCGTCAAAAACGGTGATGCAGTTAATATTGATTTTGTAGGCAGTGTGGACGGTGTAGAATTTGAGAGAGGAAACACCGGCGGCGCAGGCACCGAAGTCACAATAGGTGTAACGAATTATATAGACAATTTTCTTGAGCAGCTCATCGGTCATAAGCCGGGCGAAACATTCAATGTTAATGTTACATTCCCCTCAGACTATGGTCAAGATCACCTTAACGGAAAGGACGCCGTGTTTGTAACCACTATAAACTTCATAGTGGAAACCGTATACCCCGAGCTGACTGATGCATTTGTAAAAGAAAAGTTATCCAGCCAATATGGCTGGATAACCATAAAAGAGGCAAAAGAGAGCATACATTCAGATTTGCAAAAAGAAGCCCTGCAGGTTTATATTCAAAATTATATGATTAATAATATAAACATAAAATCCGTTCCGGAAAAGATAAATGAACACCAAAAAAATTCCATGGTGAAATATTATGAAAGCGCCGCTGAAAGTTATAGTATGGATGTAAATTCATATCTTAGCACATATTTAGGATACTCTTCAATGGAAGAACTCATTGAAAGCTCGGTTGACTCCAACGCAAAATCAGCGAAATTCAGCCTTGTTGCTCAGGCTATAGCCGAAAACAGCAAAATATCTGTTAGTGATACTGATGTAGAAGAATACTGTGAAGACGATTTTACACGATTGAAAGAAGAATACGGTATTCCATATCTCAAGCAAATGGTATTGTGTGAAAAGGTTGTCGATTTCCTGGTTAGCAATGCTGTACTTAAATAGAATATCTGTATGAATAGGGGCATGTCTTTAAAAGACATGCCCCTATAATTATAATAAGATTACCTATAACAATCGGCAACTAGGTTTGCAATTTGTAATATAAAAATATCAAATTGCTAGTGCAACACATTATCTTTTAGAATATTTTTCATAACACTCATTGTAATACAAGGCGTTTTCCAAAGGCGTGTTGCTGGGTATATGGTTACCTACAGCCATAAAAAACCCGGGGCAATTTTTACCTATTTCAATGCAACGTTTCACTTCATTTTCAATATCCTCAAAGCTGCCATTAAGCAATTTTTCAGTATCGGCATTTCCCACAAACGAATGTGTTTTGCCATATTTTTCGGCAATATATTTCATATCGGTTAGAGGCTCCATAACAAAACCATCTACATTGCAGGCAGCAATATCATCAATAAATTCAGTGAAATTTCCATCACTTGTGAAAAGCACTTTTTTGCCGCTTTCTTTTATAGGTTCGATATACTTTTTTATAGAGGGAAAGATATATTTTCTATACCAGTCCGGATGAATAAAAGGACCTCCGGTCCAAACCAAATCATCATGTATCATAACCACCTTTGAATCGGAAAGCGCCAGAGCTTCAAAAAAAGGCATCATCCATTTTCCATAGCGTTTCGCCATTTCCCCGAAAAGAACCGGATCATATCCTGCCGCCATCAACAACATATCCCATCCAAACAAATCAATGAGTCCGGACATACAGGTTATGTATACGCCGGTCATGGTCACGGTATCGGTAAACAATTGCTGCTGGCTACGCAAATTGTCGTTAAAAAGTTTGACACATTCTGCTTTATTCACGATTCCGTATTCCTTCTCAAAATCGAGATTGAAAACATCCTCTACATCATTGTAATATGAAGAAACGCTGGTGCGTATATCCACGCCTCCGTCAGCATATGAAGCGTGCCCCATGTCAGCTTTTTTATTGCCAAAAAAATCACTGTTAACAAGAATGTTCCACATCATACCATAATCCCATTTTTTGACAAACTCAGACGAAGCGGCTTCCTGCTCATTTACAGAGCTGTCGTGTGTGACATTGCGGCCGGTTACGGCCGAAACAAGCGGCCAATGTTGATGCGCCGAATATTCAACCCGCGGGATTTTATCAGTGAATTCCAGATTTATTGCAGCCATACCATTTTCATAAGACATAAAAATCACCTCTTAAAAATTATGTGAAGCATATCATACATTCTTCAAAATGTCAACACAATAATTAAACGTTTAATGCGAGATGGGTCAAGCAACTTATGCGCATATTCCATGAGAGTATTTATTTCACATCGCTGCTGCTAAAAATCTTCTGCTTTCTATTTATAAGTTGATGAAAATAAATGATGTAAGCCTATTGACATTTATAAAACACACAGCATATAATATTGAATAGTAAATCATCCGGTTTAGCAAGAAACCGCTTCGAGGATATGAGTTTTAGGGCGAGGCACTTCTTTATGAAACCCCGCTTTTTACATAATTGATGATATTTTAACATCTGAAATATTACAAATAAAAAATGCGCAATGTGCGGAAAGCGGTAGCTCCTATATGAACAAAATAATTGAAATTAACAACCTGCATAAAAGCTTCGGGAATGTAGAGGCCGTTAATGGCATTGATTTTTATGTTGAAGCAGGCAGCCTATTTGCTTTTCTTGGGCAAAACGGCGCCGGAAAATCTACAACAATTAACGTGATTTTAGGGTTATTAAAACTGGATAGAGGCAACGTAGACTACGAAGCATTCGGAAGCTTTGAGGCGTTTAAGCAAAGCATTGGTGTGGTGTTCCAAAACAATGTTTTTGACGATAATCTATCCGTAGAAGAAAACCTACTTTTGTATGGTGAACTATATATGCGAAACGCAAAGGCAGCAAAAAAACGTTTTTCAGAAATTTGCGATTTGTTTTCCCTAGAAAAATATTCAAAACAGCGTTTTAAAACGTTATCAGGAGGACAAAAACGCAAAGCCGAAATTGCCCGTGCACTGTTTAATACTCCACGAATGCTGTTTTTGGATGAACCAACCACAGGGCTTGACCCCAAGACACGCGCGGAAGTATGGGATATTCTTAATGCGATCCGACATAAAAGTGGAATGACAATTTTTCTTACCACGCATTATATGGAGGAAACTTCTAATGCGGACAAGGTTGTGATCATTCATAAAGGACAGCATGTTTGTGAAGGCAGCCCTGCTGAATTAAAAGCAAAATACTCCCATGATAAGCTGTGTATTACCCCGCACAATCCACAGGTTTTGGAAAAACATCTGTCTGAATGCGGTTTTGATTTTAAAAAAGTGACCGATACATATATTGTGAAAATGCAAGGCGCTGCAAAAAGCATTGAGCTTCTCTATACGCTAAAGGATAATATACGGTTTTTTGAATCTATAAAAGGCTCAATGGATGATGTGTTTTTGAATGCAGTTGGTGAAAACATAGGAGGCGGCAAATAATGCGTACGATTTTTCTTTTTACTCGCCGCAGCATTTTATTGTTTTTGCGGGATAGGGCCACTGTTTTTTTCTCGTTCCTCAGTACGATTATTCTTATTGCACTATATTTTTTGTTTATCGGGAAAAGCTATGCAGATGGTATGAGCGAAGCCGTTGGAAATATCATCTCAACCAATGCGATTTATTCAGCCGTATACATTCAAATGATTGTTGGAGTGCTTGTACTAAACTCACTTTCCTTGTCTATAGGCGCTTTTTCTACAATTGCTCATGATTTTGAAAACAAAAAAATTGATGGTTTTTTATTGACGCCAACAAACCCGTCTAATTTACTTATAGCTTATTTTTCCGGAGGATTTATAGTATCATTTGTTCTAAACACCTTCACTTGGCTGCTTAGCATATTAATCATCGGAACTATGTTTGGTTATTGGGTGGGGATTGCTGCTGTATTTATTGTAATAGGCATATTGGTTTTTTCGTCTATGGTAAGCTGCTCGCTTATGATGCTGGTTACAGCCATAGTAAAGTCCAGCGCTGCTATTGGCGTATTCAGCGGGATAGCGGGAACCTTCCTTGGCTTTCTTTGCGGAATATATATGCCATATGAATCGCTCGGTGACGGCGTAAAAAAAGTTGGATCGGTACTGCCGTTTACACATATTACAATTTGGCTGAAACAAATTGTACTTGATGACGTCTTTACAAAGCTTAAAATTGCGGAGGACTTTCAAAGTCCAATGCTAGAAAGCTTTTCTGCGCAAAACATAGGGCTGATTGGAATAAATATTCCGTTAACAGGAACATTATTCTACACTGCGGCAATTGCCCTCATATCCCTTTTGATAGCAGGAAGAATTGTAAAACGCAGGCTCAGCTCTTAAAGCAGCCTGGCTCCCCTCTTCCCAATCACTTCCATCTGTTTTTAAACGATTTCATTTTAAAGCATTATACCCATAAAATTGCAAACAGCGCGCCGTAAGGCGCGCTGTTTGCATGCGTTATTTCATTATCAAAACCAGTCACGAACCGATTCAAACAGCTCGACAATTTTAAACTGTACTTTATATTTGGGCTGATCGGTTACAACCTCCAATGGCTTATCCTCCAGCACCTTGTCTATCTCCTGCTGCTCGCCTGCCGCAGGCAGACACATCGACGGAAACATAACACACCACCAGTTTTTACCTTCGGCTTCGCCAATAAGCACACGTACAGCCATATACCGGCCTGCCGGCAGAGTTACATTATCATATTCGCGTGTACCAAAATTGGTCGGAGCAACCTCAACAGTCACAGGGTAATCGTATCCATTAGCTATAATTTCATCACGAGCTATCTGCTCCATAAGGTCGATGTTTTGCGCCGCCGCATCTGCAGCTTGCTGCTCAGTCTGCACATCTTTGAAGAGATAAGCCGTATCTTCAAGTATGCGGTCGCGCACCAAAAGCTTTAGCGCTTGGTCAGCTTCGTCATCAGAATGTGCCAAAATATGCAGGCGCAAAACACTTTGGCGTACCTTTTCACATGCGGCCGAAAATCCGCACAACGAAAACGCGGCCGAAAATACCAGCCCCACAGCCAAACACAGACTGAAATATTTTACCGCGCGGGAATGCATCGACGAATTAAAAAGTTTTTTCATAAGTAAATACCGTCCTTTAATAATTGTTGTTATGTAAACTAAATCAGGCGTTGCTCTTTGTTCACATAATCATTGTTGACGATATTTTTAATACTTATTCAAATATGCAAAAAATTCCTTGCAAGTCTGCGGCGGCAGCTTTTGCGACGATTTCATCTGAAAACAAACCGTATACCGCAGGCCCTGCGCCCGAAAGCCCACATGCAAACGCGCCTGATTTTTGCAGGCTATCGGCAGCTTTAAAATAATCAGGATAGGCAAACATAAAATCGTTATCAAGCGAGCACGAAAGCGCAGCCATATCCCCTGCACATATGGCTTCGGCTGCCGCAATCGCAATATCAGGCGAACTGAAGCCGGGTGTACGTTTGTCAAATTCAGCATACATACCAGCTGTTGAAGGCTTTTTGCCGCACGATAAAAGCACCAGCGAAGCGCCGCTTATTGGCGGCAAAGGCGAAATCAGTTCGCCCTGCCCACGGCACAGCGCCGCGCCGCCCTTTAAGAAAAATGGCACATCACTGCCCAATTCAAGGGCCGCTTCGGCTATTTTTTTGGGCGAAAGAGGTTCGCCAAACGCGCTGTTCAGCGCACGCAGTATGGCTGCAGCATTGCTGCTGCCGCCGCCCAGCCCACCTGCCACAGGAATGTGTTTTTCTATATGAATGTGCATGCCACGCCGCGCTATACCACTATATTTGAAAAAGGCACGCGCCGCGCGTACAGCAAGATTTGTTTCATCCGCAGGCAATCCTAGCATATTGGATGACAGAGTTATGTCATCCGAATTGTTTGGTGTTATTGCAATAGTGTCGCACAGGGATATTGTATGCATAACTGTACATATCGAATGAAAGCCGCCTGGCAGAACACCCGTGATTTTCAGCGAAAGATTCAGCTTTGCCAACGAACTTACGGTTATTTTATCCATGGCGTTTACCTCCGAGCAGGTCAAACAGGCGACTGCGCTTTATATTAACAGCCTCGAACGGACACATTTCATGACAGCAAAAGCATTTTATACATTCCTTGTATGTTATGTAAACCTTTTTGTCGCGAACAGTCATGGTTTTTTTAGGACAGCTTTCGGCGCATTTGCTGCATCCAACACATTTTTTCGGATTTATTACAGGCTTGGGCGTTACCCATTTGCGTACAGGTCGCCGCAAAAAACGCGGCAAAAACTCCATGAAATCCACAGTGCCATCGTCAGCATGAAGGAAATCAGGCTTGTCAAATTCGGCTATCGACCTGCCCGCGATATCTATGCCGGAAATATCCGGTGGACATAAGCCGCGCTTCATTGCACTACTTAAATACTGCACGGTTTTATAATTCAGATGTATAAGCTCACAGGCGGCAATATCGCAGGCGTAGCTATTTTCCGAGCCCATCAGCGCGCCCATTTTGCGCGGGCTGCCGCCCGTTGGGCCATTGCCCTCCATGCAGAGAACTGCATCCATGATATTTATGCGCGGCTTTACCAGTTCAAACAAATCGACCAGCATCTCACCAAAGGCTTCCTTTTCTGGATAACGGCAATGCATTTCTGGCTTTAAAAGTCCAGGCACAGCTCCAAACATGTTCTTGGTAACGCCCGAAAAACGTGTCATCATATGGGTTTTCAGCTTGGCGATGTTTATAATCAAATCTGCGTCAATCACGGGTTTTATAATCGTGAAAGACTTGCAACGCAGACCGTCCGTACATGCAATATCAGAGGAGGACACATCAAGATTAAGCGTGATTCCGTGTTTTTCAGCAATAGCTGCCATGCCCGTTTCGCGATACACCGACCGCATAAATGCGGTCGTATACACACCTCCGCTCGAATCGGCTATGGTTATATTTTGAGCACCCAGTGATTTTAAGTGAACAATAACTGCACCCACAAGAGCCGGATGAGTGGTTGCCGCGCGTTCGGGTACGCGGCCCATTATAAGGTTGGGTTTTATCAGTATGTTTTGTTCGGGCTTTATAAGGCCGTTAAACCCACACAGCGAAAAAAGCTCCTCCACAGCGCAGAGCAGCGTCTCTTCGTTATAATCAGGGCAGGCGCAAAGCCCGACAGTGGGCTTGCACCCCTCCTGCTTATCCATTTTTTATCTGCTCTACAAAACCTCTTATGCGGCGCAGAGCTTCCTTTATATGTTTTATCGAATAGCAATATGAAACACGCACAAAGCCTTCGCCGCTTTTGCCAAATGCCGTGCCAGGCACAATGGCTATTTTAGCCTCGGTTATCAGGCGTTCGCAGAATTCCTCGCTCGAAAGGCCGGTGCTTTTTATACACGGGAAAACATAAAACGCACCCTGCGGCAAAAAACAGTTTAACCCCATTTTATTAAATCCGTCCACAACAAACCTGCGGCGCATGTCGTATTCAGCAGCCATGGCGGCCACATCCTCATCTCCGTTGCGCATTGCTTCTATGGCGGCATATTGCGCTGTTGAGGGCGCACACATTATGGCGTACTGGTGTATTTTCAGCATTTGCCCAGCAATGGGCGCGGGCGCCATAGAGTAGCCCAAACGCCAGCCTGTCATGCTATACGGTTTGCTAAAGCCGCCTATAATAATTGTGCGCTCGCGCATATCTGGCAAGGCAGCTATCGATGTGTGACGCACATTATCGTATGTAAGCTCGGCATATATTTCGTCCGATATAACAAATATATCGGTACCGCGCAGCACGGCGGCAAGCTCCTCCAAATGCTCGCGGCGCATAACGGCGCCCGTTGGATTGCTTGGAAAGGGCAGAATTATTGCTTTTGTTTTTGGCGTTATATGCTGACTCAGCTCATCAGCCGTGAGACGAAACTCGTTTTCAGCCTTTGTGTCTATAACAACAGGAATACCGCCGCACAAGCGGACAAGCGGCACATAGCATACAAACGAAGGCTCGGGGACGAGCACCTCATCACCCGGCTTTACTATTGTGCGCAGGGCGAGGTCTATGGCCTCGCTGCCACCCACAGTTACCAATATTTCATCATCAGCGCTGTATTCAAGCGCAAAGCGGCGGTTCATATAAGCAGCTATTTCATAGCGCAGCTCGGCCAACCCCTTATTGGAGGTGTACCGCGTTTTGCTTTGCTGCAGCGATTCTATGCCGGCCTCGCGTATATGCCAGGGCGTCGGAAAATCGGGTTCACCCACGCCCAGCGATATTATATCATCGCTCTTTTCGGCCAAATCGAAAAAGCGGCGTATACCCGATGGTGGTATGCCCACAATGGTCGGGTTTAGCAAATTTTCATAATTCAGCAAAGGGAAAGCCGCCCCCTGTCATCTGTAGTCCGGTCAAGCAGTTCAACACCCAAATCCTTATAGCGGCGCAGTACAAAGCTAGTTTCCGTTGAAGTTACATGAGGCAGGCAGGCCAGTTTTTTGGAAACAAAGGCAGCTACTTCCTGAAATGTTTTGGCCTTCACGAGCACGCTGAGATCGCAGCCGCCCGACATAAGATGAATGCTTTCAACCTCGTCAAAGGCCATAATGCGCTCGGCAATTTCCTCAAAACCGACATCTCGCTCAGGCACAACCTTAAGACTTATCTGCGCTGTTACCCAAGCTTTATCGAGGCGTTCCCAATCGACAATTGCCTTATATCCGCGGATGACGCCGTCTTTTTCCAGGCTGGCTATCTGCTCTTCAATCTGCTCCTCAGAGCAATCCAGCATAACGGCCAGCTCGGCTGTGGTGTACCGTGCGTTTTCATACAGCAGCTTTATAAGTTTTTTCATGTCATTTTACCTCCTATTTTATGGGTATCAACACCGGTTCGTGCTTTTGATATAATGTTATTTCAGAAAATCCGGCCGCCTCGGCCAAAGCCATGCCGTCCTCAATATATGCGCCTACAGCATCGGCATTATGCGCGTCCGATCCGATTGTTATATATTTACCGCCCAATTCCCTAAAGGCTTTTACTATCCAGAGCGGCGGAATAATGCCGGTATCATAACGCAGCCCCGATGTGTTTATTTCAAGCGCTTTTTGATTTTTTGCAAGCAATTCGAGGATGGTCATTATTCTGTCGCGGTATTCTTCGGGATTTATGGTTATATTTTGCGCAGGGAGGTAACGAAACGGATAGGTAATATGCGCCAGAGAATCAAAACCGTTCCATTCAACCATGCTGTAAATTTGGTCGAAATATGCCGTTAAAACGGTACGTGGATCAAGCTCACCCGTCGTGAAATCCAAAAAATAAAAATCAGGCTGTCCCGCTATGTTATGCAGCGAACCCAACGTAAAATCAAAATCCATGGCCATAACATCGTCGCGCGCCTTGGTGTCTTGCATACACTGACCCAATTCAACGCCGCACACCACAATAATAGCCCCAGCAAAGATATTTTTTTCCTTTTTAGCTTCCAAATATGCTTGACGTACCGAGGTTTTATATCGATCTGCTATGTAAAGATTGCACTCACAATGGTCTGTGAGCGCTATCGCGCGCATGCCACGCCGCACAGCATACTCGCACATAAGCGTGGCGCCGTGAACGGCGTCAGGCGAATTGTCCGTATGTGTGTGCATATCAAGCAGATTTTTGTAGCGCATGGGAAAACTCCTTAATTTTTTAAGCTTTGAAGCGGCGCAGGTATGCGCCCGCCGCGACCAATAAACAGCGAGTTTGCCGCCGTATTGACCGGCATAACCGGCCCGCCGCCGAGCAGTCCGCCAAAATCAAGCCGGTCGCCCGCCTGTTTGCCTATTGCAGGAATAAGGCGCACGGCCGTTGTCTTGCTGTTTACCATGCCTATGGCGGCCTCG
>JGI994J12354_10003866_pt1 | contig 13757 bp, 14 predicted proteins | sample IntmicLarv3ML3BL_FD_12354 | JGI IMG/M metagenome (IMG submission 12354)
GGAAAAGCGGGCGGCAGCTTCAATATGGCTAAAGTGGCTGGCGCCGGTTGCGCAGCCGGGTACGGCAGTTTCAGTCGTAATGGCTACGCCCACGACAGGAGCAGCCGTTGCTGTGGCAGGCTGCAAAATAGAGTTCAAATGGTATATATCATTGCCATATGGTGTAATATCTTGGGTAGTCAAGGCGAAAACTTTAGGCAGTGCGCCTGTTACATCCTGCATTACAGTAAGCAAATCTTCGGAAACCCTTAATATATAACCCTTCATAACAGTGGGGGAAATGGCGAAGCCCGTATGGTTTATTATGCGGTTGCCTTTTGTTGTATCTATGGATAAAATAGCATCCAAAGCGCCTGAAACCTCTTCCGCATTTACGGTTGCCATATCCACAGGCGAACCCATGAAAGGAACAGGATCGTGGGGCTGGGTTGGGGCATTGGGGCATATATGGGTGTGAACAATAACATCGCCCTCAAGAAAATCGCCCTTTGCCTGCATATCGAGGATTTTAGCGGCGGCTGAAAGTGCCGCCAGAGCGCCGTCTCCGTCTGATACGAAGCCTATAAGCTCAGGTCTGGCGCCAAGGCCGCCAAGCCTGCCGAGGATTCCCAAAGTAGGGGCGCTGCCTCCGTTTGTTTTGCCGTTTTTGCCGGGTATGAGTATTTTAATGAAATCGGTTGAACCCTTTTCGCCGGTGAATTTTTTAACGCTGACATTTTTAGCGCCAAGGCTTTCCATATAGTTTTTAACCTTGTCTCCGTTAATATCTGCCCTGTCGATTAAATCATAAACATCAATAACTTGTTTAATAAGCATAATATACCTCCTGTTTTTTAAATTTACATTATTTTAATGTGAAATAATTCCTGCCGAGCTTTGGAATATTCCAAGGCTTAAGGCTTTACAAAATTTCACTGAGCATACGCGCTAAAGTTGAGCGGGCATTGAATACGGGCACGCCCAAGGTTTCTTTAACGGCTTTTTGCATTTCCATTGTATAGCCAATGCAGTCCATTATAACGCAGTCTAAATCCATATTTTTAAGCTGCGAAGCCGAATCCAAAACAGAATCAATGCCCTGATATGGATTGGCGGCGATAATATAAGGATCGCCTGCAAAGCCCCATTTTTCATAGCTGTGAGGAATTTGCTTTTCATCAGGGGAGAGAACGGCAAATTTTCCGCTTGAAAGGAAGCTGGGAACAACAGCCTTCAAAATCTCTCCCGGGAAAATCAAAGGAATATTGTGCTTGAAATCATATTCAAAATCCCCTGTGCAAATGAAAACTATATAGCTCACACCATTCTCCTGCAATTTGTCGATACAGCCTTGTAGCCTTGGGAAAATATATTTTTCAGCAAAAACAACGCCTGTTCCGTCTGCCATTCTACTGGCAAGAACAATATCGCCCTCTTCAGGGGCAAACTCGTCAATCTGCTCTTTTGTAAGTCCATCCAGGGCTCCGGTTTCAATTATTTGAACCTTTTCGCCTATTATAGCAGCCATTTCAGGCACTACATCTACTCTTGGAGATTGCCCGACGGTTATAAATCCTAATTTTGAATACATTATTCCACCTTCTTATTAAAATATTTTAAAGCAGTGTGCAAATTCATGGTAACTCAAAAGCATTTCTAATTCAACGCCTTTGCAAAATAAAAATGACATAGTTTTTAAAATGTTGTATACTGAGCTTGAAGTTGGAAATCAGTTTCAGCTTTAACGCCGAAGGAGAGCCTTTTGCCGCAAGGAAAAGGTGAAAAGTAAATTTAAACATGAAGATTTGCCGTAAAAAGATTCGAAAATTTAAGGGGGATAAAAATGCCTAAATTAAAAGATGTTTTAGTACTGTTTAACTTTGATGAAGATATGAAAAAACGCCTTGTAGCCATTAATCCTGAGGCAGACTATGTTTTTACAAAGCCTGCCGATGTAACCTGTGAACAGATAGAAAAAGCTGAAATTATACTTGGCAGCCTTGATCCTGAGCAGGTTGAAGGGCTTGAAAATCTTAAATGGCTTCAGCTTTGGTCGGCCGGCAGCGATGCCTTCCACCGCAACGGTAAATTTCCGAAGGGCGCTATTCTTACCAATGGCTCCGGCGGCTACGGGCTTACTATTTCAGAGCATATAATGGGCGTTCTCTTAATGCTAATGAGAAAGTTTGACAGAAGCTATAAAAACCAGCTTGAATGTAAATGGGAAGGCGTCGGCGCTATTACTTCCGTTTACAATTCAAGAATACTCGTAGTAGGTCTTGGAAATATCGGCTGCGAATTTGGTATAAGAGCCAAGGCTTTCGGTGCTCATATTACAGGAATCAGAAAAAGTGAAAGGCCAAAGCCTGATTTTGCTGATGAAGTTTATACGGCCGATAAGCTGGATGAGCTTTTGCCGCTGGCAGATGTTGTTGTACTCGCTGTTCCCGATACAGGGGAAACTCAGAAACTTATGTCAAAAGAACGTATTGCCAAACTTAAAAAGGGCAGTATTCTTGTAAATGTAGGCCGCGGATCGGCAGTTGATACAAACGCCCTTGTTGAAGCGCTTGAAAAAGGCGATATTTACGGCGCAGCCCTTGATGTAACCGATCCTGAGCCATTGCCGGCTGACCATGCGCTTTGGAAAACCCCTAATGTAATAGTTACACCCCATATTTCAGGCGGGCATAAATTGCCGGAAACCTATAGGCGCCTTTGTGAAATAGCCATCGCCAACTATGAGGCCTTTATAAACGATAAGCCTTTGAAAAATATTGTTGATTTCACTAAGGGATATTAGATACAAGTATTTTCATTAACTGCGATTTCCTTTATATAATAAAAAGCCGGTTTTTTATAAAACGGCTTTTTATTATTAGATATTTTACAAATATTATTGGTAAATTGCCTTGGTTTTGAAAGAAAACTGTAACCGAAGCCTGCTTGTAGCATGATATAATATAAATTCGCAAGCATTCAGCCTGCGAAAATAATTTAAAAGGTGATTTTATGGAAAAATTTATTCCAAAAAGTAAAATGAGCAAAAAGAAACGCAAGGAGTATGATTTGAAAAGCAGAACCTATTGGGCCATAAGCCCGGTAACAAGACTTAAGGAAAACAAAAAAGCATATAACCGTAAAAAGGCTCGCCGTGGTATTGAATATAATGGGGAACCTTTTTTATTGGCGCCGGCTGTAGCTTTTGCGGCGCTAATGTTTATAATAAAGGGTTTATTCATGAGCGGGAAAGATAAAATATAAATTGATATGCTGTTATTGACGGCGTTTACATATTTATGTGATAATCATATAGATAAAGAGAAAATTCTACAGGATTCGGGGGATTTTGGGTGAAGGAATTTTACGGCAAGCTGAACAAACTTTTTAAATATGATCCCGGTAAGCGCAGGCTTCTTGAATATGTTCCCGATGTTGATATGGCAAAACTTTCAAAAGAGCTTGAAAATATAGAGCGGGCGGTAATAGTAACGGGGTTTCCCATACTCTCCAAGGGTAAAGGCGAAACCGACGGGCCTTCAGGTGCTGTTAATATAGCCCGCGCCTTAAAAATAAGCGGTAAAGAAATTTGCCTTGTAACAGATCCTTGCTCTTATGAAATAGTAAGGGAAACGGCGGCTGCACTGAACCTTTATGTAGATATAGAGAATGTTCCTGCTGAAAACAGCGGGGAATACTGCCGTAAGCTCCTTGATGAATTTAATCCAAGCCATGTGATTGCCATTGAAAGGCCGGGGAAAATTAAAGGTCATTTCCATAATATGAACGGAGATATTATAGATCACCTTGTCAGCGATACAGATGGATTGTTTGGCGGCGGTGCTGTAACTATAGCTGTTGGAGATGGCGGCAATGAGCTGGGCATGGGCAATTTGAAGGAATATGCTTTAGAAGCAGGCGTTACCTTTTCCGATTTAAACAGTGATTATCCCCTTGTGGCCGGTATTTCCAACTGGTGGGGCTGGGGTATAGCGGCGCTTATATCTCTTAATATGGGGGAGAATATTCTGCCTGCTTATGAAGAAGAAAAGAGCCTTTTGGAAGCCATGTTATCAGCAGGCGCTATTGACGGCATTGTACATGAGCCGCAAATGAGCGTTGATGGCATAAGTTTTGAAGAAAATGCTAAATTTATGATGGATATTCATAAACTTGTTGATGAGGCGCTTATTAGAAAAGCTGCCGCAAAATAATCAATTTAACAAGGAAATATAATATTTTAACTGCTTTTGCCAATTGAACAAAAGGCAAGGGCAGTTTTTTGTATCGATATTAATATTAAAAGCAGGCAATCTGTATCTGCCTGCCCCATGCTTTAATATTTTAATATATATCAGGATTTCTTTTTTCCATAAGAACAGTATTGCGCCATATGCCGTTTATATCCTTGGCGGGCTTTTCTCTGAAGCCTATCATCCTAAAGCCGCAGCAGCTGTGGAGCTCGATGCTTGCCGTATTATCTTGAATAATGGAGGAAAAAAGCATCCATATACCACATTCGGCGGAGAGCTTCCAAAGCTCATTTAAAAGTGCTTTGCCGATTCCCTTTCTTTTAAAATCAGGGTCTATATAAATGCTCACTTCCGCCGCGCCGCCGTAAGCAGGCGCACTATACATCGGCCCTAATGCCGCAAACCCTGCAACTTTTCCGCCCATAACAGCAACTATGCGGCAAATTTGCAAATGGTTCTTATCCCACACATCATATTCAGGCACTTCATAGGTGAAGGTGGCTATTCCCAGCTCAATGCCTTTACGGTAAATTTCTCTCACATAATCCCAATGCTCTGCTTTCATGGGAATGATTGAATAAGTATCCATTTATTTAATCCTCCTGATTTTGCGGGCCGGCTGTATCCGAAACCTATATGTATTTTACATATATAAGCGGCACTCTGCGCAATCTTAGCCTATTTATATAATATATACATTAGGCCGTAGTTTCAAGCCGATAATTTGAAAGGTATAAATATACATTAAAGCCAGTTTTTTCTGTTAAAATTGACAAGTTTTAGGCCTAAACAATAAAGAAGCGGCAAAATCAGCCTGTTGATGGTGGAAAAAGTTGAAAATATAATAAAAATGCTATATTTTATTGGGAATATTAACGGTTAGTATGCTTTTTAAAAGTTAAAAAACGTCATTTTTTAGCTTGCTATGGGGGTACTCCAGTGATAGAATACAGGGGACTATAAGAAAAAAAGAAAATGCACCCCTTTGGGTAAGAGAGACCAAAGCGAAGGACATTATTCTACTAAGAATTCCTTTGAGGAGGGTAACAAAATGTTTGGACAGTATTCAGAAATTATTGTAGCCTTTTTAGGCGGCATCGGTTTTTTCCTGTTTGGAATGAACACAATGGCTCACGGACTTCAAAAATCCGCAGGTGCCAAAATGAAGAAATTGTTGGAAATACTTACTAAAAATAAGTTTATGGCTGTTTTGGTAGGTACTTTAGTAACAGGCGTAATTCAATCAAGTACAGCTACAACGGTAATGGTAGTCGGCTTTGTTAATGCCGGTATAATGAACCTTACTCAGGCAGCCGGCGTAATCATGGGTGCCAATATCGGAACAACTGTTACAAGCTGGCTTGTTTCCAGTATTGAATGGGCAGGCTATTTAAACCCCATAGCCTTGGCGCCCATATTTGTTTTCTGCGGAACATTTATGATAATGTTTTCCGGTAAAGAAAAAATTAAAAATGTAGGTGAAATTTTAGTTGGCTTCGGTACACTATTCATAGGCATGTCTCTTATGACAGAGGCGGCGGCTCCCCTTAAGGAGTCGAAAATGATTATGGATTCCTTTGTGGTTTTAGGGCATAATCCGCTTCTGGCTATTTTTGCAGGTGCTTTTGTAACAGCTGTTATACAAAGCTCCAGCGCATCTGTAAGTATTTTGCAAACTTTGGCTTTGGCAGGGCTTATACCGTGGAATGCGGCTGTATATATTATAATGGGTCAGAATATAGGTACTTGCGTCACTGCCCTTGTTTCCAGTATAGGTACAAGCAGAAATGCTAAATCTGCTGCTTTTGTGCATCTTTTGTTTAATGTAGTCGGCAGTGTTGTTTTCAGTATTGCTGCAATTGTTTATTTTACTTATTTCAATACCGCAATGGGTGAATCAGGCATAAGCATTACACAGATAGGTATTGTGCACACTGCTTTCAATGTATCGTGTACTATTATGCTATATCCGTTTAGCGATGCGCTTGTATACTTGGCTCAAAAGATTTCCAATTTCAGATCAAAGCCGGAAGATAATGAAGATGAACTTATCCATTTGGACGACAGGATTTTAGATGCGCCGTCTTTCGCCATTGAGAGCTGCCTTAAAGAAATAGACAGGCTCGGGCGTATGTCTTTGGAAAATCTGCGCCTTTCCAGTGAAGCGCTTCTTGAAGGCGATGACAGCAAGGTTGAGCGTGTATATAAAAGAGAAGCCAGTATAAATACTCTTCAAGAAGCCATAAGCGGCTTCATGGTTAAAGTTTGTAATAAAGATATAACAGAAGAGCAAAATAAAATGATGACGAGCCTTTTCCATACGGTTATAGATATTGAGCGTATAGGCGACCATTCTGAAAACATCGCAGATCTTGCCCAGTATAAAATAACCGAGGATTTGAAGTTTTCTGAAAAAGCTGTGGAGGAGCTTAATGAAATAATATCCCTTACCTGCCAATGTGTGGAGGACAGCCTCAATGCGCTTGAGGATATGAATGTAAGCCTTGCAAGCCGGGTCGCTAAACAGGAATCTGCTATAGACACAATGGAAACTGATCTTAGAATAGCCCATATTAAGCGCCTTACAAACGGGGAATGTCATGGGGCATCAGGGGTTGTTTTCCTTGATACAATATCAAATCTTGAAAGAGTGTCAGACCATGCGCTTAATATAGCGGAAGTGGTTACAGGCAGCGATTTAGCAGTTTAGCATAAATAAGTTTGAACCCGTTAGAAAAGGATTAATAATCTTTTCTAACGGGTTTTTAATATATCTTTTTAAATAATTATTATAAAAACCTAAAATAATGTGGTATAATCATGCTGATAAATATTTGAAATACTATTATATTTTTTCGTATAAATTTGCGCGGAATAAGCGAAAATTAGGAGGAGATATTATATGGAACACAGTAAGGAATACGGCTTTGCAACAAGGCAGGTTCACGCAGGCGCATTGGAAGACAGCTTCGGCTCTTTATGCCCGCCTATTTATCAAACATCTACATTCAGATTCCCAACGGTTGAGCAGGGCGGGGCCCGCTTCGCCGGCGAGGAAAAAGGATTTATTTATACAAGATTAGGCAATCCAACCCAGCAGGCGCTGGAGGAGAAGGTTGCTTCTCTGGAAAACGGCGAGGCGGCTTTGGCCCTGGCTTCCGGCATGGGGGCTATAACAACAGCCATCTGGTCAGCCATTGATGGGGAAAGTGAAATTCTGGCTGATGAAACTCTTTATGGCTGCACATTTGCTTATTTCACCCATGGTTTGACTAAATTCGGTGTGAAAATTACCCTTGTTGATATGACAACCCCTGAAAACATCAAGGCTCATTTGAATCCCAATGTTAAGGTGGTTTATTTTGAAAGCCCTTGCAATCCAACGCTTAAAGTTTTGGATATTGCTGAAATCAGCCGTATATCTCATGAGTATAACCCGGATATTAAAGTTATGGTTGATAATACTTTCTGCTCGCCGTATATTCAAAGGCCGCTGGATTTAGGCGCTGATGTTTCTCTCCACAGCGCTACTAAATATTTAAACGGCCATGGTGATGTTATCGCCGGTATGATTATAGGCAAAAAAGATTTTATAGATACTTGCCGAATGTTTGGCTTAAAGGATATGACAGGCGCTGTAATCGGCCCGTTTGATGCCTACCTGCTTCTGAGAGGGTTGAAAACGCTGGATATTCGCATGGAAAAGCATTGCGCAAATGCCAAGCTAATAGCTGAATTTCTTGCTTCTCACCCGGCTATTAAGAAAGTTCACTATCCCGGCTTTGAGGACTTCCCTGACCATGCAGTGGCGAAAAAACAAATGCACCTTTTCGGCGGCATGGTAGCTATAGAAACCTATAAAAACCGCGCTGAAACTGCCGCAGCCATAAACCATTTAAAACTGGCAACCATAGCTGTAAGCCTTGGGGATTGCGAAACCCTTGTGGAGCACCCTGCAACCATGACCCATTCCGTATATACTTCGGAAGAACTGGCTGTAGCCAATATTCCTGAAGGGCTGGTGCGTATTTCCGTAGGGCTTGAAAATACGGAGGATTTAATAGCGGACTTTAAACAGGTTTTCGATAGATTGATTTAGGTAAATTGTTATAAATCGTATATAATTAAATGCCTTTGGTGCCATACAGAGATGGTTCAAAGGCGTTTTTTGTAAGATAATTCGAGTGATGGAGATAGAATATTTATGGAAAATTCATACAATGAAACTTTAAAGGAATTGGAATTTATTTTTGAAAAGCACAAAAATGAGCGGGTATGAGTGCTGGGAACCACCTGCTGCGGGAAAACGACTATAGTCAAAAATATTCCTTACTGTAAAGATATAGATGATGAACTTTTCCCTTTAGTGAGCGATGAAGAGAAAGATTTTATCTGCCAAACTCCATGGACTGAGGAAATAGGAGATACGGTTGACAGACTTGTAAAGGAGCGAATCAAAATCTCAGCAGGCGCACCTTTACTGGGAACAGTTATTTTAGACTGTGAAGTTATCGTTTATTTGGATATTGATGATGAAACATTGGCTAAGTATTGCGCGAAAAGAGGCGTAAGCCTCTTAGATGCACTCAATATGAAAAAGAGTATAGAAGCTGATTTGGAAGATTTTAAAAGGCGTAACAGCAAAGTTAATTACAAGGTTTTGGTAAGGAGCTAAATATAGGTTACAACTATTGTTTTGAAAGAGAAAAAATCAGAAAAGTCGGTGTTTTAACAAAGGAATTAAATCTTGATGGAAATTCATTTTGCCATTCAATCGGAGGCAGAGGCTCTTCAAGGCGTTCAACGGTAAGTCCGGCATTATGAATGGCATTTATATAGTCACTCATTGTATGGTGATAGCTTGCGCTTAAATAATTTTCAATTTCAGGATTAAATTCTATCCAAGGTTGGATATAAGAGCGCTTGCGCTTATCCATATATCGAACTTCCCAATCGCCCTCAGTCGGAAAGTTTTCACCATCAGCAATGGGATATTGAGCTGTATATACAGGGTGCATGGTAGAAATTATTGCCTTACTCCCGGATTTTAGTAAACGACTTATATTACTAAATATTGTTTCAAGATTTTCCAGATAATGAAATGTTGTTGAAGAAAATATAAAATCATAAGCATTATTTTGAAATTCTTTTAAATCGCAGATGTCTGCTTTGACAAATTCAATTTTAGATTTTATTTTATCAGTTTTTTGCCTGCCTATAGAGAGCATTTTTTCTGAAATATCAACTACTGTAATAGATTCTGGATTGTATTCAGAAAGTAATGAGGCAAATCGTCCTGTTCCGCCGCCTAAATCTAAAATATTTTTGTTTTCCATATGGGGGAGCATGTTTTTAATACAAGGCCATTCTATTTTATAGCTGTAGGATTGAGGGTTCTCTGTAAAATCCTCATATGCTTTTGCCATATCATTCCAATTGCTTTCAATATCGAAGTTCATAAAGGTCTCCTAAACTTAAGTATTCTGATAACTTATTGTATTTAATAAAAATGGGAAATTTCTTTTACAAATCCATTGTAAAATGAACTATGGTATTAGCTTCTTTAAACCCTATTCTATTATGGAATTTTCGGCTATCCTCATTCTCTAATAAGCAATCGGAAGCCAGCTCCTTACAGCCGTTCTCTTTAGACCATTTCTTTGCAAATTCAACTAATTCTTTTGCGATCCCTTTGCCTTGATGTTCGGGCTTAACATATATTCCTTCAAGATAGCCAACAGGGCTGGACTTGGTGCCTTCAACATAATCACCCCGCAGAGAAAGAATTATGAAAGCGATAAATTCATTATTAAGGGAATACAAAAATCCATTTTCGCATGCGCCGTCTTCTCGTTCCTTTAACATGGCTTCTATTGTGCTGTGGGGCCATAAAGCTACGCAAAGCTCAGCCCAGGCGATTTCATTCTCATTCGTAACGGGAACTATCATAAAAATCACTCCTTATGTAAAATAGTTATATTATACAATATTATACAATTGCTACATTTCTCTCAAAATCTCATCTATAATATTTTTGCCGAAAATATCATTATGGGCGCAGATACATTTTTCAAGCCACAGAGACTTATATATTTCGAGGGTTTTAAGATAAACTTCTTTGCCGCAGTCCAAATCAGGGATGAGAGAATTGCCTGTGTCTCCTATATTGTCTGCTATGTTGAGAACTTTTTCTTCCTCATCATAAACGGAGATGCTGTCTACAGTGTGGCCGGGAGTGTGAAAAATGCGGATTTTATCTTCCGCAAAATACAGCTCTTTATCGAACAATATAGTTGGATTTTGCTGAGTTACATGACCGCAGGCATATTGGCGGTTTTTTTCATAATAAGTATCGAAGGATTTGCTAATGAGCTCGGGGCAGAGTCTGTGGGATATAATGGGGAAATTCTTAGCATTGCAATTGCCCCAAATATGATCCCAGTGGAAATGGCTGTTTATGATAATATAAGGCCTGTCCATTCCGCCTATATCATATATTTCATCAAGATTTTCAGGCCCAAAGCCGGTGTCAATAATATAATTATATTTTTTGCCTATTATGAGGTGCAGATTAAGTATCCAACTGGGGTGCATGCTGTTTGCGAAAACAACATGGCGGCTGCTTAAACGGTTGATTTTCATAGGGCTCTCCTTATTTGCTACAGTATTTTTATTATATATTAATTCAATCCGCTTTAAGAGTAAATAGGTATGAGGACAAAGGCAGCGTGTTTTCAATAATAATATGTAAAATAAAAAAACCGTTTCAAGGATTTACCCAATATGTTATACTGTGAATATAAGTTCAAAGCTCTGTATAAAGGAGAAATAATATGGCTTATTTAGCCCTTTATAGAAAATTCCGCCCCAAGGTTTTCAGTGAAGTTATAGGGCAGGATCATATTGTCAGGATTATTAAAAATCAGCTGGCAGGCGGAAATGTCAGCCATGCCTATCTTTTTTGCGGAACGAGAGGCACAGGCAAAACCTCAACCGCAAAGCTCTTTGCCAAAACCCTAAACTGCAAGAATCCCACAGAAGACGGGCCCTGTAATATTTGCGAAAACTGCCTTGCTGTGGAGGAAAGCCGTAGCTTAAATGTTGTGGAAATTGATGCCGCCAGCAATAACGGCGTTGACAATATACGGGAAATTAAAGAAGAGGTTCGCTATGCTCCCGCAGGCGGCGGCATGAAAGTTTATATAATCGATGAGGTTCATATGCTCTCAACAGGGGCGTTTAACGCCCTGCTTAAAACTCTTGAAGAGCCGCCTGAGCATGTGATTTTTATTCTTGCAACCACCGACCCACAAAAGATTCCCGCAACTATACTTTCCCGCTGCCAGCGGCTGGATTTTAAGCGGATTACAATAGATGAAATGTCGGCGCTTTTAAAAAGCCAGATGGAGGCGGAAGGCGTTAAAATAACAGATGACGCACTGCGCTATGTTTCGGGCCTTTCTGATGGGGCCATGAGAGATGCACAGAGCCTGCTGGATCAATGTATCGCTTATTATACAGATGAGGAAATTGATATAGAAAAGGTCATGGCAATAACGGGCGCTGTGGATAAAACTATATTTTTTGAATTTATGGATGCTCTCAATGCCTATGACAGCGGCAAATGTTTGCAAATTATTGAGCAGGCGGTAGATTCCGGCAAGGATATAAGCCGCTTTATATCGGATTTTATACATCATATGCGAAATCTGCTGATAATTTCATCATCAACAGGCATGAATATTGTTGATATGAGCCCCGCCATGTATGAGAAATATAAAGAGCAGGGCGAGTTGACGAATATGCGCATGCTAATAGACTATATAAATGCTTTCTCCGCACTTTCAGGCCAGCTGCGCTATGCGTTTAACGAGAGGATTATGCTGGAAACCCTTTGCGTTAAATTATGTAATCCTGAAATTTTAGGCGATGATGCAAAAGCGCTTTCCGCAAGGCTTGATAAGCTGGAAAAAGCGCCCAAAGCAGTAGTGAAAGAGGTTGTTGCATCAGCTTCGGAAGAAAAAAAAAAGCCTGATTTAATCATTCGCCCTAAATCTACGCCGGATGATATAAAGGCCGTTGTAGATGGCTGGGCAAAGTTTAAGGCTTCTCTTGAAGAGCCTCAGGCTTCTTATTTTAAAAACACAATAGCGGGCTATCTTGAAGGCAATATGCTCAATATAGTATTTCAAGACCCTGCCATAGTGGCATTTGCAAAGGCTCATGAGGAGGCTATAAAAGCAAAGCTGGCGGAGGATTTTGGCAAGGAATTTCCCCTTTCTTTTGTATCGGCAAACGAGTATAATGGTAATCATGTTAAATCCTACGGGGCAGAAGACCCCAATAGTGAAAATTTGATTCAGAATATAAGCAAAAAATTAGGCGGCATAGATATTGAAATTGAGGACTAAAACGGCTTGTTTCGGCGAGTCTTAAAATACCGATAAAAATTTACGGAGGTTATCACATGGCAAAAGGATACGGCGGCGGCATGGGCGGCGGCATGAACATGAACAATTTAATGAAACAGGCGCAGAAAATGCAAAAGCAAATGATGCAGGCGCAGGAAGAGCTGGCTGAGAAAAATCTTGAAGTTACCAGCGGCGGCGGAGCGGTTAAAATCATAATTACCGGCGCTAAGGCCATAAAAGAAATTAAGCTCAACCCTGATGTGGTTGACCCTGATGATGTGGAAATGCTGGAGGATTTAATACTGACGGCTGTTAATGAGGCTTTCCGTCAGGCGGAGGAGATGGCCGCTGCGGAAATGAGCAAGTATACAGGCGGCATGGGTCTTCCCGGCGGGCTGTTCTAGGGGCAAAGCATGAATTATTACGGCGATTATATAACGAGACTTATTGAGGAATTTAACAGGCTTCCGGGTGTAGGCGCAAAGTCTGCCCAGAGGCTTGCTTTTCATGTGCTGAATATGGAGGCGGACAGAGTTAATTCCCTTGCAAACGCCATATTGGAAGCTAAGAAAAATGTGAAATACTGCTCCGTCTGCTGCAATTTAACAGACATATCCCCCTGCGCCATCTGCGAGAGCACAAAAAGGGACAGGAGCCTTATTATGGTGGTTGAAAGCCCGAGAGATATGGCAGCTTATGAAAAAACCAACGAGTTTAAAGGCCTTTACCACGTACTCCATGGAGCAATTTCTCCTATGAGTGGGGTCGGCCCTGATGATATACGCCTGAAAGAGCTTATAGCCAGACTGGATGGCAGTGTATCGGAGGTTATACTTGCCACAAACCCCAATGTTGAAGGGGAAGCAACAGCTATGTATATCAGCAAGCTCATAAAACCTCTTGGCGTTACGGTTACGCGCATTGCCCATGGCGTACCCGTTGGCGGTGATCTTGAATATGTTGATGAAGTTACCCTTTCAAGAGCCTTGGAGGGCAGAAGAGAGATGTAGTGGTTCGTAAAAATGCGTTGTCGTCTGCGACTCCTTTGGCATTTTTACGAGGTTTCTGGAGGGGAAAACACCTTCACTCCGCTTTACAAGCGGCCCTACGGTGT
>JGI994J12354_10003867_pt1 | contig 13756 bp, 14 predicted proteins | sample IntmicLarv3ML3BL_FD_12354 | JGI IMG/M metagenome (IMG submission 12354)
CCAATTTGCAATTTCAAAATATTACAAGACGGTTCTTCCACCATATATGTTTTCTTTTGTTGTCTTTTTTCCATGGGGGAAACTACGGATACCTGATTACCATTTTTTACAAATTGTCTCAATAAATCAGTATATATATTATGTTCTCCCAATGTATGAAAATCAATCAGTGTCAAAAATAATATATTCATGGCAATCCTCCGTCACTTTATTTTCTTTCTGATCTTTTGCTTCCTAATTTATATCCTTTTATCGGAACTGCTGGTGCACCAACTGCTGTACAATTTTCTGGAATATCCTTAACTACAACCGAACCTGCTCCAATAACCGAATTTTCCCCAATAACTTTTCCTTGTATTATATTTGTCCCTGTTCCTATCTCTACCCCCGATTCAATCTTTACATTCCCCGAAACATTTACGCTTGGATACAATGTCACAAAATCGTCCAGCACCGCATCATGCCCCACAGTACAATCTAAATTCGTAATCACAAAATCTCCAACAGTAATATTTACTGTAAAAATTGTCGATAAACATATGATACAGCCCTGTCCAAACCTAACAGAATCTGAACACTGAACATCTTTTGCAATAATTGTTGGAAAAATAATATTCGAATTTTTCTTGATTTTGTTGTAAGCTTCTTTTCTCACCTTTGAGTTACCAATACAAATCATTACGCCTATCTCTTTTGGATAATTTAGCAACCACTGGCTATTACCTAATACTGGGAATCCATTAATCATTTCACCCTGTAGCTCTATCGCTTCATCTATGAAACCAAGAACATTATACTGTTTCGTATCATCATTAAGCTGATTTATTTGCCATAGAACCTCTCGCCCAAATCCGCCTGCACCAACCAATACAATATCTCTAACTTCCATCTTTTATTCCCCTTTCCCCACAATAAACACATAATTGGTTGTTGCACTACCACCAATATTTAACATCAACCCTGTATTAGCTTGATTTAGTTGATATCCACCAGCTTTTCCCGTAACCTGCTTAAATAAATCCAAAAACATTCTAACACCACTAGCTCCTACTGGATGACCACATCCAATCAGACCACCACTTGCATTAATTGGTTTCTTCCCCCCAAAGGCTGTTATTTCCTCTTCGACTGCCATATATTCTTTCCCTGGTTCTGTAATCCCAAAAGCAGAGATTGCCATATATTCACTTGATGTAAAACAATCATGTGTTTCAAAAAAATCAATATCATCAACTGTAAGGTTACTACGACGATAAGCATCAACCACTGCTTGCCTTGTCCATGGCAAAAGATAATTTGATTCTTTTGCTTCGGCTATCTTTTTATCAAAAAGCATAGGGGCAACCCTATGTCCATATCCTTTTACTTCTGGACATTTTAGACTATGATATTTCACATAATTCTCGGAGGCCAAAACAACAATGGCCGCACCGTCCGTTACCTGCGAACAATCAGATAGTGCTAGTCGTCCTCCAATATTTTGATTCGTAGTTGTGCCTCTGTTACGTGCCTGCTCGTAATTCATAAACCATTTTCTTGTTTGAGCCTGTGGATTTCTCTTTGCATTTGAATAGTTCTTATCAGAAATCCTTGCTAGAGAATCCATAAATCGGTTCTCATTCAATTGATACCTTACTAATGTTTCATCAGCAAGCCGTGAAAATAATTTAGGAAATGGAAATTCAATATTTTTTCCCTCTGTCTCATAATATGCCGCTTGCCCTAAAAAGTCGCTACCTACTTTATTGTCAACTGTTTTCATCAACTCCCAGCCAGTCACTATTGCAATATCATAATCTCCATTTTGTATCTTTGTTATTGCCGTATCAAGTGCCACCGAACCTGATGCACATGCCGCTTCATAGCTTGCTGATGGGATCCCATAAAATGCTGAGTCAACTTCTGTCAGCAAGGCTCCCACATGGCTTTGCTTAATATATTGTCCAGCCAAAAAATTACCTACAAAGCAAGCAACTTGATTACTTTCATTCAATTTTTTAATATCTTCAAGTGTGATATCAACTGCTTTTAATCCATCTGTTATTATTTCTTTTAATAAAGCAATCACATTTTTATTCTCTTTTGTCCAGTTTCGCTCAAAATCTGTCTGTGCTCCACCCAATACATATACCTTATTCATAAAATCATTCCCTTCATTTATTTTATCGCTTTAAAATATGGTCTATAATCATATTTTGAAGGTTTTATCTTACCTAAAATATTTTCCATCTTAACTTGTTCAAGGATAGATTTTGGCAATCTTTCCATCAAGAGTTCTTCAAAATCTGTAATCTCTGAAAAAGCATCCACCAACGCCAAGGGCGGACACCAATGAAACCCCATCGCCATAACATCATCTGCTGCCATAATATCATGTCCCACATTAATTGAGATATATAGGGCATAAACCACATACTGTAATAAAAATTCCATACAGATTTTTGCCTCAACTGTGGAATCATTAATAAGCACTTCAAATGCCGACTTATAGTTTCCAATTTCAAACTGACTAATCATCTGCTCTACAAACGGAAACCCATAACAAGTCTTATCTCTATACATATTGGTAATAATATTATATACTTGTCTACTCTTTACTCCATTATCATGAGTCTCTATCTTATATAATCCGCCATTTGTTTTCCTACCAAAACTTCCTTGGTTAATCAACTTTTTCACAAAATCAGGCAGAATAAATGCTTCATGTGCATAATCCTGTGTATTATCATAAATATTATCAATAATTGCTTTACATATATCTAATCCAACAAAATCTGATGTCACCAATGGAGCCATGCTTCGTCCTGTAAATGGGCCTAAAATCGCATCAATATAATCGATTCCCCCACTATGTTTATATTTCTCAGCAAATTGAAGTGCATTATTAATGAAATAAAATCCTATTCGATTCCCTATAAAGGCTGGACAATCTTTCATTTCCACAACTGTACGAAACAATATATCTGACAAATATGTCTTAACTTCATTTAAAAGTTGTTTGTCTGTATTCTGGGTGGGAATCACCTCACATAATGTCAAATTGTACGGTGGATTATAGAAATGGATTCCTAAATACCTATCTTGTACACTCTCTGGCAGTGTTTGCGAAATTGTTGTAATAGATAATCCAGATGTACCTGTACATACAATTGCATCATTTCTCAGACTCTTTGCAATTTGTTTTGTAATTGATAATTTGATTTCTAAATCTTCGGCCACACTTTCAAATATAAGGTCAGACTCTTTCACACATTTATCCAGCATATCATAGGAAGCTGGGATTAAATTATCGACAATACTAGCCGCTCTCACTGATTTTACAGCTTTTAGGGCAGCTTCTTGAGATTTTTCAATATCTCGACTCACCATATATACTTTTGCATTTCCAAAAGCTGCAAATATGCCACATATGTTACTTCCCATTGTTCCATTTGCACCCACAACAGTTATTGTTTTTATATTTCTCATACTTCAGTATCCCCTCTAAACTCTTCCATCGTTACACTCGTCTCCGAACTAATTCCTGTCTTCTTAAAAACACTAAAAATCGTACCACAAAAGATTTTTAAATCACCTACAAAGGTTACTCTCTTTACATATTCTACATCGTATTTGAATTTTTCAGACCAACTGATTGCATTACGTCCATTTATTTGTGCTAGACCAGTCAAGCCTGGTCTGACATGATGGCGTCTTTGTTGATCTTCATTATATAATGGTAAATATCTTACCAATAATGGTCTCGGTCCAATGATACTCATGTCGCCTTTTAAAATATTCACTAATTCTGGTAATTCATCTAAGCTCGTCGCCCGCAGCTTTTTTCCAAAGGGTGTTAGACGAATTTCATCTGATAATAATTCACCCTTTGCATCTCTTTCGTCAGTCATAGAACGAAATTTATACATTCGAAAGATTTTTTCATTCTTCCCTGGTCGCTCTTGACTAAAGAGAACAGGGCTTCCTAGCTTAAATCTAATCAAAACTGTAACAATCAATAAGATTGGTGATAACATAATAATCGCTGTTAATGACAATATTACATCTATTATCCGTTTAAAACACTTCGCATACATAGCTTTTTGTTCCTCTATTCTCTACATTTTAAAATAATGCTTTGACAATCTTGGTAATCTTTGCCATATCTTCTGGTGTATTCTTAATATCGCTTGGCAGACATAGACCCTGATGAAAGATATCCTCTGCAACACTGCCGTTTTCCTTTACTGTTATAAATTCACTGTCTGCAAAGACGGGCTGCAAGTGCATTGGTTTCCAAATAGGACGACATTCAATATTTTCCTTTTCCAATGCCACCATAATATCTAGCGCACGAACTGGACACCCCGCTTTCAAGGTCATACAACTTAACCAATAATTCGGCTTGCTATCTGCTTCTACAAAGGGATTCATTTCAATCCATGAATTATCTGAGAATGCTTCTTGATATTCTAAATATATCTTTTTCTTAAGAGCAATGTGCTCATCTAAATGCTGTAATTGTCCTCTGCCAATACCTGCCACGATATTACTCATGCGATAGTTATAGCCAATCTGTTTATGCTCATAATGGCGTTCATTTTCTCTTGCTTGTGTTGATAGAAAGCGTGCTTTTTGAACCATTGCTTCCTCTTTAGAAAACAGCATACCACCACCTGAGGTTGTAATAATCTTGTTTCCATTAAACGAAAAGATTGCAATATCGCCAAAGTTCCCTGTCTGTATCCCTTTATAGGTCGCACCAAGGCTTTCTGCCGCATCTTCAATTAAGATTGCTTGATACTTATTACAAATCGCTTTGATTTCATCTGTTTTTGCAGGAACCCCATATAAATGTACTAACATCACATATTTTGTATTTGGGTATTTGGTAAAAGCCTTTTCTAGGGCTTCTGGTGACATATTCCATGTTTCTTCTTCGCTATCTATAAATATGGGAACTCCGCCCTCATAGGTAATGGGATTTGCTGTCGCCGCAAAGGTTAGCGAAGAGCAAAAAACTTTTTCGCCTTGCTTCAGACCAGCTAAAATCAATGCTAAATGAAGTGCCGCTGTTCCCGCACTAAGTGCTGCTGCATATCCGCCGCCAACATAGCTTGCAAGCTCTTTTTCAAATTCATTTACATTTGGTCCAAGTGGTGCCACCCAGTTTGTATCAAATGCTTCATGAACAAATGCTAACTCTTCTCCATGCATCGTCGGACTTGATAAATAAATTCTCTTATTATCCATAATAATTTTACTCCTACCCTGCCCTATATGTCGGCACGATTTCTTTTACTTTTTCTCTAATCTGTTCGGCATCTGTCTTTGCTAATGTTTCCAATTCCTCTAATTGTTGATAAAAGACATCTTCATCAATTTCAATCGGTTGACCAATATGGATTAAATGATTCTCTGTCTCCTGCAACCCCTCTTCGTCCATTAATAATTCTTCATATAGCTTTTCGCCTGGTCGCAGACCTGTGAACTTAATCTGAATATCTTTTCCCTCTTTATAGCCAGATAAACGAATCAAATTTTTGGCAAGGTCAACAATCTTTACTGGTTCGCCCATATCAAGGACAAAGATTTCACCACCCTTTGCGTAAGCCCCTGCCTGTAATACCAAGGAAACTGCTTCTGGTATCGTCATGAAATAACGAATAATATCGGGGTGTGTTACCCGCACTGGACCGCCTTGTTCAATCTGCTTTCGAAATAAGGGAATTACACTACCATTACTGCCTAGCACATTACCAAAACGAACTGCTACGAACTCTGTATTATATTTATGATTGAATGATTGCACAATCATTTCACAAATACGTTTTGACGCTCCCATAATATTGGTTGGATTCACTGCCTTATCTGTCGAAATAAGCACAAATTTCTTAACCCCGTTTTCGCCAGCAGCCTTTGCTGTTTTGTAGGTACCAAAAACGTTATTCTTAATTGCTTCGTTCGGGCTATCCTCCATTAATGGGACATGCTTATGGGCTGCTGCATGGAAAACAATATCTGGCCTGTATGTTTTCATGATTCCACTAATTCTATAGGTATTTCGTACGGAAGCAATCAGCACGACTAAATTCAAATTGGGGCAGTCTCTTCGTAGCTCTTGCTGAATTTCATAGGCATTATTTTCATAAATTTCGACAATCACAAGCTGTTTGACGCCCTGCATAGCAATTTGCCTACAAAGCTCACTACCAATGGAACCGCCACCACCTGTAACTAGGACTGTTCTGCCATTGATATAGCTCATAATTTTTTCCAAATCAACGTTAACGCTATCACGACCTAATAAATCTTCAATCTCAACATTACGCAGCTTTGCCACACTAATATCTTCATTAATCAACTGATACATTCCTGGTAAAGTCTTCATCTTGGCATCGGTTTCTTTACAGATATCTAAAATCTCTTTTAGTGCTTGCTTTCCGATTGATGGAATTGCAATAATAATCTCATCAACCTCGTACTTCTTAACACTTTCGACGATATCATCACGGTTACCGACAATTTTGTAACCCATTAAGTATTTTCCCTTTTTATAGGGATTATCATCAATGATACATCTTACCTTTTGTTTCAAAAATTTGCTGGTATCCAGTTCTCGAAGAATCATTTCTGCTGCTTCACCAGCACCGATAATCATTGTATTAACNTGCGTATTCTTATCTTGTACCTGCGCNCTCTTAAGACGCCGCATAATTCGATAGGCAAAACGAATCGCCATCGTAAAGAANCCTAATAGAATCGGATAAATGAGATAATANCTNCGTGGTAGCTGAATCTGCATAAAGACCAAAAGAAAAGCTACCAGCACCGTCTGTAAAATACAGGCCAGTAAAATATTGTAGATTTCATTTTCCCCTGCAAAGCTCCAAATACTGCTATATAAATGAAAGAGTGCAAATATCACCAATACTAACAAAATATTAAGTGGTAATAGCTGTAAGACTGGTTGTAAATAGCTTATCGGTATTGTATTATACATAAAGTCAAATCGAATCAATAATACTAAAACTGGCGTCACTAATGCAACGATGATATCGGCAATTACTAGCATTCCAATTTTTATATATTTTTCATATATCTTCTTCTGATTTTTATCCATTGCCATAATTCCTTACCTGTTTTCCTAATGAAATTGCAACACCACTTTATAATCAAGTTTTTGTGTGAAAATGATTTTTCCCTAACGAATCTATTATACCACCTTTATGCCTTGTCAACAACTTTTGCTGTCCTACATTCTTGCTTTCAAGTACTTTTTTATCCCATTCACTGCATAACACACAAAGCACCAGCAAGATTTCACCAGCCCAAAGCCCATGTAGCGATACACCTTAAACGTCATTTTTGCAGACTGCAGCTTGCTTCCCGACTTGCCGCTTGTACTCAAGCGATATTTAAGTAATGGCTCATTGACCGCACTTGCCTGTCGATATTTTTTCAGAATCTTAAGCCATGTAAGATAATCTTCATGACTATCTGGGTGTTCCATCGGAAACTGTTTTGCCACTTCGGTTTTTAGCAACACGGAAGAACAATTAATCACATTTCCGCCTAATAACATCTGATAGGTTATCTTTTCTGACACGGGAATAACACGCCCGGTTGGCATACCCGCTGGGGTCAGCAATTCTCTTCCTGTTGCACAAAGAACTGTATTCGTTTTCTTTAAATATAGTAATTGTTTTCTGATTTTACCCTCTTCCCACCAATCATCAGCATCGAGAAATGCCACATACTCGCCTTTGGCCATCATTACACCACGGTTTCTAGTTTCTGCAACCCCGATATTTTTTTCATTTTTAATATAATGAATGACGGGATTGTCTATATATCCCGTCATTACTTCATCTAAAGAATCCGTCGAGCAATCATTAATAACTATAATTTCCTTTTCAACACTTTGTGTCAGTGCTGACTCAAGTGCCGTGCCAACTGTCGCCGCCCCATTATATACTGGAATAATAACCGAAACCACTATCTTCTTTTTTTGTCCGCTTCCTGTTTCTCGGTTGCTGCTGTTACCTGCCACTTTTCCACCCCTTCGGTATTCTCCTTTTGAAAGAGAATTTTAAATGTTAATAATAAAAGCTTGATATCTAACATAATACTATAATTCTGAATATAGGTTAAGTCTAGCTTTAACTTATCATACGGTGTTGTATTATATTTTCCATAAACTTGTGCAAATCCTGTTAAACCCGCTTTAACTTTCAGTCGATAATCAAATTCTGGAATATCACTTCGATACTCTGCTGCTATTTCTGGTCGTTCTGGTCTTGGTCCTACCAATGACATATCACCTTTTAGGATATTAAATAACTGTGGCAATTCGTCAAAGTGAATATTTCGCAATACCTTGCCAACTGGTGTCACACGATTATCACCCTTTGTCGCCAGGCGTGCTCCTGCCTTTTCGGAGTCCACACGCATACTGCGAAACTTGAGAACATAGAAAATTCTTCCATTTTCTGTTAATCGCTCTTGCTTATACAAGATAGGACCTCTATCATAAAGTTTAATTAAAGCTGCAATCACTAACATAAACGGTAATGCAATTACTGTTCCCAAGGTACCAAACAACAAATCTAACAAGCGTTTCATAAATTTCTGCTCTGCTGTTAAGCCACGGTTTCTGAACAGGGAAAGGGTCGTATCAAATAAATGAATGTTATCCGCACTTTGAATTAAAATATCTGATAATTTTGGTATTGTATAACACCGAATATTTTTTTCATAACAATGTTTTAATAAAACATTTCGTTCATGTGATGGTACATCACCTATCACCACGGCTGGATAATTATCTATTTTGGACTTAATTGCATCAAGCCCCTCGTCCAAATGTATCATTTCTGAAATATCATACTTATCTTCTCGTGATGACAGCTTCGCAATTACTTTATATGGACTGTAATCACCATATACCATGAGCATTTTTCGTGGTGGATAAATCTTCACATACACATAACGCATGAAAAATACCCATAAAATCACCACTGCCATGTTAAACGCCGTCATCTTAAAAAGCGGTGCTGCATTGAGACCAAATTTCCAACGACCAATCAAGGCTAACTGTAGATATGTGATTGCGTTTACACAAATCACCGATAATATTTGTGAATATACGACATCAATACTTCTTAAATATCCAACCTTAAAACCACCATACAATCTATAGAAAAAGAAAATCATTAAAGCATACTGTCCAATTACTACATAATTCCCTCTATCCCAAAACGCTTGACCAATCACCCCAGTACTTGCATAATCGGTAAACCAAACATATGCAAAAACTGCCGTTTGGATCGCTAGAATGAAAATAGATGCACAGAACATAATAATTCTCTTATATTTCTCTCGCTGTTCCATTTTACCACCATTTCTTTTTGTTTTTATTTCTTCTAGTACAATAGAGTTTCGCCTGCGGAGCATTTTAATTTATTAGAAAATAATTCCCTAATAAATTAAAATCCATCTTACATATTACACTAATTCATGCAAAAAAACAACTAAACTGTCAACTCCTCGAATACGCACAGATACGTTTTATTCTATCATTGTGTCACGATAAATAATGTAGGTATTCACTCGTCCGACTTCTTCATATCCTAGTGACCAAATCACTTCTTCTTGCCATTCGTCAGCAGGATATACTAAAAAATTAACGTCTATTTTCCTGGTCCGTCTCGCAATGGCTTTAAAGTTCGGCTGCTCGCTTGCCATCTCCTTACGGATTCGTTTTCGCCTCTTCCCCGTACTGCCACGACGTCCATAGGCTAGTTTGAGTCTCGCATCATACTGCCTAATATACCCCACCAATTCTGTCGGTGCCACCACTCCTGTTGTTCCGCTTTCTGGAGCATTTTCAAGAATAATATCGCTAATCCAAATGACTTCTGGTGGCAATTTGTAAGGATTCCCCGCTTTTACAAATGGTCCGTCTGCTCCATATATAAATCGTCCCGAAGCGGCAATTAAAGCTGTAAATACGACAAAACAAAGTATCTGTCGCAAATGACCTTTCTGCCTTTGCCAAATCCGTGTACCTACATATGCCATAATCAATGGTATGGGTAAAGCCCAAAGCATTCGCCAATAAACATTTGCTCCAATTAAGTAGTCGGCAATAATCTTGGCCGTCAACGGACATACATAAATAATCCCAAATAAAATTGTATAGCCAACCAAAAATCTCTTATGCTCTTTTTCTTCTTTTGAAAAAATCAAATACAGGATTGCCGCAACAAATAAAATATATTGCCAGCTATCACCGATATACCATTGTATTTTTTCAAAAGCCATTGCTATTTTATCTAGCATGATTGCCCTCCAACTCTATTTCTCACGGCTGAACTAACATACAACCCTTAATTATCGTATAAAGAGATACACGATTCCACATACGATATTGGGGAAACAGCAAAGGATTGCATAGCTCGTTTTTCGCCACTGCTTTTTAGCTATTCCCAGCAATATTGTAATCACTCCCAACATGATTGGTGCTAACATAATTCCCATTGATGAGACTAGACAAGCCGCCCCCATCGCACATAGGAGTGTCAGCCAATCACCCAACATCGCTTCTTCCTCAAAGACTCTTCTTCCTAAATAGAAAACAAACGGCAGTATCACAGCTGCTAAAAATGCCTTTCCCTGCCAAATACGGATTAACATAAAGGTCCCTTGTGTATATACCGAATAATAGGAAAACATATGAATTAGGGATAAGAAGCATAGAAACATACCTGTTGCCTTAATATCTTTTTTTAATAATTTTTGACCTAGTAGGGCATAAACACCATACGCCAATGATACGAAGAACACCGGCATAATCGTATGTGCAACAATCGTTGGGTGTATCTGCACCGCCCATGCAAAAAATGCTAACATAATTGGAAATGGTGATAAAATATACCTTGATGATATCGCTGGAAGCAGCTTCCCTGAATAGGAACTATATTGCATCATTGTATCTGTTTCTATTGTTGATACGGCTGTCGCCACGTATAGAGCATCATCTAAATCTGTTGCCATTCCTAAAACATAAAATGAAAGCTGCACTGCAATCAATATCAACGCTAATATTCCTGTCCATGACATATTTTTTCCCTGTTTGATTTCCCCTTTTATACCTGCAAACAGTCCTTTGTGATTCCTAAATACGGATACCACAACCAAGGTCATAATCACCATACTATAGCTGTATTTCAAAAGCCCAAAGGATAAACGTGCAAAAATCATGGGTAAACCCATAATTTCAAATAGCACAAGCATACCCATATAGCCACTTAATATCGCTAACAGGGAGCTGTTTTTATCTCTATTTATTTTCTCGGTTAGGAGACGTCCTACAAAATAGGGTGCTATCACAAACCAAAACATAATTAACGGCACTTTTAGTATAGTCACTGTTTACCTCTTCTACTTTATTTTTCCAACGTTTGCATATAATCTGCAATTGCTTCTTCCCAAGGTGCAAAGGTGAAATCTGTCGTCAGCTTTAACATGTAATTATCCAGCACCGAATAGGCTGGTCTTGGTGCTGTTTGCGGATTCATCTTTGCATACTCTGCTGTCGTCACCCTCTTTATCTTTGTCATTTTTCCTGCTAACCTAAAGATTTCTTCTGCAAAATCTGCCCAACTACAAACACCCTCACAGGTACCATGAAAGGTTCCATAATTTTCTGTTAGCACTAAATATGCAATCGCCCGTGCTAATTCCTTGGCGCTGGTTGGTGTTCCTACTTGGTCTGCTACCACTGTAAGCTGCTCATATTTTTCTGAAAGTCCTAGCATGGTCTTAACAAAGTTTTTGCCGTCTCCGTAAAGCCATGCTGTTCTAATGATAAATGACTCCTTAGCAAACTGTTTGACAAATTCTTCTCCTGCCAGTTTGGAACTGCCATAAGCACTCTTTGGACTCACCACGTCAAATTCACGATAAGGATTATTTCCATCGCCCGCAAAAACATAGTCTGTTGATATTTGTATCATTTTAGCCCCATAACGTGCTGCGGCAATACTTAAATTCCTTGGTCCTATCGCATTAATCCGATAGGCCATATCCTCCTGCGTTTCGCAAGCATCTACTGCTGTATATGCGGCACAATTAATAATTGCATATGGTCGCACCTCAGCAATCATTGCCATCACTTTTTCCATGTCAGTAATATCTAACTCTGTCACATTTGGCTGCGACACATCGGTATTAATTAATTCCACTTGATTATTACCCCGATAGAATTCATTCAATGCTCGCCCCAGTTGTCCATTACACCCAGTAATCAATAACTTTTTCATGCTTTTCCTCTTTTTCTATATGACTATTTTCGATTCGTACAAACACCATTGCTATCAAAGCGGTATTGTTTCCCATTAATTTTCACTCTTTGATTTTTATAGGCATAGCCATCTTTATTAAAGTAATACCACTTTCCGCCTCTTTTAAACCAACGCTCCCGCAGTCCAATCCCATGATTGTTCTTCGCAAAATAGTACAAATTACCCTTTCGTGTGTACCAACCTGTCTGCAATTCTCCTTTGGCGTTTGCATACATGTTAATGCCACCCGCCTTTTTGATAAAGCCTGTGCGGAGCTGTCCATTTTTATGGAACCAGTACATCTTACCGCCTTGTTTCATCTGACCTGTCATCATTTTACCATTATTCTTACGGAAATAGTATCTTTGTCCACCAATTCTTTTCCATTTCGTAACTCGGTAGCCCTTACTATCTAAATAAAACTTATCTTTTCCAACAGTCAACCAGCCACTTTTTGCTCGTATTCCCTCTGAGTTTTGATAATACCACTGACCATTTTCGGTATACCAACCTGATAAATCTTTCTTTTTCAAGCCATAGTAGTTTGCAATCGCTGTCGCTTCTGCAATTGCCATTCTTCGAATCTTAGCATTACTTGCATAATACGTTCTGCAATCCGCAGGATTACTCACAAAACCATGTTCCACAATCATTCCTGGAATATTTGCCAAGACGCTATTTCGCACAATACTGTAATAATCTGCTGTCCTGCCATTAGGATATTTATTCCCGACCCGTGAAAGATTGGTGACATAACCATTATTTTTCATACCTATATCACTCAGACCTTTTAAAATAGCATTCGAAAGATTTCTCGTTTCACGCATTTGTGCTGCTCGGTAATTTCCTGATGGTCCAAAAACCAAAGCCCCACTCGCTGTTGTTTGGTGCTGTGGTGTTGAATTGATGTGCTGACTAATAATCACTGTTGCACCAACAGACTTTGCGTATTCTACACGTTCTGTTAACCCTACGGCAACATCTCTTGTTCTGGTCATATGTACTGTTACCCCCGCATATGTCCGCAATTCGTTTCTAGTATACTTGGCCAACTTTAAAACGATATCACTTTCCTTATAAGTCACACCATTCCATGTTCTTGAAGCTCCGCCGTCCCGCCCGCCATGTCCTGGGTCTAATACTATGACAATATTAGATGCCTTTGCTTCCAATCCTTGACTAATACAAATAGCCAATAATAATGCTGCAATTACTATTTTAAATTTATTCATTTATCTTCCCCTTTTTTCTGCCTCTCTTGCCATCTCATTTATTATATAGTTATTACCGAATTGTGTCAATGCGTTAACATTTCTTAATTTTTTCATTAGTGTATAATTTTAGTTGGCAAAAAGAATAGAAAAAAAGGAAGAGGCAAAAAACCCCTTCCCAAGTCATACAGTATTAACTTATGATTAAGTTGACAAGAC
>JGI994J12354_10003868_pt1 | contig 13754 bp, 11 predicted proteins | sample IntmicLarv3ML3BL_FD_12354 | JGI IMG/M metagenome (IMG submission 12354)
GCCGCCTTTCTTCCTGTGCTGACCGAGCTTTACGAGCGTCCCTCAGCCTCCGTGGGGGTGCTGTACATCAGCCCCTTGAAGGCCCTGATTAACGATCAGTTTAAGCGAATGGAACAGCTGATTTTGGATTCCGGTATCCCGGTTTGCAAATGGCACGGCGACGCCTCGGCCACAAAAAAAGCCGCCTTGGTGAAGAACCCGGCGGGCATTTTACAAATTACGCCCGAATCGCTCGAAGGCCTGCTGACCAACAAACGCGGCGCTGCGCTGAAGCTTTTTTCAGACCTGCGGTACGTCATCATTGATGAAGTGCATCATTTTATGCGTGACGTGCGCGGCGTACAGGTGCTGTGCCAGCTGGAACGGCTGCAACGCCTAACCGGCACCGTGCCCCGCCGCATTGGCCTAAGCGCCACGCTGGGGGACATTTCGCTGGCCAAAAACTGGCTGAACACCGGCACCGGGCGCAACTGCGCCGCACCCATTACCGACGAAGGCAAGAAGAATATTCGCCTATTTGTGCAGCGTTTTGTGCGCGCGCAAGAGGGGGACAACAACCACGCCGACGCCGGGGATCGCGCGCATTTTGAATACCTGTTCAAAATGACGCTGGATAAAAAAACCATCATCTTTACCAACTCGCGAGAGGAAACCGAGTTTGTGCTGGCCAATTTGCGCGAGCTGGCGGTGCAAAACAAGGCGCCGGATGTCTACCGCGTGCACCACGGCAATGTTTCGGCCCTGCTGCGCGAGCAAACCGAGGATGAAATGAAAGCCTCGGAGGACAAAATTGTCACCGGGGCCACCGTGACGCTGGAGCTGGGCATCGACATCGGCGGGTTGGATCAGGCGGTGCAAATCGGCGCGCCGATTAGTGTTTCCAGCTTTGCCCAACGGCTTGGCCGGTGCGGCCGGCGGGGGCAGGTGCCCCAACTGCTCTTTACCTTTGTGGAGGACGTACAAACCACCGCGGGCGACACGTTAGGCCCGGTGAACTGGGCTTTTATTCGGCTGATTGCCATCATCGAGCTCTACACCCGCCAGCGCTGGATTGAGCCCATTCCACCCCACCGGCACCCGTATTCCCTGCTGTATCACCAAACCATGAGCGCGCTCAAAAGCAGTGGCGAGCTATCCCCCGCCGCGCTGGCCACGCAGGTGCTTTCGCTGCACAGCTTTGCACACATCAGTCAAGAGGATTTTCGCGTGCTGCTCGACCATTTGCTGGATTTGGAGCACATTGAGCGCACCGAGCGCGGCGGCCTGATGTTAGGCCGCGCCGGGGAGCCGATTGCCAACCATTTTCATTTTTATACCGTTTTTCTTATCCCCGAGTATTATTTGGTGAAGGACGAGAACCGCGCGATTGGCACCATTGATAAAATTTACCCCGTAGGCACACGCTTTTCGCTGGCCGGCATGACCTGGGAGACGGTGGATGTCAACGTTAAATCCAAGGTGGTTTTTGTAAAACGGGTGCCGGGGATTTCTGTGGTCGATTGGAACGTGGATTTTGAATCTGAAATTCACACGATTCTGGTTCGCAAAATTCGCGACATTCTGCTGGGCGAGGAAAAATACCCGTATCTTTCCGAAAGCTGCGAGGAACGACTCAATGAGCTGCGCTACCTCACCCGCAACAGCGGCGTGCTAACGGACTGGGTGACGCCGCTTTCCGAGAAGAAATTTGCCATCTTTCCCTGGGTGGGTACGCGGCAGCTGTTCACCCTGCATTTTGCCCTCAAAGCCCGCGGCATTAAGAGCAAAATCCCATGGCGAACCTGCCTGTATTTGGAGGTGCTATACAACGGCACCCCGGACGAGCTACACGATATCATCGCCGAAATTTTGCATTCCGATCTAGACGTGCACAGCCTTCCCCTGCCGGATAAAATTCAAATCGCCTATAAGTATAACGAATTTTTACCGCTATCTCTGCTACGGAAGCAGTTTGCGGAGGATTTTTTAGATTTTGAGGGCCTCAAGACCGATATGTTGGAGGACTTGGTTACCCGCCAAGATACGCCTTAATGACCTTTTCATCCTGCTTGAGCGTGGCGCCCGCGCCTTCGAGCACGATGCTGCCGGTATCCAACACATAGCCATAATCGGCCAAGCCCAACGCCATTTTAGCGTTTTGCTCCACCAACAAAATGGTGGTGCCCTCTTGGTTTAGGGAACGAATGATTTTGGTGATGTCCCGCACAATCAGCGGCGCGATGCCCATGGAGGGCTCGTCCATCAGTAGCAACCGGGGGTTGGCCATCAGGCCTCGGCCGATGGCAAGCATTTGCTGTTCACCGCCCGAAAGCGTGCCGCCCAACTGACGGCGGCGAGAAGCCAGAATCGGGAAGCGGTCGAACACGTCCTGCATCCGGCGGCGGCGTTCGCGGTTATCCTTCAAGGTGTAGGAACCGAGTTCCAAATTTTCCTGCACCGTAAGATCCTTAAAAATGTGCCGGCCCTCGGGCAGGTGAATCAAGCCCCGCCGCACAATTTCATGCGGCGGTTTTTTTGTAATTTCCTCTCCGCAAAAAACCACCCGCCCCGCCGTGGGGCTAAGCAGTCCAGAAATGGTACGCAGCGTGGTGCTTTTGCCCGCGCCATTGCTGCCAAGCAGGGTGACAATTTGCCCGGCTTTAACCTCAAAACCAATGCCGCGAAGCGCCGACACCTTGCCGTACGACGCCTCCAAATTTTCAACGGATAACAGAACCTCAGCACTCATACGTCGTCCTCCTCGCTGCCAAGATAGGCTTCGATGACAAGGGGATTCGACTGCACCTGCGCGGGCGTTCCCTCTGCGATTTTGGTGCCGAAGTTGATGACGATGACCCGTTCGGACACCTTCATCACCAAATCCATGTCGTGCTCAATCAGAAAAACAGTGATGTCAAAATCGTCACGCAAGCGGTGGATCAACTCCACCAGCTTGTCCTTTTCCTCGCGGTTGAGGCCCGCGGCGGGCTCGTCCAAGAGCAGCAGCCGGGGTTTTGCGGCCAAGGCGCGCGCCCACTCGGTGCGGCGCTGATCGCCATACGAAAGGTTGCGGGCAATGGTATCTTTTTTATCCAAAATGCCCACGTAATCCAGAAACTTTTCGGCCGTTTCGCGGATTTCGCGCTCCTCGCGGCGTTGAGCCGGGTGGCGAAGCAACGCACCGATAACCCCCTGACGACTGACGCTGTGCATGCCGCTCATGACGTTTTCCAACACGGTCATATTTTTGAACAACCGCACGTTTTGGAAGGTTCGAATGACGCCCATACCCGTGATTTTATACGGCTTGACCCGGATGAGCGAGCGTCCGTCCATGCGAATATCGCCCGAGGTTGCGCGATAAAAGCCGGTCAGGCAGTTAAAAACGGAAGTTTTGCCCGCGCCGTTCGGTCCGATGAGCGAGGTAATGGTGCCCTCTTCCACATCAAAGCTCAGGTTTTCCACGGCGGTGATGCCGGAAAAGCGCATGGTGAGGTCGGTGACCTGCATTAAGGCTTTACTCATCCCGTCACCTCGCTTGCAGGCGTGTGCCGCGACGATCCGGCCACAAGCCTTGGGGGCGGGTGATCATAACGACAATCAACAGCAGACCAAAAAAGAGCATCCGCGCGTCGCCGATGATGGGCACATCGCGGAAAACTTCGGGAAAAATTGCAAAGAATGCCGCGCCCACCACCACGCCGGGGATTTTGCCCATGCCGCCCAAAATAACGGCAAGCAGGATGTTGGCAGATTGGTTGAAATCAAAGGAGCTTGGCGAGATGGAGGTCATTTTAACGGCAAAGAAACTGCCCGTGATGCCACCCATCACCGCGCCCAGCATATAGGCATAGAGCTTATACCGTGTGGTGTTGACACCCATGGCTTGCGCGGCGTCCTCGTCCTCGCGGATAAAGGCCAGCGCACGGCCAAACCGCGAATGCCGCACCCGGCTGGAAACGATGATGAAAACCACCACCAGCACCAGAAAAACATAATACCAATGGGTGGTTTGGGTTAGCTTGAGGCCAAAGATTTCGGGCCGGGCAATGCCGCTTAAGCCACTGGCCTTGCCCGTGATTTTCAGGTTGCGCGCCGTAATGCGCACAATTTCCGCGAACCCCAGCGTAACAATGGCCAGATAGTCGCTTCGCAGCTTCAGCGTTGGCCCGCCGATAATCACCGCCGCCAACAGCGACACCACCACGCACACCGGCAGCGTCAGCCAAAAATTCCACGCAAAGCTTTTCATTAAAATGCCCGTGGTATAAGCGCCGATGGCAAACTTAGCCGCATAACCCAGATCGCACAGGCCGCAATAGCCCACCACAATGTTAAGGCCCAGGGCAAGCAGCATGTAAAACATAGCCCGCCACAGCACCTCCAGTGCATAGTTATCCAGCACCAGCGGAAAAATGGCCATCACGGCAAAAACCGCGGCCAACACACCGATTTTAGTCAGCTTATTGTCCATCAAGCCATACGCCTTGTCCATCCATTTTGTTAGCAAGGTGGGTTGTCAACCTCCATTAAAAGCAGCGGCACGGATTGTTTCGGCACCGGGCCATTAAAAAGTAGCGGCGCAAACCGTTTCGGCACCGAACGGCCAACGCGGCAAGCGTGCGATTCCGGCGCGCAGAAAAACCTACATCCGCTCGATTTCCGATTTGCCCATCAAACCGTTGGGACGCAGAATTAACATTAAAATCAGCAAGCCAAAGGCAAAAACGTCCTTCCATGGCGACCCAATAAAGCTGATCTGGGTACCCATGGCCTCGAGCAGCCCCAGCAACAGGCCACCCAGCATGGCGCCGGGAATGGAGCCGATGCCGCCGATGACCGCCGCGGTAAATGCCTTGATGCCGATGGTATATCCCATGTTATATTGCACGTTGCCGTAGTACACGCACGCCATGCCCCCGGCGACCGCCGCCAGCGCCGAGCCGATGACAAAGGTCAGCCCGATTACCCGGCTGACGTTGATGCCCATGAGGCGGCAGGTGTCTTGATCCAACGAAATGGCGCGCATGGCGCGGCCCACCATGGTGCGCCCGATGAAGAGGGTCAGCCCCACCATCAGCGCCACGGCAATGGCCAGTAAAATGACTTGAATGTACGTAATGGTGATGTTGCCAAGCTTAAACCCCGCGGCCGTGTTGAGGCCGCTGGTAAAAAACAGGGGCTGGCTTTTGGTAAGCAGCATCACCGCATTGGAAATAACCAAGGAAACGCCGATGGCCGTAATCAGCAGAGAAAGCCGCGGTGCGCCCAGCAAGGGCCGGTAGGCAAACCGTTGGGCTAAAAAGCCCAACGCCCCCGCAATGACCATGGCAACCAAAATGGCGCAGATGATACCCGGCCAACCGGGCAGCAAATTGGCCACATACCCAAAGGCGAACAGACAGGATACAGCGCCTGTCATGTAGATATCCCCGTGGGCGAAATTCAAAAGCTTGATGATGCCATAGACCATTGAATAGCCCAACGCCACCAGCGCATAAAACGAACCCAAAATTAGGCCGTTGATCAGCTGTTGCAACAGGACTTCCCATGTTGAAAGCACGCAGCGACCTCCATGATCCAAAAAATGTTTTGCGGCCATGCAATGCCGCTTGATATAAAATGCTCTGCGACCACACAATGCCGCTGGCGTAAAATGCTTTGCGGGTCACGCAATGCCGTTTGATGAAAATTCTTTTTCAGCCACGCGGCAAAGCATGGGCCAAGCAACAGCAGGAGGGCGGCGTTGCCACCGCCCACCAGAATTCCGGTTTTTCCGAGAAAAATGACGAAACTATTCCAGCGTAACCAACTTGAACTCGCCGCCCTCAATTTTCAGGATAATGAAGTTGGATTCTGCCAGCTCGCGGTCTTCGGTGAATTTAATCAACCCGGACAGGCCGCGGTAATCAATGGCTTGCACGGCGTCGCGCACGGGTTCCATTTCGATGGTTCCGGCTTTCTCAATGGCGGCCTTCAGCACATAGATGGTGTCGTATGCCAGCGTGGCGTAGGTGCCGGGATCCATGTTGAACTTGGCTTTGTAATCGGCAACAAACACATCGCCGCCCTCAGCAAATTCCACAAAGGGAGGTGAGGTGACGTACACGCCTTCGCCCGCTTCGTCGCATGCCGTGATGAGGTCAACCGAGGCCGAGCCGTCGCCTACGGCAATGTTGCCCTCGTAGCCGCCGGCGCGCAATTGCTTGATGACGTTGGAGCCATCCGAATGATAGCCGCACCAGTACACAAAATCCGCACCCGAACTGCGCACGGCCGTCACGATGGCGGAAACATCCGCCGCGCTTTTTTCCATCACTTGGATGGTGGCGATTTCGATGCCGGCGTCAGGAAGCGCGTCCTCACAGATATCCGAGAGGTTTTGGGTGTAGTCATCGCCCTGATGAATCAGCGCGACCTTTTTGGTGCCGAGGGATTTACACAGGTCGGTCAAGGTGACCGCGGCGTGTGTGCCGGGGCTGTTGAACATAAAGGACTGATTCAGCCCTTGGGCCGTGATGTTGGTGGAGTTGGCCGCCGAAATCAGCATCAGCAGGCCGGCGTCGTAGAACAGCTGCATGGCCGGGACGGTTGCGCCCGAACAATAGCCGCCCACGATGAAGTCGCAGCCGTGGGAAATCAGTTTGGTAGCCGCTGTGCTGGACATGTCCGCGTTGCAGCCATCGTCCGCCTGGTACAGGGTCAGATTGCGGCCCAGCACGCCACCTGCAGCGTTGATTTCATCAACCGCCAACTGGTAGGATTGCAGCATATCCTTACCGTAGTAGGCTTCGGTACCAGAGGTGGGCACCATCACGCCGACGGTGATGGCTTCGGACGACGGCTCTTGGGTGGTACCGTCAGGCGGGTTGGTGGCTTTGTCGTCCACCTTGGCGCAGCCGGCAAAGGCGACGGTGGCCAGCAAAACCACCAGAAGCAAGGCAAGCAACCGAATGGATGTTTTGCGCATGAGAGTTCCTCCTAATTTGGTTTGTATGGTGTCATTTGTTTGAATTTTTCTTCAAAATTCATACCCGGAATATTTTACCATGATTTCTCTTTCTTTTCAAGCCATACATGGTACACGATGACGGAAAGCACAATCACCCCGCCGCCTGCCGCCGCAAAGGGGCCGGGCATTTCGCCCGTAGCCAGCGCCACCCAGATGGGGTTGAGCACGGGCTCGATGGCGGTAATCAGGCAGGCCATCAGGGCGGGCGTTCGCTTGATGCCCACGGAAAAAAAGACATACGCGAGGCCCACCTGCACCACGCCAAGCAGCAGGATAAACCCCCATGCCACCGGATCGGCCGTCACCTCTACAAAAGCAAAAGGCAAGCCCAGCACGGCGTTGGCCGCAAAGCCCAGCAACAGGGATTGCTCCGGGTTGGCATCCGGGCGTTTGTTGCACACAAAAACACCGGCAAAGGAAAGCCCCGACGCAATGGCCAAAAAGTTGCCAAGCGGCGCGCCAACCTCCAAATGATCGGCAAAAAACAACAGCATTCCCACCACGGTGGCCCCCACGGCAATGACGCCGCCGAGGTTGGGCTTGCGTTTATAAAAAATCAGTTCAATCAGGATGATAAACACCGGCGCGCAAAATTGCAGCAGAATGGCGGCGGCGGCCGTGGTCAGTTTGTTGGCAAACACAAACAGGATGGTGGTGGCCGAAAGGCACAGCGCACCATAGATGTTGCCCCGCGTCAGCTTAACCTTGGCGCTGCGGCGGTACACAACAAACACCGCCATGGCCAGCACCGCCCGTAGGCCGATGATGGTCATGGCGCTCCACGGAATGTATTTAATGCACACCCCGCCAAAGCTCCAGCAAACCGCTGCCGCCAGCATGGCTAGGGGGCCTTTGCGATTGCCTTCGCCCATTGGGGCTCCTTACTATATGATGCACCAACTAACCCGAGCCACAAGGCGGGGAGGATTTTGGCTTGGCCTAATTGCCGCATCAATATCAACAAAATTTGCGCGGGCGGTTCGCGCGCCTTGCGTGGGCGGGAGGCTCGCGTGCCTACAGAATCGTCCTCACCCGCGCCGCGTCAAATATCCCGCGCTGATCCGGGCTTTCGTCCGGCACGCCGATGGCAATGACATTAAACGGCACTTTTGGCGCTTGAATGGCAAGCAGCTCGGCCAGCGAAGCCATGCGCTCCTCGCGGGGGTACACGCCGCACCAGCAGGTGCCAAGGCCCAGCGCCGCCGCTTGCAGCAAAATGTTCTGCGTAGCCGCGCCGCAATCCTGTGGAAAATAGCCCTCCGGCCTGCCTTCTTGGGGCACCGCCACCACCACGATGGCCGCCGTGGCCGTTTGGCACATGGAGGCATTGGGGTGGATGCGGGCGATTTCGTCCAACGTTTGGCGGTTAAAGATGGCCACAAATTCCCACGGCCGCGAGTTGCACGCCGAGGGTGCCAGCATGGCCGCCTCAAGCAGCTGGTTCATTTGCTCCTGCGTAACGGGCTTGTCGGTTTGGAATTTCCGAATGCTGCGGCGGGCGCGAATGCTGTCTGTCATGGGGTTACCTCCGTTGTTTTTTTTCCGATATACTTCATAAATGGCGAGTCGTCCGGCTCGTAGGTATAGTAATTGTAGCGAATATCCATGGCGATGGTTTCATCCTCCGGGTCGGCAAAATCCTCCAGCGTTTGCCACTCGTCGTTGGGGGCATATTGGTAGTCGTGCGCGTGCAGGTGGTAGAGCTCCAAGGCCGGTTTCAGGAAGCTGACCAGCATCAGCGCAATCAGCAGGCCTCGCCGCACATGGTGCCGTTGTCGGCTTTTTTCGGTTTTGTTGGCCTCCTTCCGGTGGCCGAAGAGAAACTGCGCCATGCACAGATACAGCACAAAAGACGTCACGATGCCGGCACCCATCAGCAGATCGTTGGCCATGCCCAGCTTGATAAACGGCAGAGCCAGCATAAGGCCGATGGCCGTCCAGAACAGGCTGTTGGTCAGGTGTTCCTTGAGGATGGGCAGGGTGAACAAGACGAAGGAGCCCAGCACGAAAATCAGGTAGATGCCAAAATCCGCGCCCCCATAGCCCACCAAGCTGACACCCATCTCTTCGGGCTTGGCTTGGATCATATACCCGAGGAAATACAGGAAGAGCACCACACCCAGCGAGGTTGCTGAAAGCAGATTTTGCGGGCTGAAGGTTTGGGCCAGAACGGCTTTCCATTTGCGCAGCCTGATGACCGCGCACACATACGCCACCACGGCAAACACCGCGAGCGGCACAAAGGAAAAGGTGCCGCTAAGCAAAACCGGCAGCAGCAAGGGCAGGTAGTTTCGCACATCATGGCGGCGCATATAGAAGATACAGGTGACCATCCATGGCACCAAGGTTTGGCCGAAAACCCAGCGGATGGATATGAAATTGGTTCGGTATTGCAGCATGTACCGCCCGTAGGACAGAAAATAATCCAACCAGCCCTCTTGGCCGACCAGAATGTCCTCCGGGTACAGGCTGTTGCCCACGGACTGTTGCAGCGACATCAGCCCGCCGCAAAAAATCAGCATGGCAAGGCAGGTCAACTGGCGTTTGATGCCCCGCGCTCCGGCGGCGCACACAAAGACCAGATACACCAAGGTCAGCCCCACCGAGGACCACAGCCAGTTGGCCAAAAGCACCTGTTGAAAGGGCAGGTGAAACAGCCTCCCGATCATGGCGGGGGGCAGGTATTGCGCAATGTAATAGGTCAACAGCGAAGGGCCGCTCTCGCCCTGGTACATCACCGGCCAATCGCGCTCCAGCAGATCGTGCAGGATGGCGTTGTGTTTGGGCCAATCCTCGGTTTGGATGCCATGCCCGCTCCACCCCGAAACAAACCCGATGCCAAACAAAAAGGCGACGGCCAGCAGCAAAAAAAGGTAGTTGCCATGGTATACGCGCTCCGGCGTGCGTTTGATTTCGTTGAGCAAATGCAGCACATACATCAGCACCGCCAAGGTCATCATGATGCAAAACAGCGCCGCCAAAACAGGCCGCAGCCAGAGGGCCACAAAGAGAAAGACGGGGATATAGATGTACCCCAAGCAAATGATGATGAGGATGTTGATGTGAAGGGTAAAGTTGAGGCGGCGGTATTGCTTTTGGATGAACCGCCCCGTCTTGACGGCAACCCGCCGAATCCAGCCGAACAACACGCGGAGCCACCCAAACAACCGCAGAAAAAAGCGTCCGATTTTCCGCATGCGATGCCCCCCTCTCCGTTGTCATTGCGCAACGCCTTGCTTATTTGACCGCCCGCTTCACCTTCCGTACCTGCTTGCGCAATGCGGCAAAGTCCGAAATTGCCTTGGCACCGATTTTAAAAATCCGCTTCATGTTAATGCTGTTGGTTCCCCCCTGGCGCGGGCGGAAGGTGATATCGCAAAAGCGCATATTCATGCCGGATTTTTGAAACAGCACCGTCAGCATGACGTTGGTGAGGTTGTAGTCCGGCGGCACCAGCGCCATCATGGGCGCCAGCGCTTGGCGGCGCATCAGTCGAAAGGGCGTGTTGGCGTCCGTAATCCATAGGCCAAAGGACAAAAACAACACAAGCTTAAGCACTTTGGTAACAAAAACCCGCGAGAATCCGTCCCTTCGGTGGCGCCGGTATCCGATTTGCACATCGTAATCGACACGTCTTTGCCAAAACGGCTCGAACTCGGCCGGCAGGGTTTGTCCGTCCGAGTCGGTTTGGAAAATATAATCCGCGCCATGCTCCAACGCGTAGGCGTATCCAAAAAGAAGGGTTCCGCCATGACCGCTGTTAGGTTTGGTCAGCGCGGTTAACTGCGGCAACTCCCTTTGCAGCTCGTCCAGCTTGGCGTAGGTACTGTCGCGGCTGCCGTCATCAATAATCACCAACCGACTTTCCGGCCCGGCGGACACCACGGCCTGGTGCCACTCGCGGGCCACGGCGTCAATGGTTTCTTCCTCATTGTACGCCGGGATGACGATGCATAGTCGATCCAAAGCTGCCTACTTTCTAAACGTGGCGAATTTGTTGAGCGCAAACTGAAACAGGGATACCACCAAAACGGAAAACATCTTGACATACAAGGAATCAAATGCCAACCGGTCCCCCAGCGCCAAAATGCCGCTGGACATCGCAAGCCCCGTAACCCCCACCGCGTAGAACAGCACAAGCCGCCGGAAGGTCTTATCGGCCACCTTAAAGTTGAACCTTCGGTTGAGTATAAAGCTCAGCCCAATACCGACGTTGACACTGACCACATTGGCCGGCAACGCAAGCCAACCCACCTGCTTGTTCAGCAGATAGAAGATGAGTATATCCACACCCGCGCAGGTGCCGCCGATGACACCGTAGAGGATCAAGTTCCTCATGAATTCCTTGGAAATTTTCATTGGACAGTCACGCTTGCCGATGGGCTGTCTTTGGTCGTGCCATTTGCCATCTCGGCGTTTTGGGCAATGACGGCCTTATCCATGCCTTTGGCAATGCTACCCTTATCCATATCTTGGACAATGCCCTTTGCCGTCTCGAGGCCGCCTAATACAGCCGCATCCATATTGATGTACCGATACGCGCCCAGCCGGCCGCACACATGAAAATTAGGAACCCCCCGCACCATGGCGACATATTGGGCATAGAGGGCCTCGTTTTCGGCAGCGGGGATGGGATAATACGGCTCCATATCCTCCCCGGCGCGGTAGGCTTGGGGGTATTCGTACAGCAGGGTGCTGGCAGTGCCGACCCGTTCCGGGTAAAAGTGCCCGAACTCAGTGATGCGGGTATAGTCGTGCTCGTTGGGATAGTTGACCACAGCAGCGGGCTGGAATGGCCACGCCGCCCGGCGAAACTCAAACCGCAGGCTGCGATAGGGCAACGGCCCCAAGCGATAGCCCAAAAGCCGGTCCAAACAGCCGGTGTACACCACGGGATGCGGGTACGGCGCGCCATCCCACAGCAATGCGGCGCCGTCAAACCCCATGCGGGCGTCGGCGTCGCACCCCAACGTCACCCGAATGTTGGGGTGGTCCAGCATGCTTCGCACCAGTGCCGTGTACCCCTCTTCGGGGATGGCTTGGATGGGGTCGTTAAAATAGCCTTCATCATAAGAAAGCCGCAGGGGCACACGGTTCATGATATCCCCGCCCAACGCCTCGGGCGGCACCCCCCATTGCTTTTGCGTATAATGCAAAAATACGTGTTGGTAAACAAAATCCGCCAGCGCCCGCAAGTCGGCGTCCTCCTGTGCAAAGAGCTCGCCGATGGTGATGGTGACATCCTGCCCAAAGCGCGCGGTCAGTTTGGTTTGATAGCGCTGGGCCGTGGGGGCGTCAAAACAGGCGTCAATGGAAGCAAAGTTCACGGGCAACGGGCAAAGCTCGCCCCGTACGCTGACCAGCACGCGGTGATGATATGGCGTCCACGTGGCAAAGCGACACACAAAATCGTACGCTTCCTGCGATTTTGTATGAAAAATATGCGGCCCATAGCGGTGAATGTACACGCCATCGCTATTTTTTTCGTCGAACACCGACCCCCCGACATGGGGATTCTTTTCAAAAACCGTCACGGAAAAACCGGCCTCGGCCAGCTGTCTGGCCGCCGCACCGCCGCTTAAACCCGCTCCGATGACCAATGCCTGCATTTGTGACCTTTTTCTTTTAGCTTGGACGTTTTTTCGTCCTCTGTCGATGTGCCAAAAATTTACTTGTAAAGGATACCATGCCACCCCACGAATGTCAATCTTGCACTTGGCGCGCGAAGTATGTATAATGATACAGGTTATGTGTTTAAATGCACTGCAACCGCCCCCCTCATGGGGGTTCACACAAAAGAGGAAGGGACGTGTTGCCAATGAAAAATTGGCTCGGCCGATTGGTCAATAAAAACACCGATCCGGTTAAATTCTCGTTTTTTTCCATTATGGGAACTGCGGTATTCGGGTTTATCCTTGCCATGTTTGCCACGCGAGGCGCTTGTTTGACCTCGCTGTTGTTTTGGTTAAATAATGACACCAATATGGATTATTTCAACTCCGTTTATGGTGCCGTGCTCGACCCCTATCAGCGGGGGCAGATTTATCCCCCGCTTGCCCATGGCTTTTATGTTTTGCTTGCCCACATGACGCCGCAAGCCGTCGTGGAGCTGCCGCCCTTCGCGCTTCGCAACACCTTTCACGCGCAGGGTCTTTTTCAATCGCTAACGGCCATCATCAACCTAACCTTGGCGTTGCAGCTCTTCCACCACTTTAAGGGCGCCCGCTGGAAACGCATCGCGTTTGTTTCCATGATTTTTCTTTCCGCTCCCTTTTTGTTTCAACTGCAACGCGCCAACATCATCATTGTGGCGTTGCTTTTTCTCATTGCTTTTATGTTTGGCAAGGATTCGGAAAATAAGTTCATCCGCGAGCTTTCTTACATTGCCTTGGCCGTTGCCGCCGCCATTAAGGTTTACCCGGCTCTGTTTGGCCTGTTGCTACTGAAAGACAAACAATGGAAACCCGCCCTGCGTTGCGCCATCTATGGCGTGGTGTTGTTGCTTGGGCCCTTTGTTTTCTTTGGCGGGTTTTCGCAGATTCCCGTTTGGCTGCACAATATGCAAGCCTATATCGATGTTCAAAGCAATTTTGGCTTTGGGTTTCAAGTTAACTTTTCCAATTTAATTACCTTGCTGTTTCAGACTCAAGGTATTTCCGGCGACTCCGTCACAGCCTTTGCCACGGGCGTAACCAACGCGCTTTTTGTCTTGGGCCTTGGCTCCACTTTCTTTTTGAAAAAATGGAAACCCGCCTGCCTATTG
>JGI994J12354_10003869_pt1 | contig 13752 bp, 12 predicted proteins | sample IntmicLarv3ML3BL_FD_12354 | JGI IMG/M metagenome (IMG submission 12354)
AAAGGATATTAACTCGGGAAATATATAAGCCCGTCCAAGCGAAAAGCCGCTGTGGAGAAAGTTATCTCCACATATGGACTCAGCCAAAGACGGGCATGCCGGATTGTAGGTCAGAACCGAAGCAGCCAACGATACAAGAACATACGCCTGCGGGACGAGGATGAATTCACCGAGCAAATAATACAGCTGGCACGAGAGTACGGGCGGTACGGGTATCGCCGAATAACCGCTATGCTGAGACTTAGAGGGTATGCTATCAATCATAAACGAGTGTATCGAATCTGGAGGGAGTTAGGGCTCAAGGTACCGAAGAAACAACCAAAACGCAGGCGTCTCTGGCTCAATGACGGGAGTTGCATTCGGCTGCGGGCAGAGCATCNGAATCATGTATGGAGCTATGACTTTGTAGAAACAAAGGTTGGCAGGGGCAGNAAATTGAAGATACTGAANATCATCGACGAGTACACGAGAGAATGTCTTGCCAGTCACGCTGCNTATCGTATCAGGTCAGAGGATGTGAAGGATATTCTGCGGCAAATCATGCTCAGTCGCGGCACACCGGAATATATCCGCAGTGACAATGGCAGTGAATTTATAGCAAAGCATCTAGATATTTGACACTATTTTTGAGGCAAAGGTCATGCTCTCCCGTTGGGTGACGGAGTACAACACCGTGAGGCCGCACAGTACGTTGGGCTACAGACCACCTGCACCGGAGGCAATTCTCGCCGCCGGTTAAGAAACCAAACTATCAGCTTTCCTCTACATGTTCTTGGTACTAATCCCGGGGGCTGGACATGTTCGCATGTGAGCAATTTGCATAAGATTCCACATGTAAAACGATAAAATATGACGAATCAGAAATAAAATTCGCATAAATCGTTTCAAATATAAACGATTTACGAGGTTTAGGATTGGACACTGTTCAAAAATGGTGCTAGAATGACAGCACCCTCAATGGGAATTTTTTTAAGGAGTGCAGCATATGTTTCCAATCCTGAAGACAGTAAGAAAAGTCCCGGGTGGCTTGATGGTCATCCCATTGTTATTGGGTGTTCTCACGAATACCTTCTTTCCCGGTTTTTTAGAGTGGGGTGGTTTTATTACGCCAGTATGGAAAACAGGCGCTATGACACTCATTGGTATTTTTCTGTTTTGCAGCGGCGCTCAAATCCAGGTCAAGCAGGCAGGACTACCTCTTGTTAAAGGTGTTTTGCTGACAGTTGTCGAGCTGGGCGTTGGTATCGCCATTGGCTTGGCTGTTCATGCCATCTTTGGCCCCGCCGGCTTCTGGGGACTCAGTCCTTTGGCGCTGATTGCCGGTATATCTAACTCAAACGGCGGTCTATATGCCTCTTTGGCAGGTCAGTTTGGCGACTCAAGCGACTCTGGTGCACTGTCCATTCTCTCCATCAACGACGGTCCCTTCTTTACACTTGTAGCTTTGGGCGCATCCGGCATCGCTTCCATTTCATGGACTTTGATTGTTGCCGCAGTTCTACCCATCGTTGTTGGCTGCATTCTGGGCAACTTGGATGACGATATCCGCGACTTCTTGGCTCCCGGTGAAAAGCTCGTGATTCCTTTCTTCTCCTTCCCTCTAGGCGCCGGCCTCAGCATTCAGAACTTGTTTGTAGCAGGTCTGCCCGGTGTCGCTCTGGGCGTTATCAGTTGCCTGTCCACGGGTTTGGCCGGTTATTTTGTTATGAAGCTCATCGGTTCTAAGAACCCTCAGTGCGGAGCCGCCATCGGCAATACCGCCGGTAATGCAGCCGCAGTTCCCATAGCAGTTGCGGCAGCAGACCCCGCGTTGGCTATATATGAGCAGAGCGCAACTATTCAGGTGGCGGCAGCCGTTATAGTTACCGCTATACTTTGTCCACTTCTTGTAACGCTGCTGGACAAACACGAGAAAAAAATACGGGCTAAAAAAGCCACTGTATAAATGCTCAGACAAAATTAGGAGTGAATAACATGTCCGTAGTAAAATTTCCATACGGTAGCGATTTGCTTGAATACGATTTTCCGGCAGATAGGTTGCAGGCGGTGCTGGTATCAAGTATGCACCACTATAGGGCCGAAAAATCTCAGGAACAGCTTGTGGCGGACGCCCTTGCCAATCCAATAGGCACTCCCAGACTCAGTGCAATGGCAGAGGGGAAAAACAAGGTCGTGCTGATTGCCAGCGACCACACTCGTCCAGTTCCCAGTAAAATAATTGTGCCGCAAATGCTGGCTGAAATCCGCAAAGGAAACCCTGATGCCGATATCACTATTGTTATCTCCACCGGCTGCCACCGCGGAACTACTCAGGCGGAAATTGAAGCCAAATTTGGTCCGGAAATTGCTGCCGCTGAAAAAATTGTCGTTCACGACTGCGATGATTCCGAGATGGTGTATCTGGGCAAACTGCCGTCAGGCGGCAATATCATTTTAAACAAACTGATAGTCGATGCCGATTTGGTAATATCCGAAGGATTTATCGAGCCACACTTTTTTGCCGGTTTTTCCGGCGGACGCAAAAGCATTCTGCCCGGCGTGGCAAACAGGGAAACTGTTATCTATAACCACAACGCAGAGTTCATCGCACATCCTTGCGCCCGCACCGGTATCATAAAAGGCAACCCCATACACAACGACATGCTCTATGCCTGCCGTGTATCAAAACTCGCATTTATCTGCAACGTTGTCATTAATTCAGACAAAGAGGTTATCTTTGCCGTTGCGGGAGACTGTGACCTTGCCCATATTGAGGGTCGGGAGTTTCTTTCCAGCAAATGTCAAGTGAAAAGTGTTCCTGCCGACATTGCAATCGCAACCAATGGCGGCTACCCCCTTGACCAGAACATTTATCAGGCAGTTAAAGGGATGACAGCCGCAGAGGCAACTGTTAAAGAGAACGGTGTTATTATTATGCTGGCAAAATCCGATGACGGTCACGGCGCCTCGGAATTTCACAAGACTTTTGCAGAGGAGAAAGACCTCGATCGCATGATGGAAACTTTTATGAATACACCCAAAGAAAAAACACGCGTGGATCAGTGGCAGTCACAAATTTTTGCGCGGGTATTGAAACATGCAAAAGTCATCTATGTGTCTGATGCGCCCGAGGATATGGTGAGAGATCTTCACATGATTCCCGCGAAAAGCCTCGATGAAGCGATTAGCATGGCAGAAGAGCTCCTGGAAAACAAAAATGCCACGTTCACCGCAATCCCCGATGGCGTGGCCGTTATGGTAGTTTAGCAGCTTGGAGGTAAGTCATGGAAACCATGCCCAAGCACGCGCACAAAATGATTTCAGGAGCCATTGAAGAAAATTGACCAGGCGGACGTGACGTTAACCGCGGCAGCGCTGTTAAAAGGTACTGAGAATATCGTTTTCTATTCTCTCGGTTCAAATGGCACTGGTGACCCCACTGATGCAGCAGGAGACTAAAGAGAGCCCACTCGTTAAAGCACAAATCATCTTTTAGTTTCTGCCGTACATAAGATCGCATCCAAATTTGGCGGCAGTCCTTCAAGGACTGCCGCCAACAAAAATAAGCCCTGAGATGCGCTTTGACATCTCAGGTAACTTAACATTCTGTTTTCACATTATTTCCGGTTTAGAATGCGCCACAAGGTGGTACGGCTGATACCCAGCTTTTGAGCCGTCTTTGTTTGATTCATTTTTTCACGCTGCAGCACTTCTGTGGCAACATCATACATGATTTCATCCATAGTTTTGTCAAAACTGATACCCGGTAAATTTGAATTGTTCACTGCAATACTGCTGCTTTCCTCCGCTAAGATTTTTTGGATGCTCTCAGCAGATATGAAGGTTCCTGTGGCGGCAGTGGCAAGATTGTTCAGCACACGTCGTAACTGATTCAAATTATATTCCCATCTGAATTCCTGCAAGTACCGCATACCTTCCGGCTCGCAGCCGCTTATCTGCTTCGCATTCAGCATATTATATTCATTCAAAAAAATGCTCACCATCGTGGGGATATCATCCCCCTGTTCACGAAGAGGCGTCAGGTGAACTGTATGGCATTCCATCTTATGCTTAATAATTTGATACAGCGGCAGTTCCCGTATTTCTTCATTGTTATGCTGTATTGAAAAAATCAGCCGATTACGTTGGGCCAGCTTTGAGTGCTCTATAAACGTGAACAGTTGGTTTAGCTTTTCAGGTGGCAACCGCAGCATATTTTTTAGATAAAAGGTATTGCCGTTGTCCATAAAGNAGGAAAANGGATTGTCCATAAGATATTGCCAATCCTTTTCGCCCACAAGCATAAAGTCGACAATATACAGCGTTTGGCGGGAGAAGTTGCTGTTGCGGAAAATAATCTGTGCCGCCTCATCTTTTCCTGTACCCACCTCGCCGGTAATCAGAACCGGCTTGGATGATTTGCTGTACTGTTCAATTTCAGATTTCAGTTCACTGTGGTTTTGGCTGTTATATAACAGGTTGAAGTAGTTCGTTTCCACATCTGCCGCCAGAGCCGCCGTTACCCCGCCAACTACCGGCTGGTTGTAGGAATCTGCCTTGTAGGCAATAAACATTATAACTGGTGTCTTTTTAATTTCAGCCTGAAAACCCTTGATGTGATAATAATCTTTACCGATCTTCTGGTCGGCTTCGCGTACACCCAGCTTTTTCACTTCTGGAATCATTTTCCGAGTAAAATTCAGCAGCCCGGCTTGACTATCTCCAAAGTTGCTGAAAAACAGGCTGTCGTCCTTATAAACTATTATGATTTTGCGTTCATGCTCCATCATGGCTCTGTAAAACAGATTTTGATTAATCGTATTTATATGGTAACGGCACAGGTTGGCGGCCTGATCAATAGCAGCTTCAATGCTGGCAGCGCTTGACGTAATCAGCATGGCATTCATGCCCATTTCCTTCGCTGTTTCGATGGCTGTGGTATCGCTAAGCACCATTGAGTATCCCTGCTCTTTAATTTCAATAAGCTTTTCTCTCGTTTCAGCGGTGCTTTCCAGCTTCACAATTTTTATTTTCAGCTGTAAAATATCACAAAGAACACTAGCGAAACCTGTAATGCTGGGAAAGCCGATTATAGCATATTTACCCGGGTAGTTTTCTGCCAGTTTCATGCAGTTGAGCACATCGTAATGCGAAAGCATGATTTCAATAACGGGCAAATTTGTCACAGCCCGAATCATCTTTGCAGTGCCTCCGCGAGAGATGATTACGTCGTATTTGCTCAAATCCAGACTGCGAATCAAATCCACACCCAACTCCAGATTGCCCAGATATGTGGTTATCTCGATATCGGGTTTGGTTTTTGCAGTATTCTCAATCATCAGACGCATGCCCTCATAAGGGGCAATAGCCAACGCACGGATTTTTTGCATATTCAAGCCCTTCTTTTTGTACTAAAATAATGCTTTTCGCTATCACCATAGTATATATCATTTAAACAGAAAATTCAATTTGTTTCAAAAATAAACATTTAAACGAGGTAGATAATGAAGAGACCACTCATCGCAATAACAATGGGAGACCCCGCATCAATAGGCGCTGAAATTACAATGAAGGCGCTGAAAAATGAGGAATTGTACCAGCGTTGCCGCCCTTTGGTGGTGGGAGATTCCGCAGTTATGGAATATGTACTCCACTACTTAAAGACAGAAGGACTATCAATAAATTCAATTCAAGAGGTAAATCAGGCTAAGTTTACAGTCGGAACAATAGACGTTTTAAACATGGACATCATAGACACGGCCTGCCTTGAATTTGGGCAGGTATCGGCAGAAGCCGGTGAAGCCGCCTTCCGCTATGTGGAAAAAGCAATCTCCCTTGCCACCGCGGGAGAGGTTGACGCCACAGTTACAAACGCACTTAACAAAGAAGCTCTCAACCTTGCAGGTCACCATTTTTCTGGTCACACAGAAATATATGCTCATTTCACAAATACATCTAAGTACACAATGATGCTGACACATGAAGATTTACGCGTAGTGCATGTTTCCACCCATGTTTCCCTGCGGGAAGCCTGCAACAGAGCAACGAAGCAACGTATTCTGGACGTGATTACCATTGCGCACAAAGCCTGCCGTGCTCTTGGAATTGAAAAACCAAGGGTCGGTGTTGCCGGCCTAAATCCGCACAGCGGCGAAAACGGACTGTTTGGCACAGAGGAACTTTATGAAATTATCCCAGCCATCGAAACCGCCGTGCAAAACGGTATACTGGCTGAAGGTCCCGTATCCCCCGATACCGTGTTCCCGAAAGCGCGTGGCGGATGGTATGATATTGTAGTGGCAATGTACCATGATCAGGGGCATATCCCCCTGAAAATGGCAGGGTTTTTTTACAACAGAGAATTAGAGACATGGGAGTCTGTTGCCGGTGTCAATATCACATTGGGGCTTCCGATTATAAGAACCTCTGTAGATCACGGCACCGCTTATGATATGGCTCTGAGCGGCAAGGCCAGTGAAGTAAGTCTGGTAAATGCCATTGATTATGCCGTAACGCTGTCATTAAACAGCAGAGGTGTAGATGCATGAAAAGATATCTGGTTATCGCCGATGACATCACTGGTTCAAATGACACCGGCGTACAACTTACCCGTCGGGGAATTGACACCATAGTGACGGTAAATCCTCACGGCATTCGGAACGACGCAAACAGCTATGTGCTGGACTGTGAAAGCCGTAGCCTTTCAGGTTCTGATGCTTATTCAGTTGTGAAAAACTGTCTCGCACACATCAATCTGGCTGATTTTGATTGTGTTATCAAAAAGGTGGATTCCACCATTCGCGGCAATGTTGCAGAAGAAACAATGGCAGTAGACGAAGCAATCGGCGCTGAACTGGTGCTTTTTGCTCCAGCTTTGCCTAATCTACACCGCACCACAAAGAACGCTATACATATGCTGAACGGAGTACCCGTTTCCCAAACAGAAATTGCAAACGATCCTAAAACGCCGGTTAAAAATGATAACTTAATAGGAGTTTTGTCCGCTGTCTATGACGAGCCTATCGGACATATTTCGCTGTCGGATATCAGAAACAGACAGATTTGCTTTGATTCGCACAGAGTATATGCGGCGGATTCCGTTACAAACGCCGACATGGAAACATTGGTACGCGAAGCAATGAAAACAGGAAAAAAAGGTGCTGTGGGTTGGTTCCTCCGGCATTGCCGACAATCTGTTGGAGGTAGAGCGCCAAACGCTCCCTGCGCTGGCAGTGGTTGCCAGTGTCAGCGAAGTGACCCGTGCCCAGATAAAGTTTGCCGGGGAGAAAGGCGCACGGATTGTAATTGTACCCGCTTATGAGCTGGTAAAAAATAGAAAGCACGAAGAATATATCAGCCTTGCAGTAGATTATTTACAGAGCGGCGAGGACGTAATGCTGGTTTCAGCTACTTCACATGACAGATCGGCTATGGAAAAATCGGACATGGCCGGTTTGGAGTTGGGCATGTCCGTAGATGAAATGGGACATTTCATTCAAGATGCCCTGGGTGAAATGGCAGAAGCGGTGCTGACCCGCACAAAAGTATCAGGCGTATTTCTGTCCGGCGGTGACACTGCTATCGGATTTTTCCAGCGGATGAAGCTGAGCGGCTGCAAAATCAATGAAGAGATTATGGTCGGCATCCCGTCAATGACCATTGTAGGCGGAAAGTCGGATGGCTTAAAGCTTATTACCAAGGCCGGGGCATTTGGCACACCCGACGCTATTTTCTTCGCCATGCGCAAACTAAAAGAGTACTAGATTGGGTAATATAGTCAAACCAATTGAAATAATGCATTTTGAGCATTGTTTGTTGCGCGAGGTCGAACAATGCTCACAATCATTTTAGACAACGCGACATTTCATCGAAAATCTGTTCTGCCGGAGCTAGCGAAAAAGGAAAATTGTTATGTTTTATTCCTGCCACCATACTCGCCAGACCTAAATCCGATTGAGAAGAGGTGGGCTTGGTTGAAAAACTCCATTCGCAAACGCTTACCGCTCTTCGATTCTTTTNACCAAGCCTTGTTNTGTTGTTTCTAAATTGGTTTGACTATATTGCACAGGTTCAGGCAGTATTGGGAGCTGGTATTCATTGCCCATTAGATAAGCGACCTCATTTACACTGAAATGAAAGTATAGACAGAGAATGTTTTGAGATATTCATATCATGAATAATGGGCGAGGTGGTACCATGCTAATGAGCGAATTAGCATTTGAACAGTTACCAAACAAAGCATATATTGATAACAAACTTCTCGAAAGGGGGTTTAACACTATGCCTAACATAAAACCAGTATCAGAACTGCGCAACTATGGCGAGGTGTTGCGTGATGTTGCCGTAGGTGCACCTGTCTTTCTAACTAAGAACGGTCACGGCCGCTATGCCGTGCTTGACATTGAGGAATACAAGGAATATGAAAAAATGCTGGCGCTCAAAACACTCATGGCAGAGCTGGACGAAGGGCGGCGCTCCGGCGAAGAAAACGGTTGGCTGGATGCCGGTACAGTGAGAGATCAAATAAAGGAGCGGTATCGCGGCTAAAATACAGTATTCCCGACTTACCCACAGGGACTTGGAAGGAACGTCTTTCTTCGCTTGTTTTCCTCTTTTTTAAGCCGTTCAACGCCGTGAGAGCATTTTCTTAAAGTAAATGCTCGTGAAAATACCCTTTCTTTGACAGGCTGACGGATGGGCCTCAATTGAGGCCCATCCGTTTTTTGTGCATGGAATAGAATTACTATTGCAAATTACACTGCCCGATACTGAATCCACATGAGTTTTTACAGGAAATTTACTAAAAATGGAAGTGGACCTTCATGATGTATTATCACCTTTCCTCCGCAATGTGTTATACTAAGGATGATAACCTAACACTTCTGCCGGATTGAGCATATGAACTGTGGAGGTATCAAAACAACGCATCAGGAGGTATACTGGTGAACCTTTCACAGTTAAAGTACATTCTGGAAATCGAAAAAACAAATTCCATAACCTGGGCAGCCGACAACCTTTATATGGAACAGCCCAACCTCAGCAGAAGTGTGCGGGAGTTGGAAGGCAGGCTAGGATTTGAGATTTTCAGCCGCACGTCCAAAGGGATGATACCTACACCGGAGGGCAAAGAGGTGCTCATCCGTGCAAAGGCGATTATGGAACAGTTAGAAGCAATCAGCGCCATAGGGAAGAATCTGTCGGGAACGGAGAGCTTTTTCGGACTCTCTGCACCCCCGCTAGCATATATTGCAAATGCCTATGCCGCATTTGCCGCCGAGCTGGACACTTTACAGAATATTCAGCTGGGATTCAGACGATCCGGAGGTATGGAGGCAATGGAAAATGTGTGCGAATTTCGTCACAATTTAGGGATAATCCGTTACTTCCTTCACAATGACGACCTTGTTTTGGAACAATTGAAGAGAAGAGGTCTGGAGTTCAAAGAATTGCCGATCGGAGAAATTCACACTAAAAACGGCGAGAACCTGAATGTAACTGATATTTTGGTTTGGCGAGAGGGGTATAAATTTTCTGATCTGGACAACCTGTTTATTGAAAAAATATTGATGGAACTGGATAGATAGCGATTTAACAAAGTTGACGAAGTGAATTTGTATCGATATATCATTTGAGATATATCGATATTTTTATTTTGGCATTGTGCACACTCCTTAGGTATTGTTATTGTGAATATGCCCACAACGATAGTGGAAAGGCTTGGTTGACTTGTGAAGATTAACAAAAAATTAACAAGCTGTCGGAAGGAAACAGCCAAAGCAAATCCGACAAAACACATCACAGCACTTCCAAGTGGAGATTAGTACGCATTCTAAATGAAAGCAGGTATGGTAATGGCACAGAAAAAGTACGAAAAAATCGACAGCATAGAGAAACTGACTGAAGGACTTGTTCGTCTGCGCGCAGCTCAGGAAATATTCTCCTCCTTTACACAGGAGCAGGTGGATCACATTTTCCAGATGGCGGCCATGGCGGCAAACAGTATGCGTATACCCCTTGCAAAGCAGGCGGTTGCCGAGACAGGGATTGGCGTTGTTGAGGACAAGATTATAAAGAACCACTATGCCGCGGAGTACACATACAATGCTTTCAAAGCAATGAAAACATGCGGAGTCATAGAAGAAGACAAGTCGCTGGGAATCACAAAGATCGCAGAGCCTCTTGGCATCTTGGCTGCTGTTATCCCCACAACAAACCCAACATCTACGGCTATCTTTAAGAGCCTTATTGCCCTAAAAACACGCAACGGAATTATCATCAGCCCCCATCCCCGCGCCAAAGTGTGCACATGTGATGCTGCAAGGATAGTTTATGAAGCCGCAGTGAAAGCCGGCGCGCCGGAAGATATCATCCTCTGGGTTGACGAGCCTACACTTGAGGCGACAGACTATATAATGCGTGAGTGTGATGTTATTCTGGCAACAGGCGGCCCCGGCATGGTTAAGGCAGCTTATTCTTCCGGAAAGCCTGCAATCGGCGTCGGGCCGGGTAACGTTCCTGCTATCATAGACAAATCTGCCGACATTCTTGTGGCGGTTAACTCGATAATCCACTCCAAAACCTTTGACAACGGAACGATTTGCGCTTCCGAGCAGTCGGTCATAGTCCATGAAAAGATCTATGACAAGGTGAAAAAGGAGTTTATCAGCCGCAACTGTCATCTTCTGTCTGCGGCAGATACAGAAAAAGTCCGTAAGACAATACTGATAAACGGTGCGCTCAACGCAAAAATCGTTGGTCAGTCGGCTCCGGCAATAGCTGAAATGGCCGGAATCAAGGTTTCACCAAGCACAAAGATTCTTATCGGCGAAGTTGAGAGCATTGAGCTTGAGGAAGAATTTGCACATGAAAAGCTCTCTCCTGTTCTCGCCCTGTATAAAGCCAAGAATTTTGAAGACGCCGTTGACAAGGCAGCAAAGCTTGTACGTGACGGCGGCTTTGGACACACTTCCAGTGTATACCTCAACGAAACAACAGAGAAGGAAAACCTCCGGCTGTTTGAATCCAAGATGAAAACCTGCCGCATACTTGTGAACACCCCAAGCTCACACGGCGGAATCGGCGACCTTTATAACTTCGGTCTCCCGCCTTCACTCACGCTGGGCTGCGGTTCATGGGGCGGAAACTCCGTGTCGGAGAACGTGGGAGTAAAGCACCTTGTAAACATCAAAACGGTTGCCGAAAGGAGAGAGAACATGCTTTGGTTCCGCACTCCGCAGAAGGTCTATTTCAAAAAGGGCTGTCTGCCTGTCGCTCTTCGCGAGCTGAAGGATTATTACGGAAAACGCAAGGCGTTTATCGTAACTGACCAGTATCTCTATCAGAGCGGCAATACAAAGCCCATTGAAGAGCTTCTTGACAGTATGGGTATCACTCATACCTGCTACTACGATGTTCGTCCGGATCCCACACTCGGAAATGCAAAGCTTGGCGCCGAAGCCATGCGCGCTTTCCGTCCTGATGTTATCATTGCCCTCGGCGGCGGCTCCGCAATGGATGCCGGCAAGATTATGTGGGTTATGTATGAGCATCCGGAAGCAGACTTTATGGATATGGCGATGCGCTTTATGGATATCCGCAAGAGGGTATATACATTCCCGAAGATGGGCGAGAAAGCACTGTTTGTCGCTATCCCGACATCATCAGGTACCGGTTCTGAGGTCACCCCATTTGCTGTTATCACGGATGAAACAACAGGCACAAAGTATCCGCTGGCTGACTACGAACTTATGCCCAACATGGCAATCATCGACGCGGACTTCATGATGTCACAGCCGCCGGGACTGACAGCTGCCTCCGGTGTGGATGCGATGACACATGCCCTTGAAGCATATGCCTCAATTTTGGCAACTCCGTTCTCAGACGGAATGGCTCTTCAGGCGATGAAGATAATTTTTGATTATCTCCCCGCAGCCTACACTAAGGGTGCCGAAGATCCCGTTGCACGCGAGATGATGGGTCACGCTTCCACCATGGCCGGTATGGCATTTGCCAATGGATTCCTGGGAATCTGCCACTCTATGGCACATAAGCTGGGAGCCTTCCACCATCTGCCTCACGGCGTAGCAAACGCACTTCTTATTAACCATGTTATACGCTTTAACGCAGTTGAAACACCTCCAAAAATGGGTACATTCTCTCAGTATCCCTATCCCAAGGCTCTTGCAAGATACGCTGAGGCTGCCCGTTTCTGCGGTGTGACAGGCAAAGATGATAAGGACGTTCTTGAGAAGCTGATAGAGAAGCTTGATAAGCTAAAAGATGCAGTTGGCATCAAGAAGACTATCAAGGATTATGGCATTGACGAAAAGGCATTCCTCAATACTCTGGATGCAATGGTTGAGCAGGCATTTGACGACCAGTGCACAGGCGCCAACCCGAGATATCCTCTTATGGCCGAACTACGTGAATTGTACCTTGAAGCATTCTATGGCAAAACAAACAGTGAGGCACAATAAAATTATAGGAATTTTTGTCAGAACATGTATATTTTTTACCTTTTCTGCTAACGCATTGACAAGCGAAACCCCTTAATATAGACTGAATTAGTGGAGGATCTTACACGCAGAATACAGAGGGGCAGAGTTCCGTGACCTAAGGCAAAATGCTGTAAGGGCATCCCCCATCTTCTAAAAGCAGGGAGTCTGGTATGATAAAGCAGTTCATTCCTAAAAGCACACTTTCACGATTGCCGCTGTATCTAAGCTACCTCAGGTGTCTGCCTCTGGAAGAGAGATATATCTCGGCAACAGCAATTGCAGAAGGCATGGGATTAAACCATGTTCAGGTAAGAAAAGATCTGGCCTCAGTCAGTTCAGGAGGTAGGCCACGAATAGGATATAAAACATCGGAGCTTATAAACGATATCCAGAATTTCTTCGGAAGAGGTCAGATGGACGGCGCTGTGATTGTCGGTATGGGTCCGCTTGGATTTGCTTTGGCGCAGTATGAAGATTTCAAAGCATTTGGATTCAATGTTATCGCAGCATTCGATTTTGACGAGCGAATAATAGGGCGCAGGTGCGGTGAACTTGAAATACTGCCAGGACGAAGACTCTATGACTACTGTAATGCCGGCGGTATCCGGTTGGGTGTAATAACCGTTGATGACGCAAATGCCCAATATATTTGTGATACACTGACTGAATCCGGTGTTCTTGCGATTTGGAATTTTTCCTCTGTGCAATTAAAGACTCCTAAAGATGTTGTTGTCCACAACGAAGGTTTCATTGCTTCTCTAGCTATAATGTCGTCGCATTTAAAACAGTTTTAAGCACACTATAGGTATATCAGGATACCTGTTAATCGGATAATTCCATGTGACAAGATATTACTGCGATGCATACGGATGAAGGGATTTGGCACCTAAACCGGATACTATTAAAAAGGGCTGTATTTTCACATATGAAAATACAGCCCTCAGCTTGTCAAAAAAGATTGCCAATTGAACTGGAAACCAAAGAAGAGACAGGGAAAAAGGGACACTATCGCAGAATAGCTGTGTATTACGCAAGCTGGCTCCGTTTTTTAAACGGGGTCAGTTTGTATTTGAGCTGGATACGCTCATAATTGTAGAAATACATGTAGTCATCAATAAGATCGCGCGCCTGCTGAAGTATCCGGATTTTTTGGCGGTAAATGCATTCTGATTTGAGAATACCAACTTTTGAATGGTGCGGTAGACTTGGGCGTTATCCAGCACCGTTGCCACATCATAGCCATTATAGGAGAACTTATAAAAGCACGACAAGAAAA
>JGI994J12354_10003870_pt1 | contig 13747 bp, 15 predicted proteins | sample IntmicLarv3ML3BL_FD_12354 | JGI IMG/M metagenome (IMG submission 12354)
CCTGCGGCCCCGAACCCAGCGGGCAGCGAGAGGTTATAGGGTGAGGGCAGCAGCAAGGTGACAATGAGGATGGGCAGACAGCGCAGGGCGACGTTGGCGGCCTTCATCGCCAGCAGGCGCACATACCAAAAGCGGAACAGGTCATAGGGGCGGCACAACTCATAGGCCACCTGTCCCGAGCTGATGCCCTCGAGCAGCTCGCCGTCCTGCCACCACAGCATGATGATGGCCAGGAAGGCCTGTTGCAGCCACAGATAGGACACCAACTGCCCCCAGGGCATGGGCGGCTCGGTGGCGGTCGAGGCGTAAAAGGCCTGATAGATCATGATGAACAACAGCCCAAAAAAGAACTGCGTCGCAACGCCCGCCCAAGCCGCCGCACGGTACTGCATGCCGGCGATCAGACGCATACGGAAGGCCGAGAGATAGGGTCTCATGGCGTTCATATGCCGTGCTCCCGGTACAATCCTGCGATGATTTCCTCGACGGGCGGCGATGCGCTGGTCATGTCTAGCAAACGCAATGATTGCCCCAGCTCGCCGATGGCGGCCGAGACTGTGGTCGCGGCGGTATCCAGGCGGTAGACGGCGCGCTCAGTGCTCCAGGAGATCAATTCGGCACCATGCAGGGGTACGGGCGCGGCGTGGGGCGCGAAAGTGACGGTCAGCGTGCGGTAGGTTTCGAAATGTTGGCGAATGGCGTCTAACGAGCCGTCGTGCAACAGTTTGCCCTTGCCGATCAGGATGATGCGGTCGGTCAGGGCCTCGATGTCGTTTTGGTCGTGGGTGGTCAAAAGGACGGTCAGTTTGGTTTGCGCATTGATGTCCTTGATAAACTGCCGCACGGACAGCTTAGACACGGCGTCCAGCCCGATAGTGGGCTCGTCCAGGAAAAGCAATTCGGGCCCGTGCAGCAGGGCGGCGGCGATCTCGGCCCTCATGCGCTGGCCCAGGCTAACCTGGCGGGGCGGCGTGTGCAAAAACTCGCTCAGGCCGATGGTGTCGACCAGCAGATCGAGCGTGCGCTTATACTGCGCCCGGGGAACCTTGTAGATGTCGCGCAACAGCTCAAAGGAGTCGATGATGGGCACGTCCCACCACACCTGGGTGCGCTGGCCAAAGACGACGCCGATGTGGCGCACGTATTCGCGGCGGTCTTTCCAGGGGCACATGTCCAGCGCCCGGCAGTCGCCGCCGTCGGGCACCAGGATGCCGCTCATGACCTTGATGGTGGTAGACTTGCCCGCGCCGTTGGGCCCGATATAGCCGACGATCTCGCCGCGCCCGATGGAAAACGAGATGTCGTCCAGGGCCTGAATGTGGCGATACTCGCGGTGAAAGAGAGACTTAAACGCCGCGCCCGCGCCTTTGCCGCGCTTGGCCACACGAAAAGTCTTGGAAATGCCGGACAGGGTGATCATACCAATTTCCTTTATTTCGGTGCAAAAGAGGAGGAATATTTGAGTGTGTCAATAGCCCAAGCAACAGAGAGCCCTGCTGTCGGAGAGATGTTGGTGAGGGCAATATAACAGAGTTTTGGGCAAATGTCAATTGTGGGGCCACAGAATCCAGGGTCACCGCATTAAAAAAACAGGGATAAAAAACTAGCGGGGATAGAGCAGCGAAGAGGGAACGCAAGGGTGAAGGCAGAGAGGAAGGATGGCGAAAAAAGCGTTGTAAAAATTGACAAAGCGCGCGGTTACATGTATAATATTATCATGAATCAGAACATGGAGTTACTCATCCAAAGTGCCCGCTAAACTCCAGATCCGCGGTGCCAGACCGGCCATTTTCGCCACAAGTTGTGCGATATTTTGGTCATCGCTTTGTGCGCAATCATTTGCGGCGCGGAATCGTACGCTGACTTGGAGTTCTTCGGAAAGAGCCGGCAACTGTGGCTGTCGATGTACTTGGAGCTGTCGAATGGCATCCCAAATGCCGATACGTTTGAACGGGTTTTTGAGATGGCTGACCCCACAGTCGTGGCAAAAGCGCTGCGAAAAATCTTGACGCCGGAAGATTTTGTCGCCAGGGTTATCGCCTTTGACGGCAAAACGCAACGCGGTAGTAAAAAAGGCAAACAACGCCCATGGCACACACTCAGCGCCTATCTGACAGACGCTCAAATCGCTTTGGGAGAAATTGTTTGCGACGAAAAATCGAATGAAATCACCGCGATTCCTGAACTGCTGGACAGCCTAACCGTTGAAAACTCAGTTGTCACAATTGACGCCATCGGCACACAGACGAAAATTGCAGAGAAAATTGTTCAAAAGGGCGCGGATTATGTCCTGGCGCTTAAAAACAATCATCCGAATTTGCTTGAGGACGTGCGGTTTTATCTGGAAAACGAGCAGGTTTCGCGACTGGAAATTTCCGACCCAAAGCAGCCGCACGGACGGCAGGAAACGCGCGAATATTTCTTGGAAACCAATATTGGCTGGCTGAAACGGCGAGAATCCTGGGCCAGCCTCGCAGGGATTGGCGCGGTGAAATCAACGGTCACAGAAAAGGGGAAAATCCGAATCGAAACAAGGTATTTCCTGACAACATTGGCTTCGCTGGAGCACTTTGCGCACGCGGTGCGTGCACACTGGGGCATCGAAAACGGCCTGCATTGGCACCTCGATGTCACCTTCGGTGAGGACGCCTCTCGCGTCCGCAACCGCAATGCCGCCGCGGTGTGGAACATCCTCAGAAAAACCGCTCTGGAGCACTTGAAAGCCCTGAACTGCAAGAAGTACAACCTCAAAACCCTCCGCAATGGCTGCGGTTGGAGCAATGATATCCTCCTCCAAACCCTTCTCGGTGACGATCGCCCTTTGCACTTTTAAATGCGGTGACCCTGCCACAGAATCCATGGTCAGTGCAGTTGGTTTGCGGGGAAGAAAAATTATTTTCCCAACCGCCGCGTGATGATTTTTCCGGCGAAGAACAGGCAGATCAGTGCCAGGCAGGCGGTATAGATCAGGGTGGCGAACAGGGGGAGCTCCAGGCCGGCCAGGCCGATGTTGTTGGCGGAGAGGGCTTGGAGCATGGTGTCTTGGGCGGCAGCCGGCACGTCGAGTTTTGTAAAGACGTCGCCCAGCACGAGCTGTTTGAGCCAGATGGTGATGTGGGTCAACGGCAGCACCGAGCCGACCTTTTCCACGCTCTTGCCCAAGGCGTCATAGGGCATGTAGATGCCGCACAAAAAGCCTAGGAAGGTGCCCGTGACGCCGTTGATGACGCCGATGGCTGCGCTGGATTTGACCAGGGCGGTCAACAACAGCATGAGCGAACAGCTGACCATGGAGGCGAAAACCAGGATACCGATGACGGCCAGCGCGGCGGGCAGGCTGACCCAGTAGCCGAAAATGCCGCCGATCAGGGCAATGCTCAGCAGCCAGGTGAAGGTGTTGAGAACAAAAGAGATGATGAAGCCGCCGCAGAAATACGCCAGAAGCAGACTGGTGGGCTTGATGGGCGTGAGCAAAAAGCTGTCGACACGGCGCTGTTCAAAATCCTGGGCGATGGTGGAAAAGGCGCCGATGGAAAGCGAAAGAGAGTTAAGCACCAGCACGCCGACGATCATTTGGACATAGACGAGCGAATAGATGGTGTCCGATGAAAGCACGTTGCTAACGCCATCGGCCATGCCCTGGGCGTAGCTTTTGCCAATGAACAGAAAATACAGGGCGATGAGGATGAGGGTACTCAGAAAGGAAAAAAAGACCGTGGCCTTGTCGCGCAAAAACAGCCGCACACTGCGGCGGGTGAACAAAAAGATCGTGCGCATCATTGACCACCTCCGATATTCTCGCCCACCGCGTTGAGGAAAACATCGTCCATTGAACCCTTGACCGACTCGTAATAGCGGATGTCATCGCGCAGGGCATAGAGCAGCTCGATGCTTTGCGCTGTGCTTTGGATGGGGACGATATAGGTATCGGCTGTTTGTTGGAAGGGCAGACCGCGTTGAGTCAGCTTGTTCGCCAAGGCTGAAGCGTCGTTGGGGGTCAGGAAGAGTTTGTCGTGAGAATACTGTGCCTTGAGCTCGGCCGGACTGCCCTGGCAGACGCGGCGACCCTTGTGCACGATGACGACTTTGTCGGCGTCGGCGGTCTCTTCCATATAGTGTGTGGTCAGGAAGATCGTCATGCCATTGGCGCGGCGGATGTCGTGTACGACGCTCCATACCTCGGCGCGGGTTTTTGGATCCAGGCCCGTGGTCGGCTCGTCCAGAAAGAGCATACGAGGCGAGTTAAACAGCGCGCGGGCGATCTCGGCCTTGCGCTTTTGCCCGCCTGACAGGGTCTTGAAGGGTTGATTGATAAAACCACCAAGATCAAGCAACTCGCAGATCTCGCCAAAACGTGTTTTGATGGCTTGCGCGCCGTGTAAATATAATTCGCCGTACAACAGCAGATTTTCCTTGACCGTCAGCATATCGTCAAACACGTTGTTCTGGAAGACCACGCCGATATTTTGTTTAAAGGCATCAAAGCCACCAAAGGCGGCGTAATCCACCCTGCCATCGTCGGGTTTGATCAGGCCCAGGATCATGTTGATCGTCGTGGATTTGCCCGCGCCGTTCTGGCCCAGGAAGGCGAATAGACTGCCCGTTTCGACAAAAAAGTCAACGCCCTGAACGGCTTTGACATCGCCAAAGCACTTGTGCAGGCTTCTGACATCAAGAAGCTTTTCTGATTGGCTCACCGCTATTGCTCCCTCTTATTAAAATCGCGCTCGGACAGTATAACACATAGATGAGCAAAACGCGGTTTTTGTGATTTCTGGCAGTGCGGCGATTTTGTGGGTGAGGTTGGCGGGGAAAGGGGGAAGAGTGGGCGAAAAACCGGGATTTTGATGCAGGAAAAAACATAGAACTTACAAAGGGATTTTTGCGGTTATTTGTCAAAAAAGGAAAAAACGCCCCAAAGCCTATTGACAGGGATCGCGGACTGTGGCATAATGCGCGAGGTTTACTGAAACTAAACTTTTGGTTTAGCACTAAACTCCGCGTTTATCAAGGCGGGATCATCGCAGAAGGAGGAAGGGGATGAACATCGGCTCGTCCATTAAGCAACTGCGCTTGCGCCATGGGTTGACCCAGCAGGAGCTGGCCACGCGGTGCGACTTGTCCAAGGGGTTTATCTCGCAAGTTGAATCCGATCAAACTTCGCCCTCCTTCGCGACGCTGGTGGATCTGCTCGAGGCACTGGGCACGACGGTGCGCGACTTTTTTTCCGAGCCCGAGCCCGAGCGCATTGTCTTTGGCCCCGACGATATTTTTGAGAGTGCCGACGAGGCGGGCGTGGTCACCCATTGGCTGGTGCCCAACTCCCAGGCCAACGACATGGAGCCCATCCTCATCGACTTGCCCCCCCGCACCGCTACGCCCGAGGACGCGCCCCACGCGGGGGAGGAGTTTGGCTATGTGCTGGCCGGCAGCGTGCGCCTGGTACTCGGCGGCGTCGCGCGGCGGGTTAAGAAGGGCGAATCCTTTTACTTCCGCGCCACCCAGCCCCATCAATTGACCAACCCCGGCACGGCCACCGCCCGCATCCTATGGGTGGCGACGCCGCCAACTTTTTGACGGAGAATGCCCATGCCCGACAAGCTGATTGACCTGCGCGGTATCAATAAATCCTTCGATGACACCCAAGTCTTGAAGGATATTGACCTATACATTCGCCGCAACGAGTTTATGACCCTGCTCGGCCCCTCGGGCTGTGGCAAGACGACGCTGCTGCGCATCATCGCGGGCTTTGAAAGTCCCGACAAGGGCACCGTCATCTTTGCCGACCGCGACATCACCAAGCTACCGCCCTACGAGCGTCAGCTCAACACGGTCTTCCAACGCTACGCCCTATTCCCGCACATGAACGTTTATGACAATGTCGCCTTTGGCCTGACGCTGGAAAAGCTGGATAAGGCCGCTATCAGCGAGCGCGTCGTCCAAGCCCTGGCCCTGGTGGACTTGGCGGGCATGGAAAAGCGCAGTATTGATACCTTGTCGGGCGGCCAGCAACAACGCGTGGCCATCGCCCGCGCCTTGGTCAAGCGGCCCCAAGTGCTGTTGCTGGACGAGCCTCTGGCCGCACTGGACAAAAAACTGCGCCAGTCCATGCAACGAGAATTGAAGGCCATGCAACAAAAGCTGGGCATTACCTTTGTGTTTGTCACCCATGATCAGGAGGAAGCGCTGACCATGTCCGACACCGTCGTGGTCATGAGCGGCGGCGTCATCCAGCAGATAGGCACGCCCATGGACGTCTACAACGAGCCCAAGAATCGCTTTGTTGCGCAGTTCATCGGCCAGAGCAACCTGTTGTCGGGCGTTATGCCCTGCGATTGCAAGGTGGTTTTCGACGGCGCGGAGTTTGAGTGCATCGACACCGGGTTCGCGCCCAACCAGCCCGTCGACGTCGTCGTGCGGCCCGAGGACATTTACATCGTCGATGCCGCCCACGGCACTATCGCGGGCGTCGTCGAGCGCGTCACTTTTATGGGCGTGTTTAATGAGATGATCATCCGCACCGACTCGGGCATGTTGTGGCAGGTGCAGGACACCGGCTCGCGGCCTGTGGGTGCTGTCGTTGGCCTGCGCGTGCGGCCCGAGGACATCCACGTCATGGCGGCGACCCCGCCACCCCCCGCCCCGGAAGAAGAGGTACCCGAGTGAACACCAAACGCTGGGGAACGCCTTACCTGGTGTGGATGGCTGTGTTTATCATCGCCCCCATGGTGCTGGTGTTGTACTATGCCTTTACCAACGCCGAGGGCGGTTTTTCGCTGAAGAGTTTTGCCGAGTTCGCCGATCCTTTGTATATCGGCGTCTTGTTGCGCAGCTTGTGGCTGGCCTTGATTTGCACGGTCATTTGCCTGGGATTGGGTTATCCGGCGGCGTATTTCTTGGCGTCGAAAGGCTTTTCCAAGGCCAACATCATGCTGGTGTTGTTCCTGCTACCCATGTGGATGAACTTCGTCCTGCGCACCTATGCCTGGATGGTCATCCTCGAGCCCAACGGCATACTACATAAGGCCATGGTCGCCATCGGTATCGCCAATCCGCCCCAGATGCTCAACAACACCTTCGCCGTTGTGCTGGGCATGGTGTACAACTTCCTGACCTTTATGATTCTGCCCATCTATACCTCGCTGTCCAAGATGGATCACTCGCTGGTCGAGGCCGCCCAGGACTTGGGCGCACGGCCGGGGAGGGTCTTCCGTCGGGTGACCCTGCCGTTGTCCATGCCCGGCGTCATCTCGGGCATTACCATGGTCTTTATGCCCGCGGCATCGACCTTTGCCATCTCGTCGATGCTGGGCGGTTCCATGGTGTCGCTGGTCGGCGACGTCATCGAGGCGCAGTTTGTCACGGTGCACAATTGGAACTTTGGCTCGGCGATCAGCCTGGTGCTGTTGGTGTTCATCCTGCTGTCCATGCGCATGGTCAATGGCGCGGGCGAGGTGGGCACACCCGCGAAAAAAAGGGGAGGGGCTAAGACGTGAAAAACAAGCTTCGTTGGGCGTATATGCTGTTGTTGCTGCTCTTTCTCTACGCGCCGCTGGTGGTGCTGGTGGTGACATCCTTTAACAACTCGGGTATGTCGGGCAAGTTCACGGGGTTTTCGTTCAAGTGGTACATCGAGCTATTCACCAACTCCCAGAGCCAGCGGGTGTTCTCGGCGCTGTGGGTGACGGTGTCTTGTGCCGCCATCGCCGCGGTGGTCTCAACGTTGTTTGGCACGATCTCGGCGGTGGGCATCTACGGCTACCGCAGGGGGTGGCGTTCGACGGTGCTCAACATCACCTATCTACCTATGGTTAACCCCGACATCATCACGGGCGTGTCGATGTTTATGTTGCTGGTCATGATCAAAATCCCCATGGGCTTTACCACACTGGTGCTGGCGCACATCGCCTTTAACGTGCCCTATGTCATCTTCGCCGTTATGCCCAAGCTCATGCAGATGGATCCCCGCACCTACGAGGCGGCGCTGGATCTGGGCGCCAAACCCAATCAGGCCTTACGCCGTGTGATTGTGCCCCAGCTCATGCCCAGTATCATCACGGGGGGCTTGCTGGCTTTTACGCTGTCAATGGACGATTTTATCATCTCGTGGTTTGTCGGCGGCGACGCGCAAAACCTGTCCACGCTGGTCTATTCCCAGGCAAAACTGGGCGTCAAGCCCACGATGAACGCGCTGTCGGCGCTGATGTTTGTCGTCGTGCTGGTGTTGCTGGTGGTGACAAACCGCCGCAGCAACACCATGCTAAATATTTAGCGACGAAAAAGGAGAGAAAGCCTTGAAGAAGTCCCTTGTCACGCTGATTGTGCTTGCCTTGATGGCTGTGGTGGTGCTGCCGCTTTTGGCGGGCTGTACCACGGGACCCGTGTTGCGCATCTTTAACTGGGAAGATTATATCGACCCCGATGTGCTGACGAAGTTCACCAAAGAAACCGGCATCAAGGTCAAGTATGTCACCATCACCGACAACGAGAAGATGTACACCAAGATCAAGAGTGGTGCCAAGTACGACGTCGTCTTCCCGTCGGACTACATGATCCAACGCCTGATCGCCGAAGACTTGCTGGCCAAGGTTGACACCTCTAAAATGACCAACTTCGCCAACGTGTCCGACTTCACCTTGGGGCGCGACTTTGACGCCGACAACGACTACTCGGTTCCCTACATGTGGGGGACGCTGGGCATCTTGTACAACACGGCCAAGATTGCCGAGGTTACCGACTTCAACGCCTTATGGGACGCCAATCACAGCGGCCAGATCATCATGATGGATTCTGTGCGCGACGCCACGGCGGTCGCTCTGATGCTGTCGGGGTATACGCCCAATGACATCACCGAGGCCTCGCTCGCGGCGGCCCAGACCAAGCTGATGGAGCAAAAGCCCCTGCTGATGAAATACGCCCTGGACGAGGCCAAGAACGACATGAAGCGCGGCAACGCGACCATGGCGCTGGTCTATTCCGGTGACGCCTCGACCTCCATCCTCGAAGCCGCCGAAGCCGGCATTACGCTGGATTATGTCGCGCCCGAGGGCACTAACATTTGGTTTGACAACATGGTTGTTCCCGCCGCTTCCACGATGCAGGACGAAGCTGCGCGATTCATCGACTTCATGTGCCGCGAGGACATTGCCCTGATGAACGCCGAGTACATCGGCTACTTCAGCCCCATCGGCACCATCACCGAGGATTTGATTGCCGCGGGCGATCAGCCCGATCTGCTGCCCACCCAGGCCGAGCGCGACCTGATGGTTGCCTTCACCGATCCCAGCCAAGCCCTGCGCGAGGCGATGGACAAGATGTGGACGTCGGTCAAAGCCAAGGCAAAGTAAAATCGCATCCCAAGCAAAAGGCCCCCACGTGGGGCCTTTTTTGCATAAATTCCCTTGACATGCATGGTCGACGCTGTTATGCTAAACATGGATCTTGGGACGACACCCATCACAAAAAACAGCGGTCTACTACCTCGCCAACCTTTAGGCTTGGCGAGGCAGCGAGGGCGACGGCCATCAAAATAAACGTGCAGGGGAGGAGATACCCATCAACAAAAACATCCGCGTGATCGACGAAGACGGTCACGAGTACGAATCGACGTACTTCAAGCGAGCCCAAGGCTTAGTCAAAAAGGGTCGGGCACGCTTTGTAGATGAAAAGACCATTTGCTTGGCGTGTCCGCCGGAAGTGATAACGGAGGAACACATGCAAAACAATTTTGACCCCCAAACCGGGGAATTGATCGACGATCCCGCCGCCGAGGCTGTCAACGCCGTGGCAGAACAAGTCGCAGAGCAGCTGTTTGACCAGCTCAGCGAGCAGTTGGGAGACGAGGAACTGGCGCGAGAAATCGCCGAAGATGTCCGCGAGAGCATTGCCTTTGAAGGCGGCCCGGAGGATCCCGGGGACCCGGAAGACGAGGACTTTGAAGACCCCGAGGACGAAGACGAAGATCCCTACGATCCCGATGACGACAACGGCAGAGCACCGAACTTCGGCCAAAGGCTGCAAAAAGCCATGACGAGACTCGCGAGCCAGTCGGGTGACATTGCGGCCATTGGCTGGGCGGCGTCAAAGATTGCACGCGCGCAAAAGGATGTTGCGCAGGTACAGTCCCGCCACGAAGTGGATCGCCGCGACATGCTGGAATTTTTGGAGCGAATCCGCGAAGACTCTCACGACCTGTCCCATGCACTTGGCACCATTGGCCGCAATGGCGTTGCCGAACACCAAACCGGTGCCGCCGCCGCGTGCATCCGGGCCCGCGAGCAAACCAACCACCGCATGCTGGACATGGTGGAAAAGATGTATACCGAGATCCGCATGCGCGATTTTGCCTCCGATGTGGCGCGGCTTAAAGAGGTCATCGACAGAGTCGATGAATGTAACTTGGGCGGAGATGGTGTGCATATCATCAACACCTACATCGAAAAGATGCTCAAGTAACCCAGCTCATCCCCCCACAGAGGCCGCCTGTCCGGCGGCCTCTGTTTTGTGCGGCGGAAAACTTTCCCTGTACCCCCCAAATTTGCCCGCTCACAAACAAACGCTGCATACAATCCGAAACCGGAAAATACCATAAAATAATAAGTTTTTGGGGAGGGGGTGCAGGGGGAGGGATTTTTTTCAAAAAATCCCTCCCCCTGCAAAAAACCAAAACCCCATCACCGCCCCTTGCACTCGCGGTGGGAATCGTGTAAAATGTAATACAGTGAGCCGAGCGTTTTACCGGATCAATCAACGAGGAGTTGCCTAATGAAGAAAAACTCACTTGCCGTTCTCGCCTTGTGTCTGGCCGTGATGATGTTGGCCGTTGGATGTGGTACCAAGATCAAAGGCCTCGGGGGCAACCCCATGGGCATGTATACCGACGTGTTGACCGACTTGTTTGAGTTGTGGGACGACAATGGTGTGAGCACGGACAAGGCGATTGGCGATAGCGACAAACCCGTCAAGACCTTGGAAGAGATGCAAAAGGGTGGATATAACGTCGGCGTGCTGCCCTCGAACTACCTGACCTGGGCTCGCACCCGCAAGGGTGGCATGACGGGCACGGCTAACACGGCCACCGCCAACGCCGGTGCACTGTACTCGGTGTATCTGCATATCATCGTGCGCGATGACGGCCAGATCAACAGCCTGGAAGACCTGCGCGACAAGCGCTTGGTGCTCAACGTCGGTGAGACGGGCGGCTTCTTCCACGCCAAGAACGTGCTCAAGGCAGCCGGGATCAATGTCGATAGCGGCTCGAGTTTCCGCGGCAAGATCCAACGTTCGTCTTACCTCGATGGCATGATTCGGCTTGGCGATAACGAGGCGGATGCCGTGCTGACCGTGGCCGACATCGGCGATCAGGCGATTGAGCAATACCTCTACGACGAGGAATGCCCCCTCAAACTGCTACCCATCGACAGCGCGACGCAGGCAGAAATTCAACGCTTGTCCGATGCGGCCGACATCTTCTATACACCCCTGACGGTTCAAAACGTCGGCGGTTATGAGGATCGCGCGCCGGTGGATATGGTTGTGATCAAGGTGGCCCTGTTGGTCAACACCTCGGTGACCAATGATACCGTCCGCAAGATGCTCGAGGCGATCTTTGATGAAGAAAACCTCGCCGCGCTCAAGGCGGGCAACCCCCTGTTCGCGGATCTGTCCTTGCAATACGCTGTCACGGGCATGGATCTGCGCGATCTGCACCCGGGTGCATTGCAGTTCTATGTTGAAAAGGGCGTCATCCCCGAGGGCTCGGTAGAGATTTACTCCTACTTGCAAGCCACTGCGGCACCGGGCTGATATGATTCAAACGNTGCTTTACTATCTCCAGCATTATCAGTTGGTCGTTTGGCCCCTGGTTGGNATTAGTGTCGCCATGGGGCTTTTCTTGTGCTTTTGGGCCGAGCGGTCNGGCAAATCGCCTTTGCTCTGGCTGNTGTTTGGTTTTCTGCTGGCACCGGTGGCCCTNATCGCGGCGGTGCTTGCCCTGCGCATGAAGGGNGAGCNGCCCATCACCTCANCGGAGGACNAAGATGAAACTCAAGCGTGATTGGGCGTTTGTGCCCATGTTCTTTTTTGNGGTTGCCGTGGTGATGTTCGCCGCGTGGCTGTTNATCGCCTGTGCCAAGGATGTCAAGGAAACGGTGCCGATGGAGGTTCGTCCGCTGGCCGAATCTTTTGGCATCCAGTTCCGCGCCAATATGAAGGTCAGCTTGCAGGGCTGGCGGCTCAACCAGATGACGATTGTCAACTTCGCCGCCCAACTGGTGGCGGTTGCCATGGCGGTGAGCCTGCTGTTGCGTGAAAAATCGCTGACGCCGCTGTGGCGCCGTGTGCTGATCGCGGGGGGAACCCTGATGGTGGCGGGGGCATTGGTGACCCTGTTGCGCACGCCGCCTTATGGTGACGGCCACAATCTGACCATCGCACAAGCCCCGTGGATGAGCTACGTCCTGAACGGCGCGGGATTGCTCGGCGTCTTTGCCACCGTGATCGCCGCCCTGCGCAGCGCGAACAAAACGACGATCATCGGCTGGTCGTGTCTGCTCGCCTACACGCTGATGGTGTTCTTGGGCTATGAAATCTGCTTGTTGTACGTTCGCCTGACGGCCAACATCGATCCGCTCTACCGCCCAAGCGGCTACTACCGTAACGCAACCCGAATCTTCCCCCGCTACTGGTACTGGTTCACCCCACTGTTTGCAGCAGTCGGAAGCTTTTTGTGGGCACGGGGGCAGAAGAGGAACGGCAAGGTGCAGTAAGAGAGGGGAAATTCGTGGCAACAGAAAAAATCGTTAACTTCTATGGGCAGTATGACGAAGAAGGACGGTTGTTTCGTGATAAAGCCCATATGCCGGAGTACCTGACGACAGTTCGATATTTTGATCGAGTTTTTCTGCCTGCAAGCAAAGTGCTTGACGCTTGTGCGGGCACCGGGAAGTATGCTTTTTATCTTGCCGGTCAAGGGCACAGGGTGACTGCGCTTGATCTGGTGCCGCACAATATTGAACTCATTGCGAAAAACGCCAAGGCGAATCAGCTTGCTGAGATTGGCGTATGTGATATTTTGGACTTATCAAGATACGCTGATGGCACATTTGACGTTGTTCTGTGTATGGGTGCGATGTATCATTTGCAGTACAACGACAGGGCGTTGGCGATGGCAGAGTGTGTGCGTGTCTGCAAGCCTGGTGGACTTGTGGTACTCTCGTACTTGAACCGTTTTGCCGTCATCGCGGCGGAAGTCACGTCGGGCCTAGGCAATCTCTCCAACGTGCTCGCGGCCTTCGAGGATGAAAGCGATTTTCTCTTCAAAGCCGTGACGCCGGAAGAAATGGCGGAGTTGGCGATGAAAAACAATCTTGAGATCACACATCATATCGGCACCGATGGAATATCATTTGTGCTTGCAGACAAAGTCAATTCGGCAGATGAAGAAGCCTTTGATCACTGGATGGAATACATTTATGAGGCCTGTGAAACATCCAGCGCGCTGGCGTACAGTATGCACGGATTGCTGATAGGGAAGACACTCAACTGATAATCGCAGGTAAATAATAATCCCCAAGGGAAAGGCCCACCACCAATCGGTGGGATTGTATGTACGCCGGGTTTGCAGTTACTATACTTGAAATAGTGCTATCATCCGAGGTGTTCGCGACCGGTTTGTGCTGATATAGTCGGGAAAAGTGGCGGATGGTTAGGCTCCATGAAGGAAAATATAACAAAAACCCCAAGCCAA
>JGI994J12354_10003871_pt1 | contig 13746 bp, 6 predicted proteins | sample IntmicLarv3ML3BL_FD_12354 | JGI IMG/M metagenome (IMG submission 12354)
GCGGTCCTTTGCCATTTCGTAGATTTCCTTCTTGTCGCGTCCCGGATCATGGGCCAGCACCACGTCCTCCACGAACTTGCGGATCTTCCGGGTGGGATTGAGCGCATTCATGGCAGCCTGTGGTATGTAGGCAATTTCCGTGCCCAGGACGTTCTTGCGCACATCATCCGGATCCATGCCGGAAATGGTCTTCCCGCCGATGATGATGTCTCCGCTGATATAATGCAGCGGCGCAAAATAGTACCCCATGAGGCTCAGCGCCAGCGTGGATTTTCCGCATCCGCTTTCCCCGGCAATGCCCAAGGACTTGCCTTCCTCAATTTTCAATGACACATGATCAACCGCGAACACATCTTCCCGAAAGCGCGTGATATATTTGGTGGTGAGGCCTTTGACCTCCAGTATGGTATTGCTCATGGTCATCCTCCTAATCTCTCAGGGTGGGGTTGAATACCTGATCCAGTCCTGTGTTCATCAAATTCAGCGAGAACGATACGAACGCAATGACCAGGATCACAGGAAAATATGCCCACCATGAGCCGTTGAGGTGCGCGGAGTACAGCATGGCCCAGTTCATCATCAGTCCCAGGGTGGGTACCTCAGTGGTCTTGGGGCCCAAGCCCAGAAGGGAGAGCTGCGCTTCCGCCAGAATGCCGCTGCTAACCTGGAGAATAAACGCCATCACCACGTAGCTGGCAATGTAGGGCAGAATATCCGTCAGGATGATGCGGAGCAGGCTATGCCCGGACAGCTTGCTCAGGTTCACATGATCCCGGTTGCGAAGGCTAATGACCTGGGAACGCACGGAACGGGCGGTCCATACCCAGGAGGTAAAACCGATGACCACCGCCACAGTCGTTGCCCCACGCTGCTCTTGGCCGATGGAGTAGGAAATCAGGATCAGCAGCACAAAGCCGGGAATGACTGTGAAGATGTTGGTGATGAACATGATGATATCATCAACAATTCCGCCCACATACCCTGCCAGCAGGCCCAGAAGAAGCCCGATGAAGGTCGCCACCGTACCTGCGATCAATCCGATCATGATGGAGGTACCACAGGCGGAAACCAACTCCTTGAGCACATCGCGGCCAAAGTTGTCCGTGCCCAGCGGAAGGGTTTTCACATTGGCCACATCGCCGACGTTCACATAATCAGTCTTGGCGATGGTGGTTTTTCCCACGGACTCGCCCTCTACCATTTCCATCACCTGGAACGTATCTGCGCTCTGTGAGGCGCTCAAAGAATTGTTCAGGCGCGTATAGTAGTTCCGCTGCGCCTTTGTCATGCCCGCCGGACGGGCATCGGGCGTAAAATGAGCTCTCCACAAATCGAGCAGCGCATCCGTATCGTCAATGTTCAGCCCCTCGATGTCGATCTCCATCGCGGCGAACCAATTGACCATGTTGATCCGATCCTCTTGGCTGAGCATCTTCTTCACCCGGTTGTCCTCGGCCTCGGGAAGCTTGAAGGTGCGGCTTTCCGTGGTTACGCCGTCATAAAGCGATACATAGGTTCCGGGCTTTGCGAAGGTTCCCAGACCTATCATTTCCAGCGGATTGCCCGGATTGATGATGGGGTAAATCAACATCGTAAGCAAAATCAATCCGAAAATGGAAAAGCCGACCACAAACCGGGGCGAGTGAAATATCTGACGCACTATATTTTTCATTTTTTCGCCTCCCCTCAGTCAAATTGCGCGGCTTTTACACGCGGATCAATTAATCCATAGATGATATCCAAAACAAACGCCGATATCAGCACCATGATGGTAATGATCAGCGTGGTTGCAGAAATCAATGGGTAATCGGACATGGTTACGCCCTGATACATGGTGGTGCCAAGCCCAGGGTAGCTGAAGATAATTTCCGCCACCAGGGCACCGCCAATCATGGTGCCAATGGAGAGCGCCAGGCCCGTCACCTGGGGCAGCATGGCGTTGCGGAACACATAGCCGACGATTTTTCGATCTTTAATGCCCAGAAAGCGGGAATACTTTACATAATCCGCGTTCAACTCGTAAATAGACATGGAACGCATGCCCACCGCCTGTCCGCCAATGGAAATCACCACGATGGACCAGAAGGGGAGCTGGTAATGGCTAATCACTGATTTAACGAAATTCCAGCTTAGGTTGGGAAGCATGTCAAAGCCGTATCCCCCGGCTACAGGCGCGATCTTGAGATTGATCGCGAAAATGACCAGCATAATCACCGCCATCCCAAAGGCGGGAATGCTGCTAAAAAACAGGGTTAAGGGCATCAGCACCTTATCAAAGCCTTTCCTGATATAGGCCGCCAGCGCGCCCAGGACATTGCCCAGCAGCCAGCCGACAATAATCGCCGGGAACTGCAAGCAGATCGTCCATCCGATGGCAGTGCTGATGATGTCCGATACCTTCCGCGGGAACTGGCTGAAGGATGTACCCAAGTCGCCCCGCATCATATTTTTTACAAAAATGATAAATTGTTCCACCATGGACTTATCTGTTCCGAATTCACTCTGGTATTGCTGGTAAATTTTCTGTATTGCTGATGCGTCTGTCATACCCTGCACTGTTTTTGCCGTAATCGCCGCCACTGGATCACCCGGCATCAACCGAGGCAATACAAAGTTGAGCACCACGGCGGCGATAAAAGTGATGACAAACCAGAGGATTTTTTTGCCGAAATATTTTCGGTAACCCTTCATGTCTACACCCCCATTGTGAATTGATAAAAACCCACACATCTAAAAAAGGGCAGCCATGCCCCATGTAAGCGCATGGCTGCCGGATGGGTACATCAGGCGCGTGGATTACGGATTCACAAGCTCCAACTCGTAGAGCGCCGCGATGCCGTAGCCGTCCGTGCAGTCTGCCGGCGGAATGTTGCGGCCATCCATCGCGTCGGGATAGTTCGTCCACACAGACTCGTTCACAGCGTGGAACTTGTCAGGGCGATACATGAGGGAGAAGCTGGGTACGTCGGTGAGGTAAATTTCAACCGCTTCCGTATAGAGGCCCTTGAGCTCGGCTTCATCCGTGGTGCCGGGGATCAAGGCAATGATTTCGTCAATGCGCGGGTTGCTGTAGTGGCCCCAGTTGCCAGACCAGTTGCCCTCGATGCCAATGAACTCGCTGCTCATGAGCATACGGACACGGCCCCAAGGCATGGCGGGCGTGGCGCTGTCGGTCCACATCATGAAGATGTCATAGTCCGTCTGGGCCGCGCTGGTCACGACGGTCTGGTACACGCTCCACTCGGGGAATTCTGTGGTGATTTCGATGCCAATGCTCTTGCCCGCAGCAGCAACGATTTCCATCGCGGCCTGCCAGTCAGTCCAGCCATTGGGGCAGCACGCGTTGTAGCTGAGCTTTGTGCCGTCCAGCTCGCGCCAGCCGTCGCCATCGCTATCAACAATGCCCGCCGCTTCCAGAAGTTCCTTGGCGCCTTCGATGTCGTTGCCAATCCACTGGAGATCAGCCACGGCGTCGTGGTCAAAGGTGGCCTGCTCGCCCGGTGTGGGGTTCATGATGGAGCGCGGTACCTCGGCAAATGTCGGGCTCTGGCCCGTCATAGCGTTCTGGTTGATCGCATCATAGTCCACGGCCATGGCAATGGCCTTGCGGATGGCCGGATTGTCCAGGCCAGCGACATTCATGTTAAACCACGCGGTGGGCATGTTAACGCAGATGCCCCAGGGCGCTTCGTCCAGGTACGTGGAGATGGGCAGCCCATCCTTCAGCCACAGATCCTGCACGTTGGCGATAAACAGCTGGGCAACGTCCACCTCACCCGCCTTGAAGGCGACTTCGCTGGAGGGGTTGTCCGCGTACATGGCATGTCCAAGGTACTTGGGCACAGGCAGCTTGCCCCACATGGATGCATCCTGTCCCCAGTATTCATCGTTGCGGATATAGATAACCTTCTGGTCATCCGCAAAGTACTTGCCATAGGGGCCGGAATACACGACGTCCTCCGCCTGATCCTTCTTCATTTCCGCAGGATCGCCACCAGCGCGTGCTTCCAGCGTCTCAATCCATGCTTTCTGCGCGATGTAGGCATCGCCCAGGAAGCAGATGAGCTGCAAGGGGTTGACCGCCTTGCCTTCATCGTCCAACGCAGCCTTGATAACCACAGTATGGTCATCCGCAGCCTCAATTTCAGCGATGAAGGGGGCGTAGCCCATGCCTGCGCCATTCTGTACCTTCACAGCCGCCTCAAAGGTGTACGCTACGTCATGAGCGGTCAACGGCGTGCCGTCGGACCATTTCGCGGCGGGCTTGAGCGCGACGGTGATTTCCGTCATGTCATCGTTCCATGCGTAGTCGCCATCTGCGAGCAAGGGAACCATGGAACCATCAAGGAAGTTGTACATGTACAACGTTTCAAACATAATCAACCGGCTGCCGCTGGCACTGGAGTTGATGGCCATGGCGTTGTTGTTATCGTCGGACAGCGGGTTCCAGCCATTTACACCGCCCCATTGTTGGCCGGCGAAATAAAGGGTTTCGTTCCTGGGAAGCTCGGCAACCGTCTCGGCCACAGCGGCAAGCGCAAAGCTCATCACCATGGAAAGCGCGAGAAGAACTGCGAAGATTTTCCTGGATTTCATTGTTGTTTTCCTCCCATTTTTTATTGTTATGGCTTTTCTTAAAGCCATGAACTTTAAAATAACCCTAGTAAGGAACCCGTTATGTTACCCTGTTTTCCCTTGCTTTGCTGCGCTCTTTGGATAATTTATTATGCTTACTTTATGGATTTTTGATCAATTTATGGACTTTTGTCTAGCATAAACCTTGGAGCCGCTCCAATGTCAAGCGGAATCGTTTTCATAAATCGGCCGAATTCCCCGGCAATCGCGTTTTACTCCGGTGTCACGGATACGAACAATACCACAACAAACGTCGGCTCTCCCGCGCTATAGGTAGTGTAGAGCACACGGCCCAGAACAGGACCAATCGCCCGAAAGTGCCGGGCCTTGGCCTCGGCAAATATTGGCATGAGCATATCCCGGGAAATGTTGAATACGTTCTTTGTTTCATATGTAATCCATAGGGTTTTTCCGCCGGGTGCGTACACCGCCTCCGCCGGCAACGCCACCTCCGCCAATGGCACATCTCCTTCCGTAATGCCCAGGCCCACATGAACCCGTAGCGGCTCATCCGCGGCCAGCAGGTCCTCCTCCATGATTCTGAGCACAACGTATGTAAACGGCATGGCGGCCACCCATTGGGGCATTGCCTGGAGGATATTCTGGGACGGATGGCAGCCATCCCCCAGGACGCAAAGGAAATGGTTTCCCTCCGCAGGTTCATAGAAGGATACCTTCCCCAATGTTCCCGCCACCTGTGTGTACATATCGCCAAGCCGAAGCAACCGCTTGCGCTTGCATTCCAGCTTTGTGATTTTCTCAGCCAGGGATTGTTCGCAGGCGCGCAGCCAGTCCAGTTGCTTTTCCAGCCCGCCCTTTACATAAAAATGGCGCATTTCTTCTATGCCCATGTCTATACTGCGCAGCATGAGCGTGTTCCAGATATACGGCGCGTTTTCCTTCCGGAACAGGCGGTAGCTTGAGTGGGGATCCTTCTCGGTTTTCAGTATTTTGCGCCGTTCATAATACCTCAGCGTATCCGCCGAGATCCCTAACAGCTGACAAAATTCACCGATTTTGTATTTCTCCGGGTTTTCTTCATCCCACATAAAACGGCTCCTCGCAGTAACGTGTCCATCTCCCTACTAGCAATATAGCACATTTTCTTACGCCTGTGAACAAGCTGTTGACAGGGAATGTCATCCATGCTAGCATCCTCATACAACGCTTTGATCTGATCTACTATAAAAGGGTCCATTTCCCAGCCCAGATAAGGGCTTTATTCTTCTTTATGGGTCCATTGAAGCGAATTTCCAGAAAACACAAAGGAGTCCTGCATATGCCTCAGCTCGAATCCAATCTTACCCAGGGAAACATTACCAAGCAGCTTTTAAAATTCAGCCTGCCCTTTCTTCTGTCCAATTTTTTGCAGGCTATGTATAACGTGGCGGATACCCTGGTGGTAAGCTGGTTTGCAGGGCCGAGCACAGTATCGGGCGTGAGCAATGGCGGCCAGGTTACCATGCTGGTCACAAACCTCGCCATCGGCTTTACCGTGGGCGGCACAGTACTCATTGGACAATACTACGGCGCAAACAAGCGGCAAGATCTGTCCCGTACCATTGGAACCATGCTTAGCGTCCTGGGCATTCTTTCCGTGGTTCTCACCACCCTGGTCATTGTCTTTAGTGACCAAATCCTGCATTTAATTCAGATTCCACCGGAGTCCTTCAGCGAAGCGAAAGCGTACATGAACATCTGCATGCTCGGCTCTGTGTTTATCTTCGGCTATAATGCCATTGCCGCCATTTTGCGCGGCATGGGCGATTCCAAGAACCCCCTGTACTTTGTGCTGATTTCAGGGGTTATCAATTCCGCCCTTGACCTCCCCTTTGTGGGCCTGTTCGGCTGGGGCGCAGCGGGGGACGCGGCCTCTACGGTGATTGCCCAGGCAATCTCCTTGATTATGGCCATCCTTTATCTGCGCAAAAAGGGATTTGTCTTTGAGTTTAAGAAGGAAAATTTCCGCATTGACCCTGCCAAGCTGAAGCTGTTGATGAAAATCGGCATTCCCAACTCCATCCAAAATGTTGCGGTGGGCCTATCCTTTCTGCTCATGATGGTTTTGGTCAACCGGTTTGGGGTTTATGCCTCAGCCGCCATGGGCATCGTGGGCAAGTTTAATGGCTTTGCCATTCTGCCTGCTATTGCCATGTCCGCCTCCGTCTCCTCCATGGCGGCGCAAAACCTGGGCGCGGGCAATACGAACCGTGCCAGGAAAACCATGCATGCCGGGATCCTGGTGGCGCTACCTATTTGCCTTTTCTTTTTCCTCATCGCCTTCTTTGCCCCGGAATGGATCATCCGCATCTTCACAAACCACGCCAACGTGATTGAAGAAGGGCTCAAATACATCAAATTCTTTAGCTTGGACTATATCGCTGTTGCCTTTGTTTTTTGCATCAATGGTCTGCTCATGGGTGCGGGCCTGACCACCTTTACCATGATCAACGGCCTACTCAGCTCCGTCCTGCTCCGCGTGCCCATCGCATACCTGTTTGGCATTGTCCTGGACTGGGGGCTGATGGGCATTGGCTTGGCCGCACCCGTGGCTTCCGTGGGCGCCGGGCTGGTGGCCTTTGCATACTACAAAACCGGCCAATGGGAAAAGAAACGCCTGGTATGACGGGGGGGAGACGCCACGGGAGGAACGCCAGGGGGCGCTGCCCCCTGGACCCCCGCTTAAGGGATAGTATCCCTTAAGAATCCCCATCATGGGGATTCTTTGGCGTTGTTGGGCTATATATGGCAAAAATTGTGAAACTTTCCCAGTGCGCCTGCGTCTAAATAGACGAAAAAGCATTGGAAAGAGGCGAGCTCCATGAAGTGTTTTACAAAAGCCGTTTTGTGCCTATTCTTTTCGTTGTGCCTGTTTGCCTCGGCCCTAGCCGATTCCATGGGCTGTTGCGAGCCTGACCCCACCTATACGCCGGGCATGCCGGAATATCACTGTGTCCAAGGCAGTTCATACTACGGCCAGGGCCTGTATGACCTGGCGGTGGGGTCATACTGTGCCGCCCTGGAAATAGACCCATCCTCCTACAATGCGCATCATGGCCTGGCCATTGCCTACCGCGCCCAGGGGCGGCTGGATCTGGCCCTCCTGCACTATGGCGAGGTCATCCGCTTGCAGCCCGATTACGCACAGCCCTACCAAAGCCGCGCCGAGATCTATCAACTCATGGGCCGGTTTGCCGATGCTGAGAACGATCTCAATTCCTTCATCGAATACTACGGCCAATACCCAACCCCTTACCTGGCCCGCGGTGACTTTTTCATGTCGCAACATGCCTACGCCCGCGCAGCCGAGGACTACGCAATGGCCATCCAGCGAAACCCAAACCTCCTGGAGGCCTACCTGAAATGCATCGAGGCGCTGGGGAACGGGGGAACGCTGGGGGACGCTGTCCCCCAAACCCCCTACTTAAGGGATAGTATCCCTTAAGAATCCCCATCACGGGGATTTCTTTATATTATATAAAAACATCCCTCCCTGCCGTGAGGCAAGAAGGGATTCCAAAGGGACAATGTCCCTTTGGTAGGGGTCCAGGGGCCAACGTCCCCCTGGCCGCTTCTCTTTATCAGGGGTTTCAGGGGGCAGCGCCCCCTGGCGTCCCCCTCCTCTACGCCGCGTCCTCCAGCGCCCGTTCAATTGCCAGATCACAGATTACCGTCATGCCCGTGCTCTTCTCCTCGATGAAGAGCCGCACCTTTCCCGCGCGCAAGGTTTGGAGGGTTATGATAACCCTACCCTGCGCATCCACAGGGCTGATCCCCACGATATCCACAAAATCGGGCATATCCGCTTCACAGGACAGTTCCATGTGTTCAAAGCCGCCGGTTGCCTGAATTTGCACCGTAATTTCCATTGTGGAGGCTTCCTCAGCCTCAACCTGTTCTTGTACGAATAGGGCAGCCACCCGGTGCCTACGGGGGAGCTGTGCCTCATAGGGAAGCATGCGGACACCTGAATAGCTCAGGAGGCCATCACCTATACGCAAGGTGAGTTCTTCCTTGGTACCCTTATTCAGACGCAAGGCAAACCGGGATGCAACTGGACCGGAGCCGTCCCATGCCTCTTCCTCATTGAGAGCCACCAAGGCAAAAGCCACCTCAGTGCCATCCGGCATCAGCAGCGAAAATGCCTCTGCCTGCACGCTCTGCATCTGCAGATATTTATCCAGGGTAATCTCCACGGCATCGCCATAATGCAGGGCGTTTTGCACGGTGGGCGGCTGGTAGGAGACCATGGCCTGGTGCACCTCCGTCTGGGGCGGCGGCACAGGGAGCCAATCGCTCCGCTCGGTGACATACCCTTCTTTTTCGTACACCACCAGCCAGTCCCCTTCCGGCACGTACCAGGCATACAGCCCCTCGCGGTCCGTGGTCAGCGGGTTTTCCTGGCTATAGTCCCCAGCGTTCCACAAAGCCGTACGTCCTTCTTCATCCCTATAATAGACGGTGGTGGTCACACCGGATATGCGGTTGCTAGCGACGGCCTCATACACATATCCCGATGGGTCAATGGTGCCACGGGAGATGAAATCCACAAGGTCATACAGGTACCTCTTCCAGGCATCTTCCGCAACATTGTCCCAGAAGTCTTTCAATTGCTTCTCGATTGCCTTTTTTCCCGCTTTTGTACTGTTGCCCCGACCGCCCAGCGCACCACCAATGGCATCCTGCGCTGTATTGCCCAGGATTTTCCCCAAATCCCTTTCCCCTTGGACAAAGTACTGATCCAAAAGGCTCTCTACGCCTCCGCCAACCGCTCCGGCCAGAACCGCATTGCCCGTTCCAGCAAACACGGCGCCTCCTGCCATGCCACCCAGCCCTGCTGCCCCATATACCGCTGCGGGCGACAACTGCCAGCTTCCGGTGGTCACGCTGACAGCCACGTCCGCAATGAAGCGTCCGCCAAGGCCTTGGGCTGCGCCAATGATTGCGCCCACGGCAATGTGAGTCTCTCCCGTCGGGTCAATGTACAGGGTCGGCGCGTTGGCCGCGTAGGCGTAGGGCTGCAGGGAAGCCCTCTGCCCCACGGGATCAGGGGTGAGGAACCCTCCCATCGGCTCCCAATACATGCGGGCGCGCATGTAGTACAGGCCATTCCCATCATTCTGCACGCCGTATCCGCCCACAAAGCCAAAAGGATTGTAAATATCCTCGCCGGCAGGCTGCGCCAGGGGATCCGTCAGGGACATGGTGGAGCCCTGCCGGTCCAGTCCATAGGCATACCGCTGGCCCTGCTGATCCTGTGCGGCGAGGAGCGGTCCCCAATAAAATGCGATGGGCTCCACCGGGGCCTCCAATGGTTCCTCCGCCCCCTCCTGCACAGCCAGTTCCTCCCAGGCCAGCAGCATCTGGGACATGCCAAAGGGCGACTGCAGGGAGCGCATGGTCTTCCCATTGTAGGTGACGGCCGTCCGTGCACCAAATGCATCGTATGCAAAGGCATACTCCATGCCCGGGGCTGTAAGGCTCGCCATGCGGCCATGGGCATCATAGGCGATGGCCGTCTCCCCTTCCGGCCCGGCCATGCCGGTCACCCGGCCATTTTTATCGTAGGTGTACGCAACGTCCCCTATGCGCTCATATTGGCCCATGGCGTTGGGCTGGTAGACCGTGACGATCCCATCCACAGTGACGCTGGTCCGGCTGCCCAGGGCATCATAGGCGTACTCGGTGCGCATTCCATCGGGGGCCGTCTCCGCAATCAACTGGCCCAGGGCGTCATAGGCGTACTGCCAATCGCCCGCCTCCGTTTCCATGCGCGAAACCCTGCCCATGATATCGTACGTATACCCTCGGAAGGCCAGCACGTCCCCCTCTGGCGACAGGGTTTCTATGCGCACAGGCTGGTTCGCCTCGTAGGTATAGCGCACGCTGGTTCCATTGGCGTTGAGCTGCAATGCCAGGTTCCCATTGCTATCGTATTCATACCCTGCGATCAGGCTGCCGGATGCATCCTCCAGGGCTGTGATCTGCCCTTGGGCATTGTAGGTATATTGCGCATGCAGGACATCATCCCTGCCCAGGGACAGGAGCAGGCCCCTCACATCCCGCTCCGCCCACAGGTAGGGCTGATCCGGGAAGCCAACGCCCCTTAGATGGTCATTGACATCGTAGTCCAGGAAGGTGGATTGATCCCCGTATGTAACCCCGCTCAGCAATCCATTTTCATGGTAGCTGTAGAATTCCTTGCTTCTGTCAGGAAGTGTTACTTCCTGGAGTTGGCCCTTCTGGTTGTAGGTGTAGCGGGTCCTTTGTCCCATGCGGTCCGTATAGGATGTGGGCTGCCCATTTCCGTTATAGGCGTATTCTTCCTTGCTCTTGTCCGGATGGGTGATGCCAGTCAAGTTACCTGCCGTGTCAAAACGGTACTTTGTCACACCGCCCAAGGGATCCACAACCTCCGTCACACGGCCCTTATCATCCACGGTATACCGTGTCGTTTGCCCCAGGGCATTGGTCAGAAGAACGTTTTTGCCATCATACGCGTAGTGGGCGGCCGTGCCGTCCGGAAGACCTATGCGGGTTATGCGCCCGTACTCGTCATAAGCATAGTCCACCGCCTGGCCCTGTTCATTTACATAGCGCACCACCTGGCCATCCGTATCAAAGGTATAGACCTGGGAAATGCCCAGCGCGTCCCACACTGTAACCGTGTCCCCCTCGTAGAGGTACTCGATCCCGTAGGCGCCACCCCCTTGGGCCGTCCAGGTCAGGTGCCCTTCCTGGTCAAAGGCGAACTGGGACTCCGTCCCCTCCGGCCTGCGGATGCTGGAAAGGCTGTTTTTCGCCAATCCCTCGGCCTCCGATGCGTAGTCATAGCTGGTCGTCCCCCACTGGGAGGTGGCGAAGCGCAGCCCCATGCCCTCGTATACAAAGTGAGCGCTCTGGCTGTCCGTGTACGCCCCCACGATTTGGGCCCCATCGTATTCAAAGCGCAGGATGCGGCCGGACGGCGCCCTAAGCTCCATCAGGCGGTCTCCCTCATAGACGCATTCTGTCGCCTGTCCGTTGGTGTCCAGCACCGCCTGAAGCCGCAGATTTTTATCCGTCTTTAGCCCGCTTCCATCCGTCTCCCGTAGGGTAAAGCCCTTGGAGGCCGAGCCCGTCAGCGTCCCCTGATAGTCGGTTATTTCCCGATACCCATTCCCCTGCTTTTCAAAGATCCGCCACAGCCCCTGGTAAAACAGGGTGACGTATTCTGTGCCATCAATCTTCGTTACCCGCGCCGCCAGTTCAACGTTGCTGACCCATCCCTGGCCGAACAGGCCCACTCTGCTAAAACTCCTAGCGTCTGCGGAATAAAACCGCAGGAGGCGGATGTCCCCATCCACCAGGTCCGTATCCAGGGCAATCAGCTCCGAGAAGGGCGTTGACATCACGGCGGATTCCACATAGGCACCCTCCGAGAGCGCGTATTCCACAGTGATGTTGGTGGGCACGAAGTAGGGATCGTCATCAAAAATGCCGCAGGCCACCCATTCGCCTCGGGCCTTGTCATGATACGCCTGAATCTCTCCGCGCCGCCCGTCCGCAATGCCCACCACGTTCATGGTCTCCACATATTCATCGTTTTCCAGCGCAAGGATGAATGTGAAATCCGTGCCCGGCTCGTAGGCATAGGTCAGGGGCGAGATGCCGCAGCGCTCCGCCGACAGGTCTATTTTTTTCGTCGTTCCATGCTCGATATAGTACATGGTAAAGTTGCTGAGCTTGGGCGCTGTGGACAGCATCTTGATCTCATGGGGCGAGGAGGCCAGCCTGCCATCCATCCCATCGTAGAGCACGGACGTGAGCAGCGCCGTATCCCCTGTGCGCATGTCCGGTACCCGGATATTCGCCCCCCACATGCCGTCCTTGGCGCTAAACGCCGTGCCCACAAGAACATCCCCGGCGTAAACAGCAATCTCTTCATACGGCGCTGCGAACCCGTAAACGTTTAGCGTGCCATCCGCCGTGACATTCGGCCCGCCAATGGACATCTGGGTGATTTTTGTGGTGGCGGAGCCAATGTACTGCCGGATAGACGCCCCCTCCACCTCCAGCACGAGGCGGGCGGCAGAGCTGACCTCCTGGCGCTGCCCATCAGCCTTCATGAAGAAGCGGATCTCCCCTGCCTCCCCTGTCAGCGGAATGGAAAGGGTGCGCCCATTGAACGCTGCCTCCACCACCTGGCTGCCCATGGAAACGCTCTCCAGCACGGGGATCACCCCCGGCCCCAGGTCAATTTCCGCAGCCACCGGCTGTGCGCCCTCCTCCGAGGCAGCAAAGCGTAACACCATCAGGATCAAGGAGTCCGGCATGGCCGCCTTTACCTGGGCGGTGTATCCCGTTTCACCGGCGATGAGCCAGGGGCTCTCCGCGCTGGGCGCGGGCGGCACCTTCACATCCTGCCGCGCAAGGATCCGCCCCGCCTTTATGGTGAAGTGATCCACATAATAATCCTTCTTTTCCGCGAGGCCATAGGCCGGATAATCGTCCAGGGAAAGCAGCCTGAACTGGCCCATATTCCCCCGGATGTACAGCGCCGTATACTTCCCCTCCGCAAGGGAAGTGGTCGTATATTGGTTGCCCTCGCCGGCCACCGTGTCCATGAGGTTTCCATCCCCATCGAATAGGTACACCAGGGGAAACCCTTCCCCAGCCGTGGTTGCCGTATAGTAGCCCCGCTGGGCAATGACGGTGTCCACCTGGGCCATGCGGTAGGCATCCAACTGAATGTCCACACCATGGGGATCCGCCAGGCCCGCCTTGTGGGTGAAGGTAAGCCGCAGGGAATCTCCGGGGCCAGCGGAATCCGCCGGGGCGTACAGCACATTCTCCCGGACGGTTACGGGCATGGCCGTTCCCCGAGTCTGGTTTACCAGCTCCATATCATAGTCCGCCAGACGGGCGGGCATGTCGTATGCCTTTTCGCCAGGCAGCACGGCCGGGCGCATGGAAAGGGCGCAGTCGATGTGCACGGGCGCATACTTTTCAATCTGGAGGCTGGCCCTTCCAGAGAGATCAATATGGCGCACGGTGTAATTGCCTGCCTGCACACACTCGATGGTGAGGTTCGCAGGCTCTCCTGCGGAACTGGCGGCATGGACGGTGCCG
>JGI994J12354_10003873_pt1 | contig 13744 bp, 13 predicted proteins | sample IntmicLarv3ML3BL_FD_12354 | JGI IMG/M metagenome (IMG submission 12354)
GTTTTCACCACGGGTACAGACGATTACGGACGTGAAAGTTATCGTGATTGACAGCGACGGCACGGCGGAGAGTGCGCTTTTGTGGCATCGGCTTTCTGAAGCTACGGCGCTTTGGATGGAGAATGATATACGGGATACAGATGTGATGGCGGCGAAAGAAAAACTACTGCGGCAGCAAGTGAGTGCCGTATTTGTCATCAAGGAAGGCTTTGCGCAGAGTGTTGCACGCGGCTCGAAGAACCAGCTGATACAAGCCTTCTACAATGACTATAGCATTGCGGCTAAGGTGGTTTCGGAAACGGTGGCGGCTGAGGCGATGCGTATATTTGTTACGGAGAAGGGGCTGCGGTTCATTGAGGATGAAGCGGCGGCGGGTGGTTTTTCGTTGACGGAAGAGGACATGCAAAATAGCCGTGACATGGTGGAATATTACTGGTCGCAGGGATTGAGATTTCAACCGGGCGTTGAGTGGATGAAGCCGGACGACACACAGGGGCAGGAGTCGCCAGTCTCTGCAATTGTGGTGAAGGCGTTAACGGGGTTTCTGATTGCCCTGTGCGTTGCGGTACAGCTCGCGTTTTTGGCGGAGGAAAAGGAGCGAAAGATTCTGGCGGGCATTGAGGCGCTGGGGCATTCGGCCTTGCGGTATATGCTTTGTACGTCGGCGGTGACAGCGGCGTTGTTTCTTGTGCCGGTAAGCATCTTATGCGGCGGGAAATGGGCGGGGCTGACAACGGCGGCGTTTGGGATATGGGCAATGTTGACGGTTAACCTGACGATTGGCCTGTGCAAAAAGCAGAGCGCGGTGATGCAGGTGGTGCCTGTTCTGTTTATTGCATTGACGTTTTTAGCAGCAGTGAGCCTGTATTTCAGCGGACAGTTTCCGTGGATGCAGCATGTCGGGCTGGTGAATCCGTTTGCATGTTTGTTGCATCCGAATGGAGCGCTTGCGATAGTGGTGTTGACAATGCATAGTGGTTTAGTGCTGCTGGTGTTGAGGTTATGGGGAAAAGTGAAGGTTTCGTAGTAAAACGATTGAAATTTTTTGGAATGAGGGGAGTGGTACATATGTTTATCAGATTGGCCGAAACGGATGACTTGAATGACTGGAAAGCCGTTGCAGCGGATGTAGCTATTATATTTGGAAATCCTGCAATGGCAAGTGACCCTGAATTTATTGCATACGCGCAAAGCAAAATAGCGCAGCAGGGAGCTTTGGCGGCAGTTGATGAAAAAACAGGCAAATGCATTGGATTTGTTGGGTTTTCTTATCACTATAACCGTATCACATGGTTTGGCGTGTTGGAGACCTATAGAAATCATGGGGCGGGAAGCAAACTATTGCAGTCTGCTTTGAACAAACTGGATGCATCGAAAGAAATTACGGTCGAAACATATCGAAACGATTATGCGGCGGGTTTGCCTGCGCGGCATGTGTATATGAAACATGGTTTCAAGGAGGTAGACAACACGTTGTTCGACCATTTAGGCAATGAGCGAAGCAAATTGATGCTGTACCCAGATGCGTCAAAATGAATTGCAACAAAAAAGGAAGGTTTTCGATTACCCGAAAACCTTCCTTTTTTGTTGGCCTATATTGGCAGGTATTTATTTCATTTTTTCGCTAATTACTTCAATAGCTTTCTTGAGTTGGACATCTTCCTCCAATGTCAGTGAAGATATGCGAATGCTGAGTTCGTCCGCCATCTCCACCTCGTAATCAACAGGGATGCCTTCACCCTGAATACACACGCCGCTGGGCGTGAAATATTTTGCAATGGTGATTTTCAGTGCGCTGCCATCGGGAAGGGGATAAAGGCTTTGAATCAGCCCTTTGCCGTAGGTTTGCGTGCCAACGAGCGTGCCGGCCTGCAAGTCTTTCACCGCGCCGGAAAGGATTTCACTGGCACTGGCGCTGGCACCGTTCACGAGAACAACAAGCGGCTTGCCAAAGCTGTTTGCGTCAGAAGTCACGGTTTCGCCTCTGCCATTTTTGTCTTGCGTGGAGACGATGGTGCCTTCCGGCACAAGCATATCCGTGATGGTGCAGACGACATCGACGAGCCCACCGGGGTTGTTCCGCAAGTCGAGGATGAGCCCCTGCATGGATTGCGCCTGTAAATCGGCATAGGCTTCTTTGAACTGCTCTTCCGTCACACGGTCAAATGTCGTGATGCGGATATAGCCGATTTGATTGTCGAGCATTTTATGCGATATGGTTGGGATGCTGATGACCTCACGCATGATGTCCACTTCAAAGGTGCTCTTATCGCTATCGCGATAAATGGTGACGCGGACGTTCGTGTTCGGGTCACCGCGCATAAGGGAGACGGCCACATCGAGGCTGTCTCCGAATACATCGGTATCATCCACGCGGACAATCTCGTCGCCAGGCAACAGCCCCGCCTTTGCCGCCGCGTGGCCATCATAGGGCGAAACGATAACAATGCGATTGCGGCTCATGTCCGACGAGACGACAATGCCAATGCCGACATATGTGCCTTCCGTTGCCACCATGTATTCTTCGAATGTTTCCGTGTCCATGTAGGCGGTATACGGATCACCCACACCATAGACAAGGCCGCTGTACATCATTTCATATAACTCATTGCGGTCGATGGAGTCAACATAAACCGTATCAAGAGTTTGGATAATATCGTAAGCTTTCAGGATGGTGCTCTGGAATTCGGTGTCAGAGTCAATCGCCGCGCCAAGCTTGGGAAGCGATGATTGCTGCGCTGCGCCGGGAATGGGCAGGAATTGCCGAACCGTTGACAGATTCAATACGAGCATAATCAAGACGCCTGCGAGCACGCCCAAAAAGAAAGGTCTTTTGTTCATAATTGTGGGACATCTCCTCTGATTCTAATATACATCCATCGTATTCACGTTGTCCGTGGTTTATGCCGCGCGCGGACAAAAGTTGTGACAGCGCGACCCTTGAAAACAGCATAGGGCTGCGTTGTGATAACGCAACCCTATGTGTGTTTAATAGTTCAAATAATTTTTTGGCGTTACATGTGCACCGTTTTCCATAACTTGGAAATGAAGATGCGGACCGGTTGACCAGCCTGTACTGCCGATTAAAGCAATGGCCTGCCCTTTGGAGACAGTTTGCCCCTTAGAGACGAGCAGTTTAGAGGCATGGCCGTATAATGTGGTGACACCGCCGCCGTGGTTGAGTACAACGGTGTAACCATAGCCATTCATCCATCCGGCAGAGATAACAGTGCCGCCGTCTGCCGCGACGATTTGTGCGCCGCTTGAGGCAGGAATATCTATACCTGTATGGAATTCCCAGCCTCTGCCAACAGGGCTTTGGCGAGGTCCATAGCCGGAAGAAACACGAGTTGAACTGGGAACAGGCCATTTCATCTTGCCATCGTATGAAATAGCTGTGGTGGATGCCTTTGTGGAACTGGCGGCAGCGCGCGCAGCAGCGGCTTGCTCTGCCTCTATCTTTTTAATAGAAGCGGCAACGGCGGCATTGGCATCGGCGAAGGACTTAATCTGCTGCTCTGCGACTTTTTCGTCCTCGGCCAATTTACGGATAAGGATATCTTTTGTGCTGATGGATTCCTCCAATGCGACCTTCTGAACCTCCAGCTGTGCGGCAAGCACAGCGATTTCTGCTTGCTGTATGCTGATTTCGTCAACCTTTTGTGCGATTGTATTTTCAGTGTCTGCCAGACGCTGAAGCAAGTTCTGATCGTATTCGACAATACGGTTCACGTATTCCATGCGGTTAATGAAATCGGAAAAGCTGGCGGCATTCATGAGTGCTTCCAGATAGCCGATGTTCCCATTTTCATACATGTACCGTACGTGCTCGCGGAAGGCCTCATATTGTGCCTCTTGCTGCAACACTGCGTCAGCAAGCTCGGTCTCGGTTTGTGCCAGAAGAGCAGTGGTGCTTTCCAAATCCGCATTAACAGCGTTGTACTCGTCCGAAACGATGTCCAGTTCTGCATCCAGTGCCAGAAGCTGTTGCGTCAGGTCGCTTTTTTCCGTTTTAATATCATCGAGCAAATCTTTTGCTTTTTGTGTTTGCGTGGTTAACTGTGTTTGTCTGGTTTTCAAATCTTTCATGGTTGACGCAACGGCTGTTGTGACCTGCGAAACAATTGTCAAACAAGCCAGTAGAACGGCCACAGCTTTGCGATTTTTATGCAAGCGAATCACTCCTTCAAATCAGAACGCGACTGTATTGTGTGCTGTCTGTGTCATTATGCCGAGATGCTATGCAGACAGATGCTTTCGCATAGATGTGACACTGCCCAAGGTGCCGATTAACGCGCCCAACAAAAGCGCAAGGGGAATCAAAATCGGGAATAGCTCAATGCTTGCCTTGAAAGTATCAGCATTTGACAGCATGGCAAAATTGTTTTGCATGGCGGAAATGGCGCCGTCATACAAGAACCAACTGATAACAATAGGAATCAGCGCACCGATAACGCCGATGATGATGCCTTCAATAACGAACGGCCATTTGATAAACCATTCCGTCGCGCCGACATATTTCATGATAATGATTTCCGTGCGGCGGTTATTGACCGTCAGTTTAATTGTGTTCATGATAATGATGACCGAAAGAAGGCTCAGAATCAGAATCATGATGATGCTGACGATACGCACGGCGTTGTTCAGGGAAATCAGCATGTTCGTAAGCTCATGCGCGTTCTGCACACGTACGACACCGGCCATTGCCTCGATTTCCACAATCAGCGCCTCAGCGTTGCGCGGGTCATCAGGTGTGATGCGGATATAGCGGCCCATGGGGTTATCGCTATACAGCGCCGAGATGTAGCCGCTGTTTTCACTCTCGCCAAGCATGGAGGCAAATTCAGACAAGGCCGCCTCGGGCGAAATGTATTCTGAGAGAGGCGCTTGGATATGCTCCAAGTCATTGATAGCCGTGAAGAGTGTTGAAACATCCTCTTGCGGCAAAGCATCGTCAAGCGTGACAGTCATGACAGTGCGCTCCAGCTTTGACAGCATAAAGTCCAGATTCAGCGCCAGACAGACGGAGAAAATGAGAATAAAAATGCAGGCTGCCACCGTCGCAATGGAGGACAGGCTCATCAGCCGGTTGCGTGCTACGCTGACAAATGCTTCTTCTACGTAATATTTTAAGCTTCTAAATTTCATCGCTATATCCACCGCTTTCAATGTCTCTGACGATAAAGCCATCCTTTAATGTGATGACGCGCTTTTGCATGTTGTCTACAATATCCCATGCGTGGGTTGCAACGACAACGGTCGTTCCGCGCTGGTGAATATCGTTCAGGAGCGTCATGATTTCCCAGGCTGTCTCGGGGTCGAGATTGCCCGTCGGCTCGTCCGCAATCAAGATGTGCGGGTTGTTCACAATAGCGCGTGCCAGCGCCGTGCGCTGCTGTTCGCCGCCGGAGAGCTGATTCGGATAGGCCTTGGCTTTCCGTTGCAGGCCAACCATCGAAAGCACCATCGGGACGTTGCGCCGAATCTCGCGGTAGCTTGACTCGGTTATTTGCATGGCGAAGGCCACGTTTTCGAACACGGTTTTGTTCGGAAGCAGGCGGAAGTCCTGAAAGACAACGCCCATTTGGCGGCGAAGCATTGGGATTTCCTTTTTGGAAAGAGTGGTGACGTTCTTCTTGTTCACGAAGATTTCGCCGCTGGTGACATTTGTTTCCCGCATCAACAGGCGCATCAAAGAGGACTTGCCCGAGCCGCTGGAACCGACGATAAATGCAAATTCGCCCGGGTGGATGTGCAAAGAAACATCCTGCAAGCCACGTGCGCCGTTCTCGTATATTTTGGTTACATTCTCAATTCGAATCAAAGCTGCATCTCCTTTATTGAGTTGCTTTTGTGCCGCTTCCGCCTATGAGTGTGCTCTGTTTGCAGGCATAAATGAACGCGGCGAAATCATTTGGAGTCAATTTATTTTACGCCTAATCGCGCAAAAAAGCAAGCAAACATCGAAAAAACTTCTTTGAATAAAGTGTCATAAACGTGCATGAATGGTCTACAGTTCCCGCGTATGCTTATGATGCAGGTGCGTATAGCGCTTGCGCGGCGGCGGGAATGCGCTGAGAAGCTCGCTGTAGAGCGCCTCGACGGATTTTGCGAAATTACGGCTGGACATATGTCGGATATGTGCAAATGCAGTCTCAATAATTTCAGTGCGTTTGGCGGTGTTTGTCAATGCACGGTAGAGGACATCTGGAAGCTCTTCTTCCTCCGAGAAGCAATAGCCGGTTTGTTCGTCGATGACCACGCCTTCAATACTCTTATCTTTTTTGGCGCATACGAGAACCTTGGCTGCCATAGATTCGATATAAGTTAGCCCTTGCGTCTCGGAGGTGGAGGCGCTGACGAATACATCGCCGAGCTGATAATACTTCCCGATAGAATCCCATGGCTGCGGGCCTGTGAAGACAACGGAGTCCGCAATGCCAAGCTCTTTTGCCTGTGCTTTCAATTCATCCAGAATAGGGCCGCCGCCGACAAGCACGAACTTCGCGTCGGGCAGTTTTTCCAAAAGTTTCGGGAATTGCCCCAAAACCACGTCAATGCTCTTTTCCTTAGCCACGCGCCCGACGGATACGACAACAGGGTCCGTCAGAGACAGGCCGAGACTGTGTTTGACTTCGTCAATGTCTGCCTGCGAGTATTTTTCGCGGCTGAACGGCTCGAAGTCGATACCGGTCGGTATAACGCGGATAGGGCGCTCAACGCCGTATTCCAGCAAAGATTCCCGTGCCTTTTCAACCGGCGCGATAACCGCGCGCATACGGTTGCAGAAAATGCGGCTGTATTGCTGCGCCATTTTGGGCGTGATAAGATGCCCGCCGGCCACGTAATGCACGTAGTCTTCATACATCGTGTGATACGTATGCACCTGCGGCACGCGCAGAAAGCCGGCCACGGCCACGCCGAATATGCCCAGCGGAAATTCCGTCTGGGTATGGATGACATCAATTTTCAGCGAACGCATTTTTAACAGAAGCTTTGGCGGATACAGCAGCGCAAATCGGTGCGACGGCAGGAAAACGAACGGCATGCTCGGCATACGGAAGACATGCGGCGGGTCGTTCACTGCGTTTGGATCCGAAGCGGTGAAGATATAAACCGTGTGCCCAAGCGCGATGAGCTCTTTTTCAAGCATTCGCGTTGATGTGGCGACACCGTTAATCTGCGGCGGGTACGTATCTGTGAAAATAGCGATATTCATTGACTCAGCTCCCTATGCTGTAGTAAATAAGATTCCAAAGCAAAGAAACGATTGTGAAGCGGGTTTGTCTTCTTGTTTGCTCACGAAATGGTTCTAATACATTTATTATATCATAATAACCTTAGGAAATCACAAGCGAAGTAGTGTCTCTTGCATGGTTCAAGCAGGTAGTGGCAGTTTTGACATATCGGATGCTTCAACCGATATGTCATGCCACGGCTAGGAGACATTGCGTTGCGCCGATGATTTCCAAGACTCATTATATCATGGGCGCGGCATGTTTGCAAGTGAACGCGGGGCGCAATGTCTTTCGAACATTCAATAAGCATTTGACTTTTCCGCAAAAGCGAGGTATACTATGTAGGCAACAGCGACCATGTTATAAATTTTCCATGCTAGCCGGGGAAGTAGCGGCTCCCTGTACCCGCAATCCGCTATAGCGGGGGTGATGTCTGCCATGCGGCTCCTTTTGTTCGGCGTGTATTTTTGTGTGAAGTGTTGATGGTTGAGTCTTGCGCAATAGCTCCCGGCGAACCGTGTCAGGTTCGGAAGAAAGCAGCACTAAGCCGGATCTGTTATGTGCCGCGAGAGTGCTTGGCCTGAGTGGAGCGCAAGGGTTGCCCGTTCGAGAGTGTCAACGGCAGGCGCATGGATTCAAAAATAGGGCTTGTTTATCGGTGAAACGATAGGCAGGCCTTTTTCATTTTCTTTTCTTTATTTTTTGAATAATGTATGGTAGACTGTTCCATAGATGTGTCAAATACAGATGCTGTTGGAGGTGTTGGGTTTGGCGGTGACAGAAAAGACGTTTACGATTCTGCAATACGCGACGCGCGACGAGATGGGCGCGGCGGCGGCCGAGATGCTGATTGCCAAGGCAAATGCGTTACTGGAAGAGAAAGAGTGCCTGAACATGATTTTCGCGGCGGCGCCGTCACAGTCGGAGTTTTTGAACACGCTGGCTGTGCGCAAGGATTTCCCGGCGGAGCGGATTAACGCGTTTCATATGGACGAGTATATCGGGCTGAGGGCGGACGCGCCGCAGGGGTTCGGGAACTTTCTGATGCGGCATCTGTTCGGGCGGCGGCAGTTTCGGTCTGTCTCGCTGATAAACGGACAGGCGACGGATGCAGCGGCTGAGTGTGCGCGGTATGCGGCGCTCCTGCGGGAGAATCCTGTGGACATTGTGTGCATGGGCATTGGCGAGAATGGACATATTGCCTTCAATGACCCGCCTGTGGCAGATTTCAAGGATGACAAGCTCGTGAAGATTGTCGAGCTTGACCAAATGTGCCGCACGCAGCAGGTTAACGACGGCTGCTTTGCGCATATTAACGAAGTGCCGACGCACGCGGTGACGCTGACAGTGCCTGCGCTGGCGAATGCGGAATACCAATATTGCATTGTGCCCGCGCAGTCGAAGGCGAATGCCGTGTACGACACAATTTATGGCCCGATATCGGAGTCGTGCCCTGCGAGCATTCTGCGGACGTGCAGGCGGCCTGTGCTGTTTTTGGATGCAGACAGTGCGGCGCGGCTGTGGCAATAGGGAGGCGAAAATGGGAACTCGTTTGACAAAGGAAGATATTGCGTATACGAATCACAACTTCTGGTGGTATTACATTATAACATATCGCGGGTTTGACGACGAAAAGGAGCTCAATCTCGATGATGTCATACAAAGCTTGGTGGATGCCGAGAAAGTTGTGCCGAATTTTGTGCCGTGGTATAGTGCGTTCTGCCCGAAGGACGATGCGGATGATGACGGGCGTTTCGAGCATCCCAACTTCATATCGGGCGATTTGGGCGGCATCAGCTTTGCCATCGAGTTCCATTCGTGGCAGACTGTTTTTTACATCAATGATATATACATAGGCAATCAAGGCGGTCACTTCGAAGTGTGGTTTTTGACGGTTCAAGAGTTATTGGCGTTTGACAAATATGATGATTTATTCTTACTTTTGCTGCCGATGGTTGGTGTTGAGGAACATGAACGTGAACAGATGGAGCGGCTGGTATGCGAGAAGCTCAAGGCAATCGTGATGTTCGCAGGACATGAGGCGTATATCGCCAAGTGCATTACAAATGGCTTGATGATGGAAGGCAGTTTTGCGCAAATGGAGGGAGTTGGAATAACGTCTGGCCAGAACCATTGTGTGCGTAATGTTGAAAAGTATCCGCAATATAAGGATGGCGTTGTTGTCTTGAATACAGCGCTTCGCGATTTTTTGGGCAAAAGCAGAGCATAGGTAGGTAAAAAAATAAAAATAAAAGTTTTGGCAGTAATGGCGCGTGCCGAAGAAGAAACTGCTGAAACTGATTTTGGTGTTTTTATCGTTGGGAAGGCAATGCCCGAGGTGATATGCGGGTTGGAAACTAAAGCTTTTGCAGGATGGAATTGCTTTATAAAAGATTCGATATACTTAGGAGGTCTTTACATGTTTCAGATTATGAGTACACAGGACGCGGTTGCGCTGATCAAGGACGGCGACTGCATTGGTATCAATTCATTTTTGGCGCTGTCGAACCCGGAGTCTCTTCACGATGCGATTACGGAATCGTTCCGCGAGACAGGGCATCCGGCGCATTTGAGCTTGTTCTGCTCGGCGGGCTTTGGCTGTTGGGACAAGACGCGCTGTGCAGAGCCGTATGTCGCGGCGGGTGCAGTGGACGAGGTTGTGGCGGGGCATTTTTCGAGTATGCCTGAGGTGACAAGACTGGCGCTGGAGAACAAGATTGAGGCGTATAATCTGCCTCTCGGCGTGCTGTCGCACACGGTTCGCGCGGCGGCCAGCGGCAAGGACGGCGTGCTGAGCGAGGTCGGCAAAAATATATTTGTTGACCCGCGCGTGGGTACATATGCGTTGAACGAGCGGTCGAAGAAGCAGCTTGTACAGCTGGTGACAGTGGACGGTAAGGAGTATTTGTACTACAAAACGCCGAAGTTTGACGTAGCATTTATTAAGGGTACAACGGTTGACCCAAACGGCAATATTACCTTCGAAAATGAGTATTTGACTGTCGACGCGCTGGCACTGGCGCAGGCGACGAAGGCAAATGGCGGCAAGGTGTTTGTCGAGGTGGAGAGAATCAGCCACAATTTTGGCCGCCCGCGCAATGTGATTGTGCCGGGGGCGCTGGTGGATGTGGTCGTCGTGAACGAAGATCGTGCGGCGCTGGATTTTGGCGGGGCGCTTTCGGGCGACATTCACGTGCCTGCTACGCATATGGATTATTATATGGGCAAGCTGACGAGTTCCAAGAAAGGCAAGTCTGACAGCATGGACGAATCGGTAGATATTATTGGCAACCGCGCCGCGCATGAGTTGTTGCCGGGACAGATTGTCAACATCGGCATCGGCATCCCTGAGACGGTTGGCAAATTTGCGTCCAAGCTGGGCGTGCTGAAGCAGCTTACGGCGACGGTGGAGGCGGGCGGCATTGGCGGCTTGCCCGCGCCGGGCGTGTCGTTCGGCGCGACGATTGGCGCGGACATGATTAGTGACATGGCGGTGCAATTCGACTTCTACGACGGCGGCGGGCTGGATATTTGCTTTATGGGCGGCTTTGAGGTCGACAAGCACGGCAACGTGAATGCGCACCAGATTGATGGTCGGTTTGCGGGCATCGGCGGGTTTGCAAATATCACATTCTTTACGAAAATCATTGTGTTCTGCATGAATTTCACAACCAAGGGCATTGATGTGCGCAAGGTTGGTGACAAGGTGCAAATTGTCAATGAGGGCTCTGTAAAGAAGTTTAAGGACGAGATTAAGGCGGTCAGCTTCTCGGCGAAGAATGCGCTGGCGCACGGGCAGCGTGTGCTGTACGTCACGGAGCGCTGCGTCTTCGAGCTGACAGAAAACGGGCTCAAGCTGGCCGAGGTGTATGACGGCGTGGACGAGCAGAAAGATATTCGCGACCTGCTTGACTTTCCGCTGGCATAGCAAAAAGTGCGTAAGAAGGCTTGTTGATGCCGGTTGCGACATTTTGCTGAAAGACAAAGCCGGATGGTTTGCCTTTAATTATGCAAAGCGAGATAATAATATTGAAATGTTGGATTTATTGCAAAAGTCCTGATGGGTCAATAAGCAAAAGCCTTATTAATGGCTTTGGATGATGACACTGGCAGGTTGCGGATAGTTTTCTTCCTTATAGAGGCGGATGGTACGGCAGATGGAGAAGATTTCATCCCATTCTGCCGCCGTCCGCGCGGTGAAAGCGGAATTGATAAACTTGATTTTGGAATCATGCACAAAGGCGGATTCCAATTTGCGAAGCTCCTGCTCGTCATTTTGCAGAGCCGCCGCCATGAATGCCTCGATGTTCTTCCCTGTAATGGCAAGTGGAATATAGGGTGAGATGCGCTCCAACAGGGCGGTGAGGTTGTCATGCGGGGCGGCGCTTGTGCCGGCGCTGACATCGGCGTGGCGCAAAAGGCTGTTCAAATTGATGAACGTGATGTTGTGCAGTTCGGGTGCTTTGAATATTGACAACGCTTGCTTGAGGTCAAGAAGCGTGTTTGTGAGTTCTTCTTCCGTTAATATTGTGTCCATGATTGTCCTCTTTCTGCGTTCGCTTGTTGGCGGGCGCTTTTTGCTGTACTTGTGTAGCTTTTCCGATTTTACGGAATCGAACGGATGTAAATTATGTATGACGCAATTGCGGATATTGCTTTTTTGATGAATTGTATGTTATAATAAATTCTAATTATGGGGTTTTGTGTCCAAGGAGGTGTTGATGTGCGGATAGGCATGGGATACGATGTGCATAGATTGGCAGAAAATCGGCGGCTCGTGCTGGGCGGTGTAGAAATTCCGCATGGCAAAGGGCTTCTGGGACATTCCGATGCGGATGTGCTGGTTCACGCCGTGATGGACGCGATTTTGGGTGCGCTTGGCTTGGGTGATATCGGGCGCGTGTTTCCTGACTCTTCTGCGGAATTCAAGGATATCAGCAGTTTGATTATGCTGGAGCGCGTGGCGGATATGATGGCGGCGCACGGGTATACGCTGGTGAATTTGGATTGTTGTATTGTGGCACAAGAACCAAAGCTTTCGCCATATATTAAGAATATGGAAGAGAGAATCTTTCGATGTTGTCGGTCAGACGAAGGTTCAGTGAACGTGAAGGCGACGACGGAGGAAGGGCTTGGCTTTACCGGCACAGGCGAGGGCATGGCGGCGCACGCGGTCTGCCTGCTGCAAAGGGTTGGTGCTTCCTCAGAATAGGGGGATTTATATGGGTTTACGGGAACATATTCGAACGATAAAGTTGAAAGATCCGGCGATTAAGAGCGCTGTTGAGGTTATATTGTATCCGAGTTTTTGGGCGTGTGTATCGCATTCGATTGCACATTTTTTCTATCGGCACAGACTGTTTTTTCTGGCGCGGCTGGTGTCGCAATGGAATCGGTTCTGCACGGGGATAGAGATTCATCCGGGCGCGAAGATTGGCAAACGGTTCTTCATCGACCACGGCGCGGGTGTCGTGATTGGTGAGACATGCGAGATTGGCGACGACGTGCTGCTGTATCAAGGCGTGACGCTGGGCGGCACGGGCAAAGATGTGGGCAAACGCCATCCGACGATTGGGAACAATGTCATGATTGGCGCGGGTGCGCGGGTGCTTGGGCCGTTTTCGGTGGGAAACAATGTCCGTGTTGGCGCGGGTTCGGTTGTCCTGCGGGAGATTCCTGATGACTGCACGGTGGTGGGAATACCGGCCAAGATTGTGCGGCGTGAGGGGCAGAGCGACTGTATGCAGACGCTTGACCAAGTGCGGCTGCCTGACCCTGTAGAGATGCAGCTTTGTGCATTGAATGTACGGATAGAGGCGTTGGAAAAACAACTTGCCGCGCAAAACGGCGAAAACGGAAAGGACGAGTCAAGGTGAAGCTATACAATACATTGACAAGACAACGTGAGGAACTGGAGCCGCTGGCGGCGGGCAAGATTGGTATGTATGTCTGCGGGCCGACGGTATATAATTTGATTCACTTGGGCAATGCGCGGCCGCTGGTGGTGTTCGACACAGTGCGGCGGTACTTGATATACAAGGGTTTTGACGTGAACTACGTGCAGAATTTCACGGATGTGGACGACAAAATCATCAAGGCGGCAAACGAAGAGGGCGTGGACGCGTCTGCAATCTCCGAGCGGTATATCGCGGAGTTTTTCAAGGACGTTGAGGGTTTGAACATTTTGCGTGCAACGCATCATCCAAAGGTGACGGAGGAATTGGACGGCATTGTCGCCATGATTCAGACGCTGGTGGATAAGAATGCGGCGTATGAGATTGACGGCACGGTGTACTTTGACGCGTCTGCGGCGAAGGATTACGGGAAGCTGTCGAAGAAGAATATCGATGACTTGGAAGCCGGCGCGCGTGTGGAATATGACACGAACAAGCGCAACACGACGGATTTCGTGCTGTGGAAGCCTGCGAAGCCGGGCGAGCCGAAGTGGCCGTCGCCATGGGGCGATGGGCGGCCGGGCTGGCATATTGAGTGCTCCGTGATGGCGA
>JGI994J12354_10003874_pt1 | contig 13742 bp, 14 predicted proteins | sample IntmicLarv3ML3BL_FD_12354 | JGI IMG/M metagenome (IMG submission 12354)
ACCGCGTTGCCAGAACCCGTGAATCCACACAGGATTCACGGAACCTGTCGCCTTGTCTGGCAACAATATCACTCGTTTATCTATTCGCGCTTTTAATCAGGGTTTAGTATAAGGCTGGGCTTTTTATGGTTTCAAGCCTTGGCCGAATGGGACGAAATCCAGCTCCTTCATAAGCAAAACTCAGCCGCCGACATTCAGTGCATGCGCTGAATGTCGGCGGTTAAATACATGGCAATAATAATCAGCCTTGGCTGTCGAGATAGGCTATTGCATCCTCAAGAATTTCGAAAGTTATTTTCAGCGATTCGCGGTATCGCGAAATAGAGTCCTCATCAAATTCGTTGGCGCGGAATTTGTGCATGAGATCCTCGCTGATATGGAAAATGTCATCCAAAGAGAGGTTGCCGGTCATGCCCTTTATGGCGTGCGCGATATCGGCGGCGGCGGTAGCGTCCTTGTTCGCGATTGCTTCCTCCAGCTTCGCAAATTCGTCGCTGGCGACAAACAATCCGAGCATTCTCTTATACAGCTTGACGTTGCCGCGCACCCGCGCGAGGCCCGTCTCCATATTCATATATTGCACGGAATTCGGATATTTAGCATTCTCATACATTTAGAACGACTCCTTCATAACCCCGCTGTGCGGACGAAATTATTTGATAAAGTGATTATAACATAAATGTTAGAAATATGGAATAGCTATTTTTTAATAATTATTGAGATGTATTTAACTGGGAAAAAAGATGTGGCAATTGTTGTGAAAATTGGGTAATAAGTATATTAAAGCAGCACTTACATACGATGGAATCACATGTAAGTGCTGCTGCTTTTTCCAATCGGGGAGCAGATTCAGGCTTCTTCGAACATGTCCTTGCCGACGCCGCAGTCAGGGCAGGTCCATGAATCTGGGAGCGCATCGAAGGCTGTGCCGGGAGCGATGCCGTTGTCAGGATCGCCGATTGCCGGATCGTATTCGTAGCCACATGCAGTGCATACATATTTTTTCATGTTGTTGCTCCTTCCATCAATTGCTGTTCTTCTGATTCTAGCACGCAGTGCCGGCTTCGTCAATCGGACGGATGGGGTTAATTTTTCGTAATGAGAAAAAATTGTGGTTTTGTACAACTTGTTTTGACTGCATTCGCATGTCCCCGGGGATATACTCTCGCCATGGAGATAATTTACATAGACTATCTTTTTTTATTGAACCTTGTCATCGACTATTGCATCCTGTTGCTCACGGCAAAGATATGCGCCGCGCCGTTTCACCGGCTGAGATTCCTCGCCGCCGCCGCGCTTGGTGCGGCGTATTCCTCGGTGCTCCTCTTTCCGGACTTTGTCTTTCTCGCGTCGTGGCCCATGAAAATCGTATTGTCGACAGCAATGGTTCTAATATCCTTCGGCGGAGAGCGCAAGCTGTTGCGTGCCGTCCTGATTTTTTATGCGGTTTCAGCGGCGCTTGGGGGTGCGGTATTCGCGGCCTCAATGCTTGGAGGAGTCGGGGCGACCAGCGCTCCGTTTGTCCCTGTGACGATGCGGGTGTTGGTTCCGGCATTCGCAGTCTGTTATGCCGCTGTGCTGGTCGTGTTCCGGAGGTCGGGGCTGAGGCTTGAGCGCTCACTGATGCGCGCGGAGATTGTCATGCTTGAGCGGAGTGTTGCTATCGATGTCCTACGGGACACGGGCAACAACCTGCGCGACCCGGTGACGGGTGCGGCCGTCATGGTGGCTGAGGCTGATGCTGTTTTCGAGCTCTTTCCGGAAGAGATTGTAGAGATATTGAAGTGGGGAGGGGAAGCGGCGCGGCTTTTCGAGGCCGTCATGACGGTCGAGTCGACGCGCGGGAGATTTCGGCTCGTGCCGTATACCTCGGTAGGTGTGGGCGGAGGTCTCCTGCTGGCATTCCGCCCCGATGAGTTGAGGATCGACGGGAGGCGCAGGCGGGATGTCGTCGTGGCTCTCTCGCCCACAAAAATGTGTGATGATGGCGAGTATTCCGCCGTCATATAACACTAAACTCCGGAGCACCACCGCACACAAATCCGTGGACAATTTCTGCGCGGTGGCGACCTAATCAAACATGACGATAAGTTGCGGTCCATTTCCCGCCCGACGTCGTCATTTTCCTTGCCGGGCATAAAGTCCGCCTGCGCCGGCTTCCTCAGCGGACAAAAATATCCTCAAAATTTATTCCATCATTTTAATCAGTGTTTAGCATAAAGGAGGACTTAAATTGAAAAAAATCGGGATCGTTNGAAAAAGCAGCCTTTTTAGGTTGAAGGCATATCTTTGGGCGCAGAGGCTGCTCTCAAGAATTGGAGTGAGCCTCCCGCCGCCGCTGTTCTACATCGGGGGAAGCGACACCCTGCCGCCGCCGCTCGAAAAGAGCGAGGAGGAGGCAGCCCTGGCGCTATTGGAAGCCGGAGACCTCGGAGCGAGGCAGCTCCTTATTGAACACAACCTCCGCCTCGTTGTGTACATCGCGCGGCGGTTTGAGAATACGGGAATCAATATCGAGGATTTGATTTCAATCGGGACAATAGGGCTCATCAAAGCCATAAACACTTTCAAGCCCTCTAAGAACATCAAGCTCGCAACGTATGCCTCGCGCTGTATAGAAAATGAGATACTCATGCACCTGCGAAAGGTGAGCGCACAGCGCACGGAGGTGAGCTTCGATGAGCCTCTTAACACGGATTGGGATGGAAACGAGCTCCTGCTCTCCGATGTGCTGGGCACGGACGAGGACGTTATAATGCGCCCGATTGAGGACGACGTTGACAGAGCGCTCCTCATGGAGGCGGTTTTCAAGCTGGAGGAGCGCGAGCGGGAGATAATCATGATGCGCTTCGGCCTGCAGGGCAACAAGGAGCGGACGCAAAAGGAGATAGCCGACCTGCTCGGTATCTCGCAGTCATACATATCACGCCTGGAAAAGCGCATCATAACGCGCCTGAAGCGTGAGATGATGAGGCATCTCTGAGGCCCGCGCGGAAGCTGAACTTACGGGCTATCGAAAAATCCAAACCTCGCATCCTTTTCCGATAAAAGATTGAAATAACCACGCGCTCGGGAATTCATTTTCCCGAGCGCATTCTTTGTTCGCCCTTGCAATGAGCTGCCGGAGAGCGGAGGATTTTTCAGTCAGAAAACTAGCTTTTTGGCTGAGAGAAATTATTGTATAATTATTCCGTTTTTGTAAAAAATAAGACAAAATGCTCTGGGAGGAACAGGATGCCCGATTACAGAGAGATGTACCTGAGGCTTTTTCGAGCCTGCACAAAAGCTCTGGACGAGCTGCAAATCGCGCAGCTTGAGACAGAAAAAATGTTTATCGAGGCTGAAGAGGTGAGATTGGAACTTTTGGATTAGCCGGAATTTCCTGAAAACACCTAATGACTGCTGCCTTAAATACGCGGGGAGGGCTGTTATTAGTAAATAAAATGGTTAAAGTACACATGAAATGATCGTAAAATAGTTAAAGTGGCCTCCCGCTATTGATTATTTGCGGTCATTATATTATTGTATTAAGTAATACATTTTATACAATAATTCTGCATTTTGGCGGTATTGGAATGAAGACAGCATTAATTGCGGCGATGATGATAGCTGTGGTCCTAGATGTGATATTGCTGGGGTACGCGGTGACAAGACAGGATAGGACGCGCGCACTCAGCTTTACAATCTTCTCAGCCGCGATTTTTCTGTACGCACTGGGATATTTATTTGAGCTGATGAGCTTTACGGCGGAGTCCGCGATGACTGCGCTGAAGCTTGAGAATATCGGAATACCATTGGTGGCACCTTTCTTTATGCTGACCTGCATCACTCTTTATCAGCCGCAGCTCTATCGCCGCTGGATGCCGGTGGTTTTTGTTGCGTATGGCGTCGCCATTGCCATGTGTGCGGTTTTCAACGATACCCACCATCTCTACTATACAATTGCGGAAATGCGCAAGGAAAACGGCGACTACTATATGTTCCTCGGAAAGGGACCATTCTATGTCGTTCAGCAGACCGTGAGTATTTTGTTCCTGATTACGACCTATATCGTCCTGTTTTCGGCATATTCAAAGGACAACAAGAATAATCGGAAGAAAATGAATTTCATCATAATAGGTTCCATGATACCGTTTGCCGCGAATATAATGAATTTCAGCGGCCTTTTCCCTATGGGGGTCGACCCGACGCCCATGGCGATGACCTTGGGCGTGATACTTTTTTCAATCGATCTGATTCGATACAGACCCTTGGACTTAATTTCCTATGCGACGTCTAATGCCGTATATACGATGAGCGACGCGTTTGTCGCACTCGACCTTGAAGGCGGGTTTATGTTTGCGAACAGGAGTGCAAAGTGCCTTTTTCCCTCGCTTCATGATTTGCGCGAAAATGAGCTTATTGAAAAAATTGAAGGCTGGCCGCCGGAGCTTGATTCGGGAGCCGGAGAGGGAAGGGTGACATTTGTGCGCGTTGCTCCCGATTCGGATACCGTGTCCACCTACAGCGCAAATGTGAGCAGCATTGTCGGACTTCGCAATCAGACTGTCGGTTGGTCGATCGTAATACAGGACATCACGGATACTATGGGCCTCATGCAGCAGCTCGAGGAACTTGCAACCCTCGACCCGCTCACCGGGATATTCAACCGCCGGAGCTTCACGGAGTTGGTCTGCCGAGACCTTGCCAAGGGCGAGCGCCAAGACATGAATCAGGTTCTGATAATGTATGATCTTGACCATTTCAAGAACGTTAACGATCAGCACGGGCATCAGGCAGGGGACTATGTTCTGTGTTCGGTTGTTGATATTGTTCGAAGCCAGTTGCGTTCATATGATATTTTTGCGCGCTATGGGGGCGAGGAGTTCGTTATTTTCACAAGTATAGCTGATCTCAGACGGCCGTTTGAACTGCCCGAACGTTTGAGAAACGCAATTGCCGGAGCGACTATAAGATATGAGGGCATTCATATACCCGTGACGGCAAGCTTCGGCGTTGTGACCATACCCGCGGGGACTGATTTCAACGACGCCCTGCGCGCCGTGGACGGGGCGATGTATAAGGCGAAGGCCGAGGGCCGCAACCGCGTCGCATACGGACAGATAGTGCCCAGACAGAAAAAGCGGTAGATATAAAAAATAAGAGGCCTGTAGCAATTTTTGTTTTGCTACAGGCCTCTTTTGTTTGCCCATTTGAAATTTTTATCTGCTGCCCTTGTCGTACGCTATGCCCTCCGCCTTCGGAGCGCGGGATTTCTTCGAGGTGAAGATGAGCACGATCATGGTGACGATATATGGGAGCATCTGATAAATATATGAGGCATTGCTGATGCCGGTAAAGCTCGGCAGGAACGGGATTCGGTCGCTGTATGAGCCAACGACCTTGAAAAACGCGAAGAAGAACGACACGCCGAGGATTCGAACAGGCTTCCAGTTGCCGAAAATCATCACCGCGAGGGCGAGGAAGCCGTATCCGGCGACGGTTGACTGAAAGCCGGAGCCCGCCGCGAGAGAGAAAGCCAGTCCGCCGATGCCGCCGAGGAAGCCGGACATCATGACGCCTGCATAGCGCATTTTGTAGACGTTTATTCCAACTGAATCGGCGGCCTGTGGATGCTCTCCGCAGGCGCGAAGGCGGAGGCCGAAGCGCGTTTTATACAGGACGATTACGGAGACAATCAGGAGCACTATCGCGACCGGCGTCGTCAAGAGAAGGTATTTTTTGAATACGATGTCGAAGAAACCGGCTTCCCTCGCGTTGAAGAGGCCGAAGCGCACCCATGAGGGGATTTGGATTGTGGACTGCCCCTGACCCTGTATCATCCATGTGAGCGCAATTGCGAAAGCTGGCGCGAACATGTTCAGGGCGGTTCCGCCGATGGTCTGGTCGGCCATGAGGTTTATCGACGCGAAAGCGAGGAGGAGCGAAAATATGAGACCGGCGATGCCCGCGACGAGGATGGCGATGAATACGGCGAGCTGCGCGTGGTCGGGGCCCCAGCCGTTGTCGTTGAAAATTCTTATCGTGAGGCAGGCGAAGAGCGCGCCGATTATCATGATGCCCTCAAGCGCGATGTTTATTATTCCGCTGCGCTCCGAGAACATTCCGCCGAGCGCGACGAGCAGCAGGGGAACCGCGAAAACTATCATGCTTCCGAGTATGTCAGCGAATGCCGCCATCGTTTTCCGCCTCCTTTCCTTCGTCAATCTCCGGTGGCTCAGGTTCACCCGGCGGAGCCGGGGGTTCGGGAGGCGCGGCCTCCGGCAGCGCAGCCGATTCCGTATTTCCGCCGTTTTTCCGGATTGAGGCGGCCCGCGTGATGAGTGAGCGCATCAGCAGGGAAAAAGCGGCGAGGTAGATTATGACGGATATGATGATGTCTATGGTCTCCTTGACGTAGTTGGGCTGGAGCGCGTCTCCGCCGACTTGGATATACGCGATGAACAACGCGGAGAATATGACGCCGAGAGGGTGCGACGAGGCGAGCAGGGCGACGGGGATGCCGTTGAAGCCAGTTGCGGGGAGCAGCTTTTCTATGAAAAACTGCGAGATGCCCGCGAGGTAGTAGAAGCTTCCGGCGATTCCGGCGAGCGCGCCCGCTATGACCATCGAAAGCACGATGTTGCGCTTGGCGTTGATTCCGGCGTAGACGCTCGCGTTTCTGTTGTATCCGCAGGCCTTCAGCTCATATCCGAAGACGGTCTTGTTTAGGACGATGTAGACGATGACCGCGCAGATGAGGGCTATGAAGATGCTTGCGTTGACGTATTGCGAGCCGAGCAGCTCGTTGAGACCTGCTTTCGGGATGATTGCCGAGGGGTTAACCTTGTCCAGCATGGGGGTGCGGTTCTTGACCGGATTGCCGTAATACGAGGACAGAATCTGCGGGATGTTCGAGACGAGGACATTGACGGAAAAAAGCGCTATCCAATTGAACATTATGGAGGTTATGACCTCGTTGACGTTGAAAAACGCTTTGAATATGCCGGGAAAGGCTCCCCAAACCGCGCCGCCCGCCATTGCCATGAGCATACAGGCCCACCACGGCAGCTTGAACACGATTGCCCCGAGCAGGGCGCAGAAGGTGCCGATGAGGTATTGTCCCGTGGCCCCGATGTTGAACAGCCCGGCCTTGAAAGCGAAGCCGACGGACAGGCCCGTCATCATCAGGGGGCTTGCGACATAGAGAAGCTTTGCGAATCTGCCCGTTGATGAGACGCCGGCGGTGATGAGCGTCACGAAGCCTGCCGAAGAGGCGCTGCGGTTGAAAACGAGCAGCAGGAAATATCCGAAGATTATGCCGATGACGATTGAGGAGAGGGAGGCGAGAAAGCCCGAAACGCCCGGTTTCGTCAGCACGTTTTTGATTTTATTCACTGCCCTGCGCCTCCTTTCCCGGCACTGTGCCGCGCTTTGCTCCGGCCATGTAGAGGCCGAGTTCTTCGGTGGTGGCGGTTTTTGGGTCGAATTCGCCGACGATCTCGCCCTCATATATGACGAGAATGCGGTCGGGCAGGCTCATGACCTCCTCAAGCTCAAGGGAGATGAGAAGAACAGCCTTTCCCTCGTCCCTCTGGCGGACTAGCTGGCGGTGTATGTATTCGATGGCTCCGACGTCGAGACCGCGCGTCGGCTGGACGGCGACGATGAGGTCGGGGTCCTTGTCTATCTCGCGGGCGACAATGACCTTTTGCTGGTTGCCGCCGGACATTGAGCGCGCGATGGTGATGGGCCCCTGTCCGCTCCTGATGTCATATTGCTCAATGAGTTTTTCGGCGTAGCTCCTGATTGCGTCATGCTTTAAGAAGCCGAAGGATTGGAAATCGTTCTGCCAATATCTTTGCAGTACGGTGTTGTATTCAAGAGTGTAGTCCAGAACAAGGCCGTGCTTGTGCCTGTCCTCGGGAATGTGGCTCATTCCGAGCTTGCTGTGGCGGCGGGTGTTCAGTGTCGTTATGTCGTGGCCGCAGAGCTCGATTTTGCCGCCGGAGGGTTTTTCCAGCCCCGTGAGCGCATATGCGAGCTCGGTCTGCCCGTTGCCGTCGATTCCGGCTATGCAGACGATTTCGCCTCGCCTGACATTGAAGCTGACGTTTTTAACGGCGTTGTTTTTATGAAGCTTTGAGGGGACCGTGAGCCCCTCCACTGTCAGGACATCCTCGCCGGGCGTGATATCCTGTTTTTCCACGGCGAAATCGACGTCGCGCCCGACCATGAGGCGGGAGAGCTCCTCGCGGCTCGTCTCAGCGATGTTGACGGTTCCGACGAATTTGCCCTTGCGGAGCACGGTGCACCTGTCCGCGACGGCCATTATCTCCGAGAGCTTGTGCGTGATGAAGAGTATCGACTTCCCCTCGCGGGTGAAGCTGCGCATAATCTCCATCAGCTCCGTTATCTCCTGCGGAGTGAGAACGGCTGTCGGCTCGTCGAAAATGAGGATGTCATTGTCGCGGTAGAGCATTTTCAGTATCTCGACCCGCTGCTGCATTCCGACTGAAATGTCCTCGATGAGAGCATCAGGGTCGATGCGCATTCCGTATTTTTCGGAGATGGAGAGAACCTTTTCGCGCGCCTCCTGCATTTGCAGGAAGCCGAATTTATTGGATTCCACTCCGAGAATGATGTTTTCGAGGCAGGTGAAAACCTCGATGAGCTTGAAGTGCTGATGCACCATGCCTATTCCGAGCGCGTTGGCGTCGTTCGGATTGTTAACGCGGACGGTCTTGCCGTCCTTNCTTATTTCGCCNCCNTCCGGCTGGTAGAGGCCGAAAAGCACGGACATAAGGGTGCTTTTTCCCGCTCCGTTTTCGCCGAGCAGGGCGTGTATCTCGCCNTTTTTCAGACGGAGCGTGATATTGTCGTTTGCCCGAATGCCGGGGAAGTCCTTGGTTATTCCCAGCATTTCGATTACATANTCACTCAAATAACCACCTACATTCTGTGTTCGAGTCCTTTTGTGAAAGTCCGGATGAAATTATAAAGGTTAAGCGCGAAGCTTAACCTTTATAATTNGTAGCTATATTGTATCGTTGTTTTTATTGATAGTCAACAGAGATGTTGACTACGGAGGGGTTGGCGTCGATAGCGTCGGAGATCGCAACAGCTCCGCTCACGACATCAGCAAAGAGCGCCTCATAATCGGCGACTGTGTAGGTCTCAAGTCTCCAGGAATCAGCGGCTGTCGGGAGGCCGACGCCGTCGGAGCCCGCGCCTAGGAGCGTGGTTTTTCCGGCATGAGCGTCATCCCACTTGCCGTCGTTGGCATAGAGGGAGGTGAGAGCCTGGACAACAGAACCGGTGAGTTCTTTCATCGCGGAGGTGATGAAGAGGGGGGAGACATAGGCCTGATCGACGTCAACGCCGATGAGCTTGCCGTCAACGGATTCCGCTGCCGCAAGCGCGGAGAGATAGATGCCGCCGCCGCAGGCGAAGACAACTTCTGTTCCGTCGGCATACCAGCCGTCCATCTTTGTCTTGACATCGTCATCGGGGCCGAAGGTTCCGCCATACCAGTATTTTATGCTGACGTCGTCCTTGGCAAGTCCGAGCTCAACAGAAGCGGCGTCCGCGCCCTGAACAAAGCCGAAGCCATATCTGATGACGGCGGGGACATTCATTCCGCCGAGGAAGCCGAGGTTTCTGTAGCCGTCCATGACGGCGGCGTATCCGGCGAAGAAGCCGGCCTGCTCCTCCTGATAGAGGACGCAGTTTGTGTTGGCCTTGGTGTTGTCACCGAGGGAGAGGTCAAGCACGAGGAACATGACTTCGGGATACTTGTCCTGCATTTCGAGGACGGATTCCTCAAAGAGGTAGCCGGGGCAGACAATGACCTTCGCGCCGTTTTCGATTGCTGTTTCCATCGAATCGATGCGGGCGGCGTTGGTGTTCTCAAAAGGACGGTAGTAGTCGTATGTAACGTTGTTCGCCGTGCCATACTCCTTGACGCCGTTCCAAGAGCCTTCGTTAAAGGATTTGTCGTCGATGTTTCCCACGTCTGTTACGAGGGCGATTTCCACTGTTTTGGAATCAGAGCCGGGGGTGGCGGTGGGGGTGGTGGAGCTGCCGCAGGCCGCAAGGGAGAGTACCATGACGGCGACCAGCGTAAATGCCAGAAGTTTTTTCATTGTTGTGTTCCTCCATTATTTTTGTTTTTAAGTATACTTTGCGTGATTAGACTAAACGGTTGTTAAAAGCAAAACTATATAACTATTATACCATATTTTAACCTCGGAAAGCAAGTAGTTCCAAGTGCTCGTGCGGGTGAAATGTTAATAATATATTACATAAAAAGCGGCTAAATATTATGCAAATATTAAAAAGCGCTAGCTAACTCTTATCGCGAGGTCAAGTGCGGCCTCGATCATTTTCAAAAACGAGTTTTGACGTTCCTCGGCGGGCAGGGCCTCTCCGCGGTATATGTGGTCGGAGATTGTGCAGATGCACAGGGCGTTTTTTCCGGAGCGCGCGGCGTTCATATAGAGGCCCGCGGCCTCCATCTCGACGGCGAGAATACCCATTTTGTGCCACTGGTCCATTCCGTCTGTGCCGTCCGAATAGAAGTTGTCCGAGGAGAGGATGTTGCCGACCTTGGGGGATACGCCGCGCTCCTCAAATACGGAGACGGCCTCGCGGAGCAGGGAATAGCTCGCGGCGGGGGCGAAGGTGCCCATGATGCCGTATTGATGGGCGAAATTGGAGTCTGTGGAGGCGGCTAGGCCGATTACGATGTCGTGGAGCTTCAAATCGTCCGCGAGAGCGCCCGCTGAACCAATCCTTACAATGTTATTGACGAAAAAAGAATTGAAAAGTTCGTGGCTGTAGATGCCGATTGAGGGAATTCCCATTCCGCTGGCCATGACGGAGACGAGTTCGCCCTTGTATGTGCCGGAATAACCCTGCACGCCTCTCACGTTGTTGAAGAGCTTCGGGTTCTCAAAAAAGGTTTCGGCTATGAATTTCGAGCGCAGGGGATCACCGGGCATGAGCACGGTTTTCGCGATGTCGTCGGGGTTTGCGGAAATATGGGGGGTGGAAACTATCATAAAGCTCAGCTCCTTTTACATTTGTATATGTATGTTGGCATTGTGTGTCGGCTTTTGTCAAAAAGCAAGTTTTTTGACAGGTTACTTAAACTATATAGTATACATTATAAAAAGTCAATTTGCGTTTGGCGGAATGGTATGGTAGTATATGAAATAATATTTGGAGTTCGCGGTGTGGCGGACCTTTGGAGGTAGTTATGACTTATCCTTATGAAATCCAGCCCGGAATCTGGAGCCTTATAGACGGCATGGTGCGGGCATATCTCGTAGTCGGCTCGGAGCGTGCAATCGTGATAGATACCGGCATAGGCGAGCCGGACGTGCGCGCCGCGGCGGAGAGCGTCACGGATTTGCCGCTCCTGCTCGCGAACACGCACAGCCACGGAGACCATTCCGGCGGCAACAAAAGATTTGAGGCGGCATTTGCCCACCCGCGCGATTTTGACAAGCTGCGTCCGGCATCGAATGAGCTCATTCCGGTCGTCGAGGGCGACGTTATAGATTTGGGCGGGCGCACGATTGAGGTGTATGAGACACCGGGGCATACCCCCGGAGCGATTTCTCTCCTGGTTCCCGAGGAGCGAGTGCTCTTCACGGGGGACAACCTCGCGGACGTGCCGGTTTATATGCAGATGGAGGAATCGAATATTCCGAAATTCGCGGAGTCCATGAAGAAAACTATCAAATTGCGCGAGAAATACGACACCATTCTCGGATGTCACGGCACATGCCCTGTGCCTTGGGACATGCCTGAGAAAATGTTTGCTCTCGCCCACGGGATAATCTCCGGCAAAAATACAGGCGAGGTCGTGGACTGGGATTTCATGGGCGACGTGCAGAAGATTCGAATCTGCGAATACGACGGCGCCAGAATGTTCCGGCCCATATAAAGATACCGCCGATTGATATTGACATTTTTGAACATTATGGTATATTGGCATTGTGCCAAAGGTTCGGCAGGGGTGTAACGGCGCCGAATCGGGCTTGAATTGAATAATTAGTCACAGGGGAGCTCACGTGTGTGGGCTGAGAGGAAGCGCTGCTTCGACCCTTATACTTGAATTGGTTAATGCCAACGTAAGGAGTGAATGTCCATTGAGTGGGATATCCTTTCGTTAAGGATATCCCGCTTTAATTTTTTTTATCGGGAGGATTTGCTATGAGAAAACAGGCGGTAAACGGAGGCGCGGCGGCCATCGAGAGGGGAGGACAGGCCACGAGCAAAACGCTGAAAATCACGATGCTGGCAATGTTCGTCGCGGTCGGCGTTGTAATTTCACCCATCCTGCGCATCGAGGGGATGTGTCCGACGGCGCACCTTGTGAATATCGTGTGCGCGGTGTTTCTCGGCCCCTACTATGCGCTCGGGTGCGCGACGGCGACGGGACTCATACGCATGGCGTTTATGGGGATTCCGCCGCTCGCCCTGACGGGCGCGGTGTTCGGGGCGTTTTTCTCGGGAATTTTCTACAGGGCGGGCAAAGGAAAACTGATTTACGCCGTTTTGGGGGAGATCATTGGAACCGGGATAATCGGCTCAATCGTCTCATATCCCGTCATGACCTTCATTTGGGGGCGCGGCGAGCTGTCGCTGTTCTTCTACACGCCGATGTTTATCGGCGCGACCATCATGGGCGGAACCTGCGCGTATGTTCTGCTGAAAACGCTATCGGCAAACAGAATTTTACCGAAAATACAGGCGAAATTAGGAGGGAAAATTTATGAGTGACAAGATGGATTTGACGCTTTATCTGATTACAGACCGGCCAAGCACGGGTCTGTCTTTCGAACAGTTGCTGCAAAAGGTCGAGCAGGCATGTCGCGGCGGGGCCGGATTGGTGCAGCTCCGGGAAAAGGAGTGTACCACCAGGGAATACATCGAAATGGCGAGGGAGATGATGGCCGTGACGCACAGGTACGGCGTGCCGCTCGTCGTGGACGACCGCGTGGACGTCGCCCTGGCGGCGGGGACTGACGGCGTACATGTCGGGCTCGACGACATAAGCGTTGCCGACGCTAGACGGCTTCTCGGCAANGATAAAATCGTCGGCGCGACGGCGAAAACCATAGAGCGGGCGCTGCAGGCGGAGCGCGAGGGCGCCGACTATCTGGGGACCGGAGCCATTTTTCCGCCGACCGTCAAGGTCAAAACACAGATGACAAGCATCGAAAAGCTCGGCGAGATAGTTCGGAGCGTCAAAATTCCCGTCGTGGCTGTGAGCGGGATAAACAGGGGGAATGTGGGCGAGCTCGTGGGCAGCGGCATCGCGGGGATAGTGTCGATCGCGGCGATTTTGGACGCGCAGGACAGCGAGCTTGAGGCGAAATTATTGAGAGCGGAGTTTTTGCGCCAAGTTCTCGAAGCGTAAAAAGACATAGAAGCGCCTTTGCGAACTTGAAGCTTGCAAAGGCGCTTTTGCCGATATTTTAGTTGATGGCGTCGCGCACGTCCTCGGTGCGGATCTCCACGCGGCGGATCTTGCCGTTGACAGTTTTCGGCAGCTCCGGCACGAAGTTTATCACGCGCGGGTATTTATAGGGTGCGGTGTTCTTTTTGACATAGGTCTGGAGCTCCGTCCGCAGTTCCTCAGACTCGGTGTATCCATCGGCGAGAACGACCGTCGCTTTCACGAGCTGGCCGCGCACAGGGTCGGGTACTCCCGTCACGGCGCATTCCTGCACGGCGGGGTGGTTGACCAT
>JGI994J12354_10003875_pt1 | contig 13741 bp, 12 predicted proteins | sample IntmicLarv3ML3BL_FD_12354 | JGI IMG/M metagenome (IMG submission 12354)
ATCCGATACAGACTGATTCATCAATAACAGCAATATGTAGGGGGCGTTCCCTGCCGTATTGTGTATTTGCTGGAAGGTAGGGCTTTCCTGTTAGGCGCGAGAGGTGGCGAATGCCTTTTTCTCCTCCTGTCGGGCAGCGGTTGATGGGGGCACCTTCTGCTATGGCCTTTGCATAATCACGGCAGCAGTCATATCCGCATTTTTTGCATTGCGTCTGGGGAAGTAATGCGTCAATTTCATCAGATGTTACGTTGTTCACGGGATGAATATGAGGGATTATCAATACGGATGAAGAAAGATGTGGCGTGTTTTTATAGTTTACTAGACAATCCGGCAAATAAAAAACCGTTTCAGTGTTGCCGAAACGGTTTGGGGTGTTATCAGTTGACGGTATCTCACTCAAAGTCAGGGGTATTCACTCCCAGAATCTTGTGTAGTTTGGGTGAGGTTGTCGTGTATTGAAGATGGACTCTTTTTTCCGGAAAGACGTAGGGTGTGGCGGCAAAAGAAGCGAGTGCGGCTTCATGAAAACCAGACAGGATGAGCTTTTTTTTGCCCGGATAGGTGTTGATGTCGCCGACAGCAAAAATACCGGGGATGCTGGTTTCAAATTTTTCTGTATCCACAACAATCTGCCGTCTGTCGATTTTCAGCCCCCAGTGTTCGATGGGGCCGAGCCTAGGGGAAAGGCCGTAAAAGACAAGCAGGCAGTCAAGTGGCACACGGCGTGTGACACCATCCGGCCCTGTTACCCTGATTTCGGCAAGTTGGCCATCAAGCGTTTCAAATCCTGTTATCTGCCCTGTAAGCGATTGCATCATGAAATCTTCACAAAGGGTCTGCATTTTTGAAACCGAAGCAGGGGCTGCGCGGAATGTTTCGCGACGATGAAGCAGAATAACCGATTCGGCGATATCAACCAGGTTCAGCGCCCAGTCGAGGGCTGAGTCACCGCCACCGCATACTACGATATTTTTTCCACGAAAGGCCTCCGGGTTCCTGACGCGATAAAAAAGCTGGTTTTCCTCAAATCGCCCAATGCCGTCAAGCTTGAGTGTGCGAGGCTGGAAAGCGCCCACCCCGGCTGCAATAAAGACGGTTTTGCTGATAAATGTGGTGCCGGCGGATGTTTCTACATCAAAGCGGCCATCTTCTCGCTTTTTGACGTGCGTGACTTCCTGTCCCAGATGGAAGGTCGGGCCAAAAGGCTCAATCTGTTTCATCAGGTTGTTCGTCAGCTCTGTTCCCGTACAGACGGGAACAGCCGGAATGTCATAAATGGGCTTGTCCGGATAAAGTTCGATGCACTGACCGCCAACAAATGGTAGGGTATCAATGACGTGGGCTTTGATTTCCAGAAGGCCCAGTTCAAATACCTGAAAAAGGCCAACTGGTCCGGCTCCTACAATAACAGCATCGGCTTCAATAGGCATGGTGTTTTCTTATGACGAATTCATTGTGTTGGTTTTTACGCATGGTTGCACCTGTATGGATAAAAACGGTTATTTTTCCAGATACGGCAGCTTGCCTTTAACCTCTTTCCATTTGTCCGCATCAGGCAAGGCGGCCCTAGCTCTGGTGATGCCGGGCCAGCGTTTGCTGAGTTCGGCATTGAGTGCAATATATTCCTGCATGTCGCTAGGCACGTCTTCTATGGCAAAAATAGCTTCAGCCGGACATTCCGGAACGCAAACAGCACAGTCAATGCACTCATCCGGATTGATTGCAAGAAAATTGGGCCCTTCATGAAAACAGTCAACAGGGCACACATCAACGCAATCCGTGTATTTGCAGAGTACGCAGGCATCGGTAACAACATGAGGCATAAGGTTCCTGTCTGTTTTCGGGAGGGTGGTTTATGGATGAGCCGATGGCTCAATGTTATCTGTCAAAACGAGCTATTTTAGGATAAATGAAAATGTCAGACAAATTGCTAGCGCATATTCAGTGCGAATTGTTCCGGTCTTTTTGTATGAGTTACCCAATTTTACCGGAATTAAATCAAGACCTTTGCTGTATTGGCATAAAACAGCTAAAATGACAGACGATTTTTTGCGGACGAATTGCGGAATCCCTGAAATGCCGGAATCCGGCTTTTGGTGTTTATTCCCTGCTTATTCTTTTCATATTAAAACAGTGGCTTTGACGTCCGGGTATTTACCGGTTTCAGGGCCTGATATTTTTTGGATTAAATTACATGGCAAATGCAGTTGAAATTCTGGAAAAGCTCGAAAGACGCCTGACCATTACCATTCCTGTTGATGAAGTTGAAAAGGAAATTGACAAACGCCTCAAGATACAGGCTAAAAGTGCCAAGGCTGCCGGCTTCAGGAAGGGCAAGGTGCCGATGAATATGGTGAGGGCCCAGTATGGTCACCAGATCGAAGGTGATGTGGTGCGGGAAAAGATATACAGGGCTTTTGATCAGGTAGCACAGGAAAAGGATCTGAGTATTGCCGGATATCCGAAGTTTAAGCAGAAAACGGACGATGTTCCAGAAGGCGCAATTGCTTTCCATGCGACTTTTGAGGTTTATCCGGAAGTCCAACTGGGTGATTTTGGTGCCATTGATCTGGAGAAGCTCTCAACGGAAATTACAGGTGCGGAAGTTGACAACACGATCAACATGCTGAGAAAACGTCAGGCACACTATCATGCAAAAGGAGAACAGAGTGATCATGGCGACGGTGGTGCAGATGCTTCTGCACAGGATGGCGATCGTATAACCGTGGATTTCATCGGCAAGGTCGACGGCGTCGAGTTTGAGGGTGGAAAGGCAAATGATTTCCCGTTCACGCTGGGTGAAGGCCAGATGCTGCCGGAATTTGAATATGCGGCACTTGGCATGAAAAAAGGTGAGAGCAAGACATTCCCCCTGGATTTTCCAGAGGATTACCATGGCGATGAGGTTGCCGGTAAAACCGCAGAATTCACCATTACCGTAAAAAACGTGGAATGGGCGCATCTTCCGGATGTGAATGAGGATTTTGCCAGAATGCTGGGAGTTGCTGATGGCAGCGTTGATAAAATGCGCGCTGAAATCGAGAAAAACCTGAAAATGGAAACAAAAAGCCGTCTGGCCGCGCTTAACAAGAAACGCGTGATGGATGCGCTTTTGGGTGCTACAACGTTTGATTTGCCAGATTCACTGTTGCAGCAAGAAATGCAGCAGATGATGCAGGCTGCCCTCAAGGATCTGAAGGACAAGGGCATGCCGGTCAGGATGGATGAGCCGCTTCCGCCGGAAATGTTTTCCGAACAGGCGGAAAGAAGACTTCGCCTTGGTCTGATTTTTGCTGAGCTGATCAGGGATGACAAGTTCAGTGTTTCGGATGATGAGGTTCGGGCAAGGGCCGAAGAAATCGGCTCAACCTATGAAAATCCGAAAATGATCGTGGACTATTACATGAATGAGCCAAACCGTCGCAAGGAACTGGAAGCGTTGGTGATGGAAGACAAAGTGGTTGACTATGTTTTTGATCATGCAAAAACCCTTGAAAAGGCCATGTCGTTTTCTGAACTGATGGCTCAGCAGATTTAATTCTGATTGTCTGATATGTTACCGGGACGGGAAATAAGATGAATTCAAACTTTCGTAAATCAGCACTGGATACGGAAATGCTCGGCATGATTCCGATGGTGATTGAACAGAGCGGGCGAGGTGAACGCGCGTTTGATATTTATTCACGCCTGCTCAAGGAAAGAATCATCTTTCTTGTCGGCCCGGTAAATGACCATAATGCCAATCTGGTTGTGGCGCAATTGCTTTTTCTGGAGAGCGAAAACCCGGAAAAGGATATTTCGCTTTATATCAATTCACCGGGTGGTTCGGTTTCTGCCGGGATGGCGATCTATGACACGATGCAGTTTATCAAGCCGGAAGTTTCCACATTGTGTACTGGTCTGGCGGCATCCATGGGCGCCTTTCTTCTGGCCGCCGGCGCCAAAGGCAAGCGTTTTTCCCTGCCTAATTCTCGCATCATGATTCATCAGCCATCAGGCGGTGCGCATGGGCAGGCATCAGATATTGAAATTCATGCCCGTGAAATCCTGTACCTGCGCGAAAGACTGAACGGCATTCTGGCCGAAAATACCGGCAAGCGTGTTGAGCAGATTGCGCAGGACACGGAAAGGGACAATTTCATGTCGGCCGATGAGGCGGCATCCTACGGTCTGATTGATCAGGTGTTGACACATCGAGGTTAATGAGCCCTTGTTTTTAAAAGATTTTTTGCGGATTTCTTCCGTCGGGTCGGTTATTCTCCTGCCCGAAACTCTGCGTCATTTTCCATCTTGTGCTATCTTGTTCGCAGTTGCGAACAAAACCATTTCTTCCGAATTTATTTATCTGTTATTTTTCCATGTCAGAAAACAAATCATCTTCAGGCGAAAAACTGCTTTTTTGCTCTTTTTGCACAAAAAGCCAGAATGAAGTGAAAAAGCTGATTGCCGGTCCTTCCGTTTTTATTTGTGATGAATGCATTGATTTATGCAATGACATTATCCGGGACGAAATCCTGAACCCCGAGTTTTCCAAAGGGGAACGAGAGGATTTGCCGACACCGATGGAGATTTGCGAATTGCTTGATCAGTATGTTATTGGTCAGACCATCGCAAAGAAGATACTCTCTGTTGCTGTCTATAACCATTACAAACGCTTGCGTTATTTTGCCGGAAAAGATGATGATGTTGAGCTTTCCAAGAGCAATATCCTGCTGATTGGTCCGACCGGTTCAGGCAAAACGCTGCTGGCGCAAACACTGGCGCGCATGCTGAATGTGCCCTTTGTCATTGCAGATGCAACCACGTTGACCGAGGCCGGATACGTGGGTGAAGACGTGGAAAACATCATTCAGAAGCTGTTGCAGAATTGCGATTATGATGTGGAAAGAGCCCAGCGTGGCATTGTTTATATTGATGAAATAGACAAGATTTCGCGCAAATCCGACAATCCCTCCATTACCCGGGATGTTTCAGGAGAGGGTGTGCAGCAGGCACTGTTGAAAATGATCGAAGGCACGATGGCTTCTGTTCCGCCACAAGGCGGACGCAAGCACCCCAATCAGGATTTTATCCAGGTTGACACTACCAATATCATGTTTATTTGTGGTGGTGCTTTTGATGGTCTGACAAAAATCATATCGAATCGTTCGGAAAAAGGCGGAATCGGATTTTCTGCCAACGTGAAAAGCCAGAGTGAGAAGAGTGATAATGAAGTCCTAGTGAATGTTGAGCCTGAAGATATGATCAAATTTGGTCTGATTCCGGAACTGGTTGGTCGTCTTCCGGTTGTCGCTACTCTGGATGAACTGACGGAAGCAGCACTTGTCCAGATTCTGCAAGAACCCAAAAATGCGCTGGTCAAGCAATACACCAAGCTGCTTGAGATGGAGGGTGCTGAGCTGGAGATTCGTCCTGCTGCGCTTTCTGCCATTGCAAAAAAGGCACTTGAGCGTAAAACAGGCGCAAGGGGCCTGCGTTCCATCATGGAGCATCTGCTGCTTGATGTCATGTACGAATTGCCGACAGAGCAAAATGTCAGTAAAGTGGTTATTGATGAAAACACGATCAATAACGATGCGAAGCCATTGTTGATTTATCAGGATAAACAGAAGGCGGCAGGTCAGGGCTGATTTCCCCGATGATGTGTCTCAGGATTCATGTGCGGTAACCGTATTGCCGTGACAGTTTGTCCATTCCGTTCCTTTATGCCTCTTGTATTTTCCCGTTTCGTGCATACATAAAGGTTTGAGTTTACTGAAAAGGTTTGTCATGATGACTACTACTACAGAACAGTCAAGATTGCCACTGCTTCCCCTGCGGGATGTCGTGGTTTTTCCTCACATGGTCATCCCGCTTTTTGTCGGGCGTCCCAAGTCCATTCATGCGCTTGAAACGGCTATGGAAAATGACAAGATCATTATGCTTGCGGCCCAGAAAACAGCGGCCAAGGATGAGCCAGCAGCGGATGATATTTATGAAATCGGGTGTGTTGCGACCATTCTCCAGATGCTGAAATTGCCGGATGGTACAGTCAAGGTTCTTGTGGAGGGGGCTTATCGTGCGCAAATCAGTGATATCCAGGAAGAAGACACTTACCTGACAGCGGGAGTTAGACTCGTGGAAGCGGAAGGGGAAGATGAGCCGGAAGTTGAAGCCATGCGGCGCGCGATTGTCCAGCAGTTTGAGCAATATATCAAACTGAACAAGAAGATTCCGCATGAAGTACTGGTTTCGCTTTCTTCTATTGAAGAGCCTGGTCGTTTTGCCGACACTATTGCCGCTCACTTGCCATTGAAGCTTGAGCAGAAACAGGTCGTGCTGGAAATGGTCAATATCAGCCGCCGGATGGAATCCCTGCTGGAACGTCTTGAAGGCGAACTGGATATTTTGCAGGTTGAAAAAAGAATCCGTGGTCGTGTCAAGCGGCAAATGGAAAAATCACAGCGTGAATATTATCTGAACGAACAAGTCAAGGCGATCCAGAAAGAGTTGGGCGAAGGTGAGGATGGCGCTGATATTGAAGAGCTTGAAAGAAAAATCAAGGCGGCCAAAATGCCGAAGGAGGCACTGGAAAAAACACATGGCGAGCTGAGGAAGCTGCGTTCCATGTCCCCCATGTCTGCCGAGGCATCGGTTGTCCGGAATTATATTGAAACACTTGTTTCCCTGCCCTGGAAGAAAAAGTCCAAGGTTAACAACGATCTGTCGCACGCAGAAAAAATCCTTGAAGATGATCACTATGGACTGGAGCGGGTCAAGGAACGCATTCTTGAATATCTGGCGGTTCAGCAGCGTGTAGACAAGGTCAAGGCGCCCATTCTGTGTTTTGTTGGCCCGCCAGGTGTGGGTAAAACTTCACTGGGGCAGTCCATTGCCCGTGCGACCAATCGCAAATTCGTCCGGATGGCACTGGGTGGTGTGCGAGATGAAGCCGAGATTCGCGGACACAGGCGGACGTATATTGGAGCCCTGCCAGGCAAGATCCTGCAGAGCCTGACCAAGGCCGGTGTGAGAAACCCGCTTTTTCTGCTGGATGAAGTGGACAAGATCGGTGCGGATTTCCGTGGCGATCCGGCTGCCGCCCTGCTGGAAGTGCTGGATCCTGAGCAGAACCATACTTTCTCTGATCATTACGTTGAGGTGGATTTTGATCTGTCGGATGTCATGTTTATTGCGACATCCAATTCGTACAACATTCCGCCAGCCCTGCTGGACCGGATGGAAGTTATCCGCCTTTCCGGCTATACCGAGGATGAGAAAGTCAGTATTGCCCAGCGCTATCTGATACCCAAGCAGATGAAGGGTAATGGACTGAAAAATGAAGAGCTCTCCATTGCGGAAGGTGCGATACGCGATATTGTCCGTTATTACACACGGGAGGCCGGGGTACGTGGTCTGGAGCGTGAAATCTCGCGTATCTGTCGAAAAGTCGTCAAGATGCTGCTTTTGAAGAAGAAGAGTCGCAAGGTAACGATTACGCCAAAAAACATGGATAAGTTCCTTGGTGTTCGTCAGTTTGATTTTGGTGTGGCTGAAAAGGAAAATCAGGTTGGTCAGGTTTCCGGGCTTGCATGGACGGAATTTGGTGGTGAAATGCTGACGATTGAGGCGGTTACCGTGCCGGGCAAAGGCAATATTATTCGCACGGGTACGCTGGGTGATGTCATGAAGGAATCCATTGAGGCCGCCCGGACGGTAGTACGAAGCCGCGCAAACAGGTTGGGTATCAAAAACGAGGCATTTGAAAAAACGGATATCCATATTCACGTTCCGGAAGGTGCAACACCGAAAGATGGTCCGTCAGCCGGTATTTCGATGGCAACAGCGCTGGTTTCCATTTATAGCGGGATTCCGGTAAGGGCCGATGTTGCCATGACAGGTGAGATTACGCTGAGGGGAGAGGTTCTGCCCATTGGTGGAGTGAAGGAAAAATTGCTTGCTGCATTGCGTGGTGGCATCAAGACAGTCATTATTCCGGAAGAAAATGCAAAGGATCTGGCAGAAATTCCGGACAATGTAAAAAACAAGCTGGAAATCCTGCCGGTTCGCTGGATAGACAAGGTGCTGGAAATTGCGCTTGAAAGTCAGCCTGAAGAAGTAGCGGAAGATCAGGACGCGACTTCTGCTGCGGTTGCGTCTGAATCCACCGAGAACCCGAAGGACAACAATCTGATCCGGCATTAATCGGTAAAAGGATAAAAAACGCCCCTCTTGAACTGCACCTCCATTTCGTCAGACTTCGTCCAACTTTTGGGGGGCAGTTCAAGAGGGGCGTTTTTTATCGGGCACATTCCCGGATCAGATTGTTGAGAATACGTCTGGTTTCGGGTATTAGTTCACTTGCGGTGAGGCCAACAGGGCCCTTTCCCCGCATGACGAGCTCATCTGCTGCCCTGCCGTGCAGCCATACGGCTGCCAGTGTTGTTTCCCAGGCTGGCCAGCCTTGCGCCAAAAGGGCGCCGCATATGCCGGAAAGAACATCTCCTGTGCCTGCTGTTGCCAGCGCAGGCCCCCCTGTTGGATTGACTGCGATTTTTCCATCATGATCGGCAATAACCGTTCCTGAGCCTTTGAGTGCGACCGCCGCATGAAAACGTCTTGCCAGCGTATTGGCAGCCGAGAGGCGATCTGACTGGATTTTTTCCGTTGAGGTCTTCAAAAGACGGGCGGCTTCCAGAGGGTGTGGTGTCAGAATGGCCGGACTACGGCGGTTTTCAAGTATTTCTTGCAGTTCCGGCTCTTCTGAAACGATGTTCAGGGCATCCGCATCCAGAATGAGAGGTTGGTGAAGCAACATGATGTTGCGGATAAATTTTCGGGCTGATCCGGATGTGCCCAGCCCCGGGCCGATAACGGAAACAACCGATGAAAAGTCAAAATGATTTGCAGCACGGTACATCAGCTCAGGCTGTACCCCATCATGTTGTGGTGGATTCTTCAGGTAAACGGCATAAACCAGTCCCGCACCACAATAAAGCGCTGTTCTGGCTGCCAGTATGGGAGCCCCGCTCATGCCTGTTGCGCCACCCAGTATGGCAACCCTGCCATAAGTACCCTTGTGGGTGTTGTGTTTGCGTTTTTGCAATATGCTCGAAAAAAGGGCGGGTTGGTTGAGCCAGCGCTGTGGTGAAGGAATGCTGCTCTCATCAATACCCAGCCGAACATGATGGACTTCACCAGCATGATCCTTTCCCTGATGGGTATAAAGGCCGGGCTTGTTACCAAGAAAGGTAATGGTATGCGTTGCTTTCACGGCAATGCCATTTTTGCCATGAACACTGCCGGTATCTGCATCAAGTCCGCTGGGCACATCCAGTGCAATGATCGGGCAGTCAGCCTCACTGGCGATTTTAGCAAGCTGGTAAAAGTTGCCATCAAGTGGTTTTTTCAGGCCGATGCCGAATATCCCATCCACAATCAGATCCCACTGGCGAATGGACAGAGGTTGGATGGTGTCCTGCAAGAAGTGAGTGTCTTTCCACTTGATGCGGGTATGGAGAGCACGTTTTTTCGCCAACCTAGATTCTTCGGTTGGCGTTTTTTTGCTAGTAAGCGACAAAACTGAGACATTGATCCCTTTTTCAGCAAGAACAATTGCCATTTCCAGCGCATCTCCTCCGTTATTTCCGGGGCCGGCCAGTACCAGTACATAGGTGTTTTCATGGTTTGCAGGCAAAATACGTAATGCGAGTTCTGCCGCTTCCTGACCGGCCCGCTGCATCAGGGTGCCGGGCGGGAGTCTGGAAAGGGCCTGTTTTTCGATAATGCGCAGTTCTTCGATTGTATATAGATTGATCATACGTTTTCAAAAGAATCAGTAAGAGGAACTTGTGTCAGGGAATACAAGTGGACATGAAGACATGATATGTCGCTGAAAAGGAGTGTTTTTTCATGTGTTTTTCTGATTTTGTTTGACAGGGCTTTGGCGTAAAAGCGGATTTCCAGTACAATACCGCAGTTCCGAATCCAATTTTCGGAAATATTTTTTATTAAATCGCGAGCCAGGTCGAAAAGGGTGCCCAATCGGGTTTCCGGCCAGGTTCAAGACCTAACCCTGGAGATTATTATGTCCGTTACTATGCGTGAAATGCTGGAGGCTGGTGTTCATTTCGGCCATCAGACACGATTCTGGAACCCAAAGATGGCACCATACATCTTTGGTCATCGCAACAAAATCCATATTGTCAATCTGGAAAAAACCCTGGCAATGTATCAGGATGCGATGAATTATATTCGTAAACTGGCGGCAAATCGCGGCACGGTCCTGATGGTTGGTACCAAAAGACAGGCTCGCGACATTATCGCGACCGAAGCCCAGCGCGCTGGTATGCCTTATGTTGACCAGCGCTGGCTGGGCGGCATGCTGACCAACTACAAAACCATTCGCAGCTCGATCAAGCGCCTGAAAGATATGGAAACCGCTATTGAGGATGGATCTGTTGAAAAAATGAGCAAGAAAGAAGGCCTCATGTACATGCGTGAAGTCGTCAAGCTTGAAAAAGCCATTGGTGGCATCAAAGATATGAATGGCCTGCCGGATGCGCTTTTTGTTGTAGACGTGGGTTACCACAAAGGCGCGGTTACCGAAGCCATCAAACTGGGTATTCCGGTTATTGGTGTGGTTGATACGAATCACTCGCCGGATGGTCTGGCTTATGTCATTCCTGGTAATGATGACTCTTCCAAGGCGATCCAGCTGTATGCCCGTGGTGTGGCAGATGCTATCTTGGAAGGAAAAGCCAATTCCCTGCAGGAAGTGCTTGAGGTCGCCAAGGGTGAAAGCAGCGATGCGACTGTCGATGAGGGCGATAGCGAATAATAGGGAAAGCGCAGCAGCCTGAAAGGGCTGCTGTGTTAATTGAAAAGACAAAATAACGGGGATGTTTGCGACGTCTTCGATTTGGAGGTGGATATGGCGGAAATTACCGCTGCGATGGTTGGTCAACTGCGTGCAAAAACAGATGCACCCATGATGGAGTGTAAAAAAGCACTGGTTGAGGCTGATGGCAATATTGAGAAAGCAGAAGAGATCCTGCGTGTCAGACTGGGAACAAAAGCGTCCAAGGCATCTGAACGTGTTACGGCAGAAGGTGTGATCACTGCTTATGTCAGCGGAAACAGGGGCGCGCTGATTGAAGTCAATTGTGAAACGGATTTTGTCACAACCAATGAGGACTTTGTGAAGCTGGCTGATACCTGCGCTAGGTTGGTGGCAGAAAACAAACCGGCTGATGTACCTGCGCTTCTGGCACTTTCTGACGGTGGAAAAACCGTTGAGGAAATCCGTACCGAACTGGTTGGCCGTATTGGTGAAAATATGTCAGTACGCCGCTTTGTGCAATATGAAGCAACAGGCAAGCTGGCTTACTATCTGCACAACAAGCGCATTGGCGTTATGGTTGAGTTTGATGGTGCTGATGATCAGGTTGGTCGTGATGTTGCAATGCACATTGCTGCAATGAAGCCGGTTGCCCTTTCTGCAGAGGCCGTTCCTGCTGAACTGATTGAAAAAGAGCGTTCTGTTGCCCTGCAAAAGGCCAATGAGGATGCTGTCAAGGCAGAAGCAGAAGGCAAAAAGCCACAAAGTGCCGATATTCTGGCTCGCCGGATTGAGGGTTCTGTCCAGAAATATCTGAAAGAGGTCTCTCTTTTGAACCAACCTTTTGTCAAAAATGACAAGCAATCTGTTGAGCAGATGTTAAAAGCGACCAATACAACGGTAAAATCGTTTACGATGTTTATCGTAGGGGAGGGTCTGGAAAAACGGGAAGACAATTTTGCTGCGGAGGTGGCCGCTCAGGTAGCGGCAGCCCAGCAAGCTTGATCGAACTGAAAACCAAACGGGCCGAAAGGCCCGTTTTTGTAACGGCAGTAATAGTTGTGAGTTAGCTTCATTGTTTTTATTCTGCACTTGAGAAGGGATCTGGATCATGGCCACACCTGTATACAAGCGAGTTCTTCTGAAACTCTCCGGCGAAGCACTGATGGGAACAGACCAGTACGGTATCAATCGTGCTGCGATTGAGAGGATGGTGGCTGATGTGGTCGAGGCAAAGAAAATGGGTGTGGAAATGGCCATTGTGATTGGCGGCGGCAATATCTTCAGAGGAATCGCGCCGGGAGCCAAAGGCATGGATCGCGCGACAGCAGACTACATGGGGATGTTGGCAACAGTGATGAATTCACTGGCGCTGGCGGACGCAATCAAGCAGGCTGGATTGACACCACGGGTGATGTCAGCGATTGGTATCGATCAGGTCGTTGAGTCTTATGTGCGCCCCAAGGCCCTGCAATATCTGGAAGAGGGCAAGGTTGTCGTTTTTGCTGCAGGGACAGGCAATCCTTTTTTTACAACCGATACGGCAGCAGCCTTGCGTGGCGCAGAAATGGGCGCTGAAATTGTGCTCAAGGCGACCAAGGTTGATGGTGTTTATACAGCAGATCCCATGCGGGATGCTAATGCAGAGCGGTATCCAACGATCACATTTGACGAGGCAATTGAAAAACACTTGGAAGTCATGGATGCGGCGGCTTTTGCCTTGTGTCGCGACCAGAAATTGCCGATCAAGATTTTCTCTATTCTGAAACAGGGTGCGCTGAAGCGGATTCTGGAAGGTGAGGATGAAGGAACGCTGGTTCACATGTAATCCGGTGTCAGCCTACCAAAAAACGCACCATAAAAATAATTCGTTTTTGTAAGAGGAATGTATGACTATTGCTGATGTGAAACTGAATACAGATCAGAAAATGGGTAAAACCATCGAGAAGTTGAAAACGGATCTTGCCAAGGTTCGAACCGGGCGTGCCCATACGGGTATTCTTGATCATATCCAGGTTGATTATTACGGCACGATGACGCCCGTCAATCAACTGGCAAATATTTCATTGCTTGATGCCAGAACAATTTCCGTCCAGCCTTGGGAAAAAAAGCTGATCAATGCTATTGAAAAAGCGATTCGTGATTCGGATTTGGGTCTGAATCCTTCTTCACAGGGTGATCTTATCCGGGTACCGACTCCGGTGCTGACAGAAGAGCGCAGAAAAGAAATGGTCAAGCTCGTCAAGGGCGAGGGAGAAGATGCCAAGATTGCTGTGCGTGGTGCAAGACGTGATGCCAATGAAACATTGAAAAAACTGGTCAAGGACAAGGCTTGTTCGGAAGATGATGAGCGCCGTGCCCAGGATGAGGTGCAGAAGCTGACAGACAGGTACGTACAGGAAATTGACAAGTTGATTGTCGAAAAAGAAAAAGAAGTCATGACAGTCTGATTTACGATAGCAAGAATGACATGTCTGAAAAATCTGTTTTTCCCATACCGGATCTTTCGCCTGTTCCTCGCCATGTTGCCATCATCATGGATGGTAATGGTCGTTGGGCGAAAAAACGTTTTCTTCCCCGTGTGGCAGGGCATGTTAAAGGGGTGGAGTCCGTTCGGAGGATGGTGGAAGCCTGCGTCAGGCGCCAGATTGAATTTCTGACGCTGTTTGCATTCAGTTCTGAAAACTGGAGAAGGCCCGCAGAAGAGGTTTCCTTTCTGATGGAGCTTTTTATCACTTCGCTGGAAAAAGAAGCAAAAAACCTCCATGCCAACAATATTCGCCTGAAAGTGGTTGGTGATCTGAGTGGTCTGAATGAAAAGCTTCAGGCAACTATTGTTCGGGCAGAGCAGAAGACGGCAGACAATACCAGCCTGACACTGACTATCTGTGCAAATTATGGCGGGCAATGGGATATCAT
>JGI994J12354_10003877_pt1 | contig 13737 bp, 12 predicted proteins | sample IntmicLarv3ML3BL_FD_12354 | JGI IMG/M metagenome (IMG submission 12354)
GCTATAAAAATGAAAATCAATATACTAAATAAAACTCTAATCAAGTCAGTTGCCCTCGCATCTTGTTTTGCGGCACTTTCTTTATCATCTGCCCAAGCCGCAGATATCTTCTATGCAGATGGTCAAGATCCTACTCTTCATGACCAATTTGTCAATGCCACAGAAGGAGGTCTTATTCACGCTCATAATGGTGGTCGCATAGACATCACCGATTCAATATTAGGCAGTGAAAGTGGTAGATTTACTATCATTGCTGATGATAATAACGGGCAGGTTTCATGGGTTAGTTTGTATAAAACGACAATTTATGCTGATAACATTTCTATAAATTCTGAGAAACATCTATCTCAGAATTATGTGTTCTTGATGGATTCTGATGTTAATGTTAGTAATGGTATTCATATCTCCAATAATGGACGTCTAGAGTTGGAGGATAGTAATCTCAAAGGTACAATACATGGTTATAGTAATTCCAAGTTATTGGTGATCAATTCTAACATCGATGGTAGAATTCTTAATCTTAGTGATGCAGAATTTAATGGTTCAAATACTTGGAAAAGTGTTGGATCTTCGAAAATAAATAACCTTATCTCTTCTGGCGATTTGACTGTCGATTTCTATATTACGGATGATTTTGATACTTTGTCTCTTTCAAATGTCACTGGTGATGTTTCTGTAATTGTGAATTTCACAGACGAATTTATCGAGCAATATTTAGAATCATATTATTCATTCAATATGTTTGCTACAATTGTGGGAGATATATCAAACGTAAATTGGGATGTTGCATATTCAAATGGACACTATTCTTGGGATGTTAGAAGTCCAAGCAATGGCAGTTTTGTGATAGAAAATATAACAGTAATACCAGAGCCATCAACATATGCGATGATTTTTGGTATATTGGCATTAGGCTTGGCAATCTATCGCAAACGTAAGTAGGCAAAGTGGATTTACATCTATAACCCTTCGGAATATCTGCTTCGCAGATATCACGCAGGGCTAAATGTAAACCTTACTTTCAAATCAGAGATAAAGTATAAAAGTGCGCCTCTTGAGATTTTAAGAAAAATTTTATCGTACGGGAATCGTTCGCACGATTTTCTTAAGATAGGAGATTAGTAAAACACAGACAACTGTTTCTATACAGTTGTCTGTTTCTTTTTAATTGAGAATGAATTTTTTGCTATTTCTAAAGAGGCGCACTACGTGCTTTGATGCTAATTAAAGAATAAGATTTCAAGTTCGCTTACATAAAAGACTATTTCCTTTTTCAGTTAATCGCATTCAGCAATTGCGAAGCAATGCGGACAATTTGACTTTGCAGACTATGAGTAATTATCGCTACAAGTCGCACTTGCTTTGGGGTTTGGGGCGAAACCAGCCCCAATCAGGTTTCAAAAGGGCGGAAGCCCTTTTGCGGGTAAGTAGGGCAGAGCCCTATGAAAAGAAAGCACACAAGAATAAGAATAAATATATAAAAAAGAGCGAATTTATTAAATAGATTTATTTAATAAATTCGCTCTTTTAAAATAAATTCATTTTATTCTCGAGTAGCGAGGATAGCGGACATAGCGCCCATAGCGGAGGCTGTGATAGCTTGGCGAAAAGTTTTGTCTGAACAGTCACCTGCGACAAAAACATTTTCTATATTCGTCTCTACCAAACTATTTCCCTTAGGGATTATGTATCCATTTTCGTCTTGAGGAAGATGATCTTTAAAAATTTCGGTGTTAGGAATGTGACCAATTGCGGCAAACATAGCTTTGCATTGGATTTCACTTGAGTTTTGAGTTTTGACATTTTCAAGAATGAGACCTTTGCATTTTCCATTTTCATCAGGAAGAACTTCTTTTACAATACTGTCCCAAAGTACTGTGATTTTAGGATTGTCCATCACACGTTGAGCCATGATTTTATCGGCTCTGAGAGCGTTGCGTCTGTGAATCAAGAAAACATGACTAGCGAATTTGCTTAGGAAAAGAGCTTCTTCAGCAGCAGTGTCTCCGCCGCCGACAATTGCAACTGGGACATCTCTATAAAAGGCTCCATCGCATGTTGCGCAGGTAGAGACTCCATTGCCTCCGTACATTTGAGCTTCGTTCTTTGCGCCTGTCAGACGTGGTTTGGCTCCTGTTGCGATTATCACTTTTTTTGATTCTACAACTTTGTCTCCTGATAAAAAAATTTTTTTTGGTGAAGAAGAAAAATCAACTTTCTCAACAATGCTACTTTCTACTTTCGCGCCAAATTTTTCTGCTTGTTGACGCATGTTCCATAAAAGACCAAAGCCGTCTATGCCTTCTGGAAATCCTGGAAAATTCTCGACTTCAGAAGTCGTTGTGAGTAGCCCGCCTGATTGAGGACCTTCTATCACTAAAGGCGCACAACCAGCTCTTGCCGCATAGATTGCTGCTGTCATTCCCGCGCATCCGCTTCCTATAATTACTATTTCTTCCATGTCAGAATTTTTTTAATGATTAATTTTTGACAAAATATGAATTGCCTAAAGATGTAATAAAGTATGTTTTAAAAGCTTAAAAAAAACAAAACATTTTTTCAAAAATATGCATTTGGTAGACACTCACGCTCACTTAGATTATTTCACGCACGAAAACGAAATTGAAAATCTTTTAGAAAATGCAAAAAAATCTGGTGTGACAAAAATCGTTAATTGTTCCGCAAGATTTTTCAATTGGCAGATGTATTCGGATTTCGCAAAGAAGTATGAGGGTACACTCTATTGGGCAATTGGAATTCACCCAACCGAGCATGAGCCTGAAGTCTTAGATCAGCTTGACGCTCTTTGCCAATATTTTTCAGATGGCAAATATGCGCCTAGAGCAATAGGTGAAATTGGTCTTGATTTTTTCAGGCTTCCCAAAGATTCAATTGAGCGTGAAAAAATAATCTCCACACAAAAAGCAATGTTCAAAAAACAGCTAGGCTTTGCTCGGGATTTAGATTGTAAGATTTGTATTCACGCAAGAAGCGCAATTGAAGAATCTATAGAAATGATGCAGAAAGCAAAGATAGATTTTAGAAATGTAGTATTCCATTGTTATAGTGGAACTCCTTCTCAGTTGGCTCAAATAAACGCATTGGGAGGACGCGCAAGCTTTACAGGAATCATCACATATAAAAACGCTCAAGAAATGCGTGACGCAATGTTGATTCAAGGACTCGATAAAATCATGTTTGAAACAGATTGCCCTTATCTTGCTCCAGAGCCATTTAGGTCTAAGAAAAATGAACCTGCGTTTATAAAACAAATTGTCGAATATGCGGCTGATATTTTTAAAATTCCTTTTGAAGAGTTGGCTCAAATCAGCACTCAAAACGCAACGGACTTTTTTGATTTGCGATAAATTTTAATCTATGTAAATTTTCTATTTTAAAAATGGGAGAAAATTCAAAGAACGTTGCAAAAGTTGCATCTATCACAATAGGGTCAAGAGTTCTTGGTCTTGTGAGAGATATAGTCAGTTTTGCATATCTTGGAGCAGGGGCTGTGAACTCCGCATTTTTGTTTGCGTATGCGATTCCGAATTTGTTGCGACGCATGATGGGCGAGGGCGCATTGGCCTCTGCAATGGTGCCTGTGTTTTCAAAAACTTTGAATGACAAAGGCAAAGAAAACGCATTCGCCTTTTTAAATAGAGTTCTTACTCGCGCAGGGGCTGTGTTGATTTTAGGAGTGCTTTTGCTTTCCGCATTTGCGCTCGCTTACGAATATCTTGCGGCATACGAAGAGCGTCATATTTTGGGCGCAAGATTCACAGCAATTTTAATGCCTTATGGTTTTTTTATATGCATAGCGGCATTGATGGCGGCAGTGCTAAATGTCTTGGGCATCTTCGCTTTGCCCGCTATGGGCGCCATTTGGCTGAATGTATCAATGATTACATCTTTGATATTAGGCGGATACTTTGCGGAGACAAAAATTGGAATAGTCTATTGGGGATGTGCTGGTATTTTGTTAGGCGGAATAATTCAGTATGCTTTGCCTCTTTATGGATTGCGAAAAAGCGGTTGGAGATTCAAATTAGATTTTTCACCAACTCCAGAATTAACGGCTCTTTTTAAATTGTTTTTGCCTGCGTTATTTGGGGCAGCGGTAGTTCAATTCAATATTTTGATTTCGAAATTTTTGGGAATGTACTTAAACGATTACGCAGTCTCGATTATCTATTTGTCGAGCCGATTGCTTGAGTTGCCTCTTGGAATTTTTACAATTGCAATTGCCACAGTTTACTTTCCAAAATTGTCAATGTTAAGTAGCGGAAATGATTCAATAGGCTATGTGCGTGAATATAAATCCGCAATGAACGCAATCAATTGTATAAGTATTCCTGCGGCTTTGGGGCTTTGCATTTTTAGTTATGACATACTTTCTTTTCTTTTCGAGTGGGGTGCATTCAAGGCTGAAGATGTCAGTATTGCAGCGCCTGTATTGATGATTAGCGCATTGAGTTTACCAGCGATAAGTGTATCTACAATTATAGTTCGAGGCTTTTATTCTAAGTGTAATACAAAGACACCTGTATATATTTCATTAGCTGTGTTTGTTGTGAATTTAATATTGTCATTGCTACTCATCGCGTTGAATTTTGGAGTAATGGGTTTAGCTTTAGCAAACACAGTTGCGGCAGTTTTTCACACAATAGTTTTGAGGATTTACTTCAAAAAACACATAGGCAAAACCGATTGCGGATTTGAAACTTTAAAGATTTTTGGCGCAACACTTTTCATGTGCGCAATTGCCTATTCATGCAGAATAATTTTTTCAAATTATTTTGATGAAAAATATTTGTCACTTGCTGTATGCCTGATATGCATTCCATTGGGAGGCATTTCATACTTCGCGTTTTTAAAATTATTTAATTTCCATCAACTCAAAGATTTCAAACTTTCAAAAATTTTACGATGAATTCAAGAGACCTTTTTCATAGCACTTTTGCAGGAGAAAAAAATCTACGTGTGCCATTTTGGATAATGCGTCAAGCAGGGCGATATCTGCCTGAATATAGAGAGCTAAAAGAAAAATATAGCTTTGTGGAAATTGTAAAAACTCCTGAACTTTCTTTGGAAGCCGCGCTACAGCCCATGCGCAGATTCGACTTTGATTGCAGTATTTTATTCTCCGATATTTTGGTTGTGGCAGAAGCGCTTGGCTTTCCTTATGGATTCAAAGATGAGGGTGGCATCTATCTTGAAAAGCGCATAGAATCTGAGAAAGATGTGGAATCTTTAGATGTTTTAAGTGTTGTGGAAAAATTAGATTATGTTTTCAAAAGCTTAAAAATGTTGCGTAAAGAATTGCCTCAAAAAGCAATTATAGGTTTTTGCGCAAGCCCATTTACTCTTGCGGCTTACATGATAGAAGGGCAATCGTCTAAAACATTCCCACGCTTTTTGGAGTTCATGAAAAGTGATCAAAAAACATTTTTTGCATTGTTAGAAAAATTATCTGAAGCTTTGAGTCTATACGCTAAACAACAGTTATATTGCGGGATAGACGCTTTTCAAATTTTTGATTCGCATGGTTCAATGTCTCCTGTTGAAAAATATCCTGAGTACTCAGGTCAATGGATTGCGCCTATAATTTCTGAATTAAACGCCTCGGCAAGAACTATACTTTTTGCAAATAATATGTCTTCACGATTTGCGGAAATGGCGCCGCTTGGGGCGGACGCTTATGCTTTAGATGATTCCGTGAAATTCTCTGAAATTTTTACAACATATCAAGGTCATTATGTTTTGCAGGGAAATTTAAAAAACACTCTTCTTGCAAATGGAACTGTTGATGAGGTTAAAAAATCTGCGCGCGAAATCATAGAAGATATGAAGCCTTATGGGCGGCATATTTTTAATCTTTCGCATGGAATTACTCCTGACGCAAAGCTTGAAAATGTTTATGCTCTTTGTGAAGAAATACGCAAATGATTGAGCCTACAATAAAAAATCTGATTAACAAATATGCGGCAAATGGACCACGTTATACTTCGTATCCAACTGCTGTGCATTTTTCAGAAAATGAAAATAAAGAAACTCTCACTCGATACGCATTAGAGCAGGGTAAAGATTGTTCTTTATATATTCATATCCCCTTTTGTAAATCGCTTTGCTGGTTTTGTGCTTGTACTTCGGAAATCTGTTTGGACTCTTCCAAGGCTGATGAATACTTGGATTTACTTGATTTGGAATTTTCTCTTTGGCAAAAAAAATCTTTTGTAAAACGCAATTTAGTTCAAATACATTTTGGCGGGGGCACTCCAAATTTCTTGACTCCTAAACAGATTTTAAGACTTAACGAAATTATTAAAAAATATTTTGAAAAGGAAGAAGGTAAAAATTGTGAATTTTCTGTCGAGTTAGATCCTCGCACTTTAAGCCAAGAAAAAATTGAAGCGTTTGCGCAAATAGGCGTAAACAGAGCTTCTGTAGGTGTTCAAGATTCAAATGAAGAAGTTCAAAAAGCTATAAATAGAATTCAGTCAATGGAGATGAATTTTTTTGCTTTTGAAACTTTACGCAAAAATGGAATAGCTAAAATCAATATAGATTTAATGTATGGGCTTCCTTTGCAATCATTAGAAAAATTCGAGAAAACTTTGAATGACGCGATGTCGTTAAACCCTGATAGAATCGCGCTTTTTAGTTATGCTCATGTGCCTTGGTTAAAAGCTTCACAAAAAATTCTAGAGCGTAAAAAGCTTCCAAGTGTAGATGAAAAAGTTGAATGTTTTTTATCTGCTTTAGATTTTTTTACTAAAGCAAATTATGAATACATAGGCTTAGATCATTTTGCGAAGTCGGATGACGATCTCATAAAAGCAAGGCAAGCGGGAACTTTGCAACGTAATTTTCAAGGGTATAGCACTTGTGCAAATGTTGATTCTTTTGGCGCAGGTTTAAGTTCTATCTCGCAAACAAAAATGTCGTACAGGCAAAATTACAAAGACATGAATGAGTATGCAAACTCTTTGAAGTCAGGAATTCTGCCTATAGAAAGAGGCATTGTGTTAAATGCCGAAGATGATTTCAGACGCAAGATGATTTTCTCTATAATGTGCAATTTGAAGTTAGACGCAGACTCTTTTGCGGATAAAGAATTATATATGAAAATTTTCAATTCTGCGCGCGAGTCTTTGGAAGATATGCAAAAAGATTCTTTGATTACTCTGAATGGAAATTCTTTTACTGTGACAACCACAGGGCGAATTTTCCTTCGCAACATTGCTATGCTTTTTGATGGACGCCAAATGTCGAGGCATTCAAGCACTTTGTAAAAAAGAATTTTTTTTAATTTATTTTTAACGTTTCTACTAAAACAAAGTCTAACATTAAAAGTCTTGAAAAGAAAAAGGAATCTTCAATAATTACATCTGTGTTTTATACTTATAAAAAGTTTGTTGCAATTAAAGTGCTTTGTTTTGCACTTTATCTTTTTTCATGGACAGTTTTTGCTCAAGAAAAAGATTCTGCATCAGCGACTCTTGCAAATTCAAATCCTTTGCTATTGCAAGATAGTGTGAAGAAAATTTATTCAGAAAATAAAAATGCAATAGTCAAAGTTTTTGCATCAAAAGAGGGCAAAGATTCTACTTCATATCTTTTAGTTGGCAGCGGATTTTTTGTGAGTAAAGAAGGTCATATAATGACAAATGCCACTGTCACATATGCTGCTCGTAATCTTTGGGTAGAACATGATGGCGTTCCATACTCCGCAGATTTAGTTGGTTTAGACCCTATCACAAATTTGTCTGTGGTCAAAGCCAAAGGTGATTTTAAGTCTAAAGATTTGCCAATTGTAAATATTTCAGGAAATAATAACGAAGTTGAAACAGCACAAATGCTTGTGTCTATTTCATCAGAAATGGGGCAGACTCCTTCGGCGGCATTTGGACTCGTCACGGGTCATAACATTCGTTTTGGCGAGAAGATTTTACCAACAGTGTATATCAGGACAAATATTCCTGTTTTTGGCGGAAGCAGTGGTGGGGCGGTTTTTTCTATAGACGGAGTTTTTATTGGGATGACTGTTGCAAATCTTCCTGAATTAGGAGGCAGTTTTGTTCTTCCTGCAAAAGCCGCAAAAAGAGTTTTTGATGATATAATTTTATGTGGCGAACCTGTCTATGGCTGGTTTGGTCTTAGAACTCAAGAGTTGTCCGACAACGTGAATGGGACTCGAGTTGTGGTAGATATGGTGATGGAAAAAGGTCCTGCAAAGAAGGCGGGCTTTGAAGTTAATGATATTGTGCGTGAAGTAAATTCATCGAAAATCAGAAATGATGTTGATTTGCGTAAAGCAACTTTTTTCATTCGTCCTGGAGAAATCGCTAATTTTAAAGTCGAGCGCAAGGGCGAGATTGTGAATCTTGAAATATTGGTTGAGCGCATGATTTCTGATGTGATTAAATCGCAAATGGGCGCACTTGAACAGTCGCAAAATGAAATGAAATTGCCTGTCGAAAGTGCCAATATGAACGTGTTTAAAGAGGATGAAAATCCTGAACAAGAAGCGTCTGACAATTAAAAATGAACGATTTTTCTTACAGCGAAAAAAATAATGTAAGTGGCGAAGTAGGCTTTGTCGCATGCAAAGATTTTCTTTGCAAAGAGCCTCTGCAATTCGAGCTTGGCGGTGAACTTTCTGAATACAATATCCGCTACGAAACTTACGGAAAATTAAATGCGGATAAATCTAACGCAATACTTGTCTGTCATGCTTTGAGCGGTGATCATCATCTTGCAGGAGTCTATTCAATGACTGATAAAAAGACAGGTTGGTGGAATCAAATCGTAGGTTCAAACAAGCCTCTAGACACAGATAAATATTTTATTATAGGCTCAAATTGTTTAGGTGGATGTAGTGGTTCAACGGGTCCATCAAGCATCAATCCTGCAACAGGAAAGAAGTGGGCGTTGGACTTTCCTGCGATAACTATAAAAGATATGGTTGCTGCTCAAGAGCGATTAATACATCATCTTGGTATTAAAAAGTTGGCTCTGATAATAGGTGGCTCAATGGGCGGCATGCAAGCTTTGCAGTGGGGAATCGATTTCCCTAACAAAGTAGAGCGCATAATTGCATTGGCTACAACTTCAATGCAAAGTGCTCAAGCTATAGCATTCAACGAGGTTGGGCGTCATGCGATAATGAGCGATCATGATTGGAACAAAGGAGACTACGAGTCTAATACTCCGCCTGCAATAGGTCTTAGCGTTGCCCGAATGATGGCGCATATTACTTATCTTTCAGACAAAGGAATGGAAGGCAAATTTGGCAGACACCAAAGCGCGAGCAAAGAAAAAGAAAATGAAGATTTATTTTTACCTCGCTTTGAAGTGGAAAAATATTTGCATTATCAAGGCAAAGCATTTGTCAATAGATTCGATGCAAACACGTATTTATACTTTACAAAAGCTCTCGATTTGTTTGATTTGCGTGGCGCGGATTTAACTTTAGAAAGCGGACTCAAAAGCATAGAAGCAAAAGTTCTGACAGTAGGATTCACCTCTGACTGGATATTCCCAAGCGAGGGAAACAAAGCAATCGTCACAGCTCTTCTCAAGCAAAAAAAGCGCGCAAGCTATGTTGAAATTGAAAGTGATTTAGGGCATGATTCTTTTTTGACAGACTCGCCAAAACTCTATGAATTGATAAGGAATTTTTTAGATGTCTAGATATAAAGACACACGCAAAATCGAACTGAATGCCATTCGTGATTGGATAGGCAAGGGCGAAAGCGTGCTTGATTTAGGGTGTGGTAGAGGCATTTTATTATCTGAATTAGTTCGTGAAAAAAATGTCTATGCAGTTGGCGTGGATTTGGATTTTAACAAAATTTTAAAAGCAATAAAACGAGATATAAACGTTTTGAATTGTGATATACTTGACGCATTGAAATCTTTTGACGACCAATCTTTTGACTGGATTATTTGCTCACGCACACTGCCAGAATTGGGTTCTCCTGAAACAGTAATCAAAGAAGCTTTAAGAGTATCTAAGCGTGTTGCGGTTGGTTTTATAAACTATGCGTATTGGTTAAATAGATTATCTTTGCTATTAAAAGGCTCTCGTGTGGTAAATGAAGTTTTCCCCAGCAAGTGGTATGAATCTTTCCCTACAAATGACATATCTATTGATTCATTTAAAGAATTTTGTAAATCAAACGATATTACTATAAATAGGAGTCATTTCTTGCGTGGCAATTGGGAGGAGGCATGTAATTTTATGCCTAATCTTTTTGCGGGCTATGCGATATTTGAAATCTCTAGCGACAAAGAAAATTTTAAACATATATAAACAATAAAAAGAATTTTAAAAAATATGAAAAACGAATGTGAAAAAACAGAAAAACAATCGCCTATAAGCGCGAAAATGGAAAAGAAGTTTTTAGAAGAACGCAAAATTTTCTTGTGGGATACTGTGACGGACGAAAGTGCCGCAAAAATAGTTTCACAATTGCTCTATCTTGATATGGAAGGCAAAGACGAAATCACTCTTTATATGAGTACTCCTGGGGGTTCAATCAATGCGGGGATGGCGATTTACGACACAATAAAACTTATCAAATCTCCTGTAAAAATAATTGTCACAGGGATTGCAATGAGCATGGGCTCTATACTTTTGAGCGCAGTACCAAGAGGAAAAAGATTTTTATTTCCAAATGCTAGCATAATGATTCATCAACCTTTGATAATGGGTCAGTTCAGCGGAACGGCAATAGATATTCATATTCAAGCTATTGAAATGGAACGCATGCGTGATGTTTTAAATAAGATTCTTGCGGATGCTTCAGGTCAGCCACTTGAAAAAATTCGCAAAGATACGGATAGAGACTTTTTCATGACCGCAACCCAAGCTATTGAATATGGTCTTGCAGACGGAATTGTGGACTCTCTTTAGCAAACTGCTAAAAGACTAAGTCTGTCTCCTGAGATTTAAAAAAAAATTAAAAAAACGAAAAAAAAGTTTGAAGTAATTGAAAAGAACAATTTTATCATAGGGTAGACTTTTCGAGATGTCTTGAGTGAAGAACTCTCGTAGAGACTTGCATAAACAAAAAAATATTAATGATAACCAAACCATCTCCAAGTAATTATCCAAATAGAGGAAATTATAAAAATAATAGATTCTCAGGTCCGCGCAAAAACGAGCGCATACGTGGTCCACGCACAGTGCGTGTGATTGGTCCTGACGGCAAACAAATTGGCATTATGCCACCTATGGAAGCTCTGCAAATTGCACAACGCTTCGGGCTTGATTTAGTGGAGATTTCTCCGACTGCGATTCCGCCAGTGTGTCGTGTTGTGGATTATGGCAAGTATATGTATGAAGAGTCTAAGAAGCAAAAGTCAAATAAGAGTTCTGCGCCTAAACTTAAAGAAGTAAAGTTCCGTCCATCAACAGACGTTAATGACTACCGTACAAAAGTGCGTAATGCGGAAAGATTTTTATTCGCAGGAAATAAATTAAAAATGTCTGTTTTCATGCGTGGTCGTGAAATGGAACATAAAGATAAAGCTTTTGAACTTATCAAAAGAGCTCTCGAAGATTTGCAACATATGGGAGCTCGAGATTTTGAGCCTCGTTTGGCGGGCAGAAGCGTAAGTATTACAATGTCTCCTGTAGTTCAGGCTAAACGCAAGCTTAAGTATAGCGGTGTTGATGACGATATTGAAGAAGATGATTCTGATAGCGAAGATTACGAATCAGATTCAGAATAACTTTTTTTCTTAAGTCCTATATTTAGGCAATCGTTATGATATGGAAAAAGATTCCAATGCATTCAACATGACGAGGCGAAAATATTTATTTTCGCTTCTTGGTATTTTTGCGTTTGGAAATTTGAATGCTGCTGAAAAATCAGTAGGCTATATGTCTTTGAAAAAATTGGCAGAGCTTTGCTCGATGAAAATTGAAAGCTCTAATAAGGGTAAAACCCAAATTCTCTCGAGCAAGTTTATCAAGATGATATTTGATTTGCATCAACGTAGCATGCTTATAAATGATAATAAGCTTTGGCTTGGATTCCCCATTGCCACAAATGCAGGCGGTGGTCTTGCACTCTCGCAAAGTGATTATGCAAAAGCGATCACACCTATTTTATTTCCGCAAAAAAATGGAAAAGTTCCATATTTGAATCATATCGTTTTAGATGCGGGGCATGGAGGCAAAGATAATGGGGCTCAAAATAAATCAGCAGGGCTTGTTGAAAAAAGTTTGGCTTTAGATATGGTAAATAGACTCACTTTGCTTTTGAGAAAATCAGGATTTAAAGTGACACTTACTCGCACAAAAGATGTGTTTATTCCTCTTGAAGGACGTTCGAAAATTGCAAATGACGCGAAAGCAAATCTTTTCTTAAGCTTGCATTTTAATTCAACAAGTTCATCTAGTGTGGAAGGAGTCGAAACTTTTGCGCTTACACCTGTCGGTCAGCCATCTACAAACAATGATAAAGTGACAAGCTCTTGTCATGTCACTCATAAAGGCAATGCGAACGATGCTTGGAATACTTTGCTTGCTTACTATGTAAATAGTATGATGAAAAAATCTACTTCCGCGCAAGATAGAGGTGCAAAGCGTGCAAGATTTACAGTTCTTACAAATTTGAATATGCCTGGGGCTCTTGTTGAATGTGGATTTTTAAGTAGCACTCAAGAAGCAAAGAAAATAAAAGACGCAAAGTATCGTGACAAGATTGCGGAAGGTATTTTGAATGGGATTTTGCGCTACCAAGCAACGCTTACAAGGCTTCGTAAAACTGTCGCGGAGAACGCGCCTACTACAGATTTGCAAGAGGCTAGTTATTCTTGGAAAGTTTAGATTTTTTCTTTTTTTTATAAAACAAAATTGCGCAAATAAAAAACCTCAGACAATCAAGCCTGAGGTTTTTTTATAAATTATAAATAATTTTTTCTAAAAATTATCATTAGTAAATAATTTTTTCTAAAAATTATCGTTAAAAAAACTTTAGAAAGTTGGATGATATGTATGGATTTCTCCTGCTTTGCCAACAACGTTTTCGCCTATAGACCAAACTTCGTCATTCAAAATAAATTTGAAGTCGAAATTATCTTGAACACATTTCTTTTCCCAAAGCCATTCGTTGTCGCCTACGCATTGCATCAAAACACCCTTTTCCCAGTTGAGTCCAGCACCATTGCCACGTATGTAAACGCTATTTCCCCAGCCAGCATCGACTTTGGCAATTATCATAGTCAAATCGCATGGAGATGCGGCAGGTGTTTTTTTCATCACTTTAACAGTTTTTTTAGCAGCAACTTTTTTGACTGCCTTTTCTTTTACAGCAGGTTTTTTAGTAGCTGCCTTTTTTGTTGTTGATGTTGTTGTTTTTGCCATATTGCCTTTCCGTGATAGGTATTTTTGAATCTCCTATCTATCTTGTGTACACAATTGTTAGAATGCTTTTAAAAATTGCAAGCCTTTTTCTTCAAACACTTAGAAAAATGGAATTTGATTCTTTTGAAAATAGGGCAAAAGCTTTTCTAAGTGTCACTTTATGCAATTATATGGAGAGTTAATTCATCAAGTAAATTTTTATTTATGAAATAACACTTAAAAATAATAGTCTTAAAATGCACTTGACATTTTTTTGAAAAAAGGTGAATTTTTGAGGATAGAAATATGGCATCTGGGTATAATAAATTAATTCTAGGGGCATCTGCGCGCGTTGTAGAGGCATTCTTGCTACCCCCCCC